>Ga0209181_10003291_pt1 | contig 25151 bp, 28 predicted proteins | sample MAT05_FD_187208 | JGI IMG/M metagenome (GOLD analysis project Ga0209181, IMG submission 187208) | Freshwater microbial communities from Lake Fryxell liftoff mats and glacier meltwater in Antarctica - MAT-05 (SPAdes) (version 2) | ecosystem: Environmental > Aquatic > Freshwater > Ice > Liftoff...
GAAGGGCAGCGGCACCAACATCGAAGCGGTGAACAAGCTGATGAAGCAGTTCGAGGAAACGCGGAAGATGATGAAGATGATGGGGGACAAGACCAAGATGAAGGCGATGATGCAGCAGATGCAGCAGGCGCAGGGGTTGCGCCGCTAGGCGCATACCCGTAGGGGCGACACATTTGTCGCCCGCAGATGCGGAATGGGACGATCACATGGGCCAATCCATCAAGTCATGAAGAAGTTCATTGCGATGCTGGCCTTTGCAATGGTCGCGTACACAGCCACGGCGCAAGTAGTAGTCCACGACTACGTATATATCAGCACCATCGGAGCAAGCATCTACATCGCATCGACAGTGGATGACGAGCGGGTCATCGTCCCCTCCAAAGAGGAGCGCAAGGAGATCACGGCGATGCAGAATGCAGCGATGAAGGTGGTGCAGGAGTATGAGGCCAATGGATGGGTGCTTTTCAGCTTTGATAGTTACCAACGAGACACGGAGACCACCGCGAGGATCATCTGGATCATGCGCAAGCCGAAGCAGTGAACAAGCTGACAGCAGTTCGAGGAGACGCGGAAGATCATGGATATTATGATGGCCGATCGCAGGCTCAGCGGATGCGGAGGTATAACCCTGGCGAATGCTTCTTCAACCACAATTGGCTTCTTGATCGATCTCCTTCCTCCGGCATGGACCTTGCGCTTACGCTCCACCTGAAGACCCACCCATGACCCTGCCACAACTCACAGCATCTGTAGCGCTATCCTTTTCATTCTTTGGCTGCACAAGTTCCGGACCCACGGCCACGGATGGCAATTCCACAAGGCAAGAGGATGTTCCAGAGGCCACCTCCATGCTTGTCCGTTTCGGCTCCAGCCACGGCATGTGCATAGGTTATTGTACACAGGAATTCGAGTTGAAGAATGATGGATTGACGGCACGTCGCAAGGGTGGTGGGCGGGGAGATCCTAGAACATACCCCGCCGACCAAGAGCAGTTCGTGGCTCTGGACAAGGCGACGATCGAGGCTGCCTTGGCGAAGCTTGATGCCGCTGCCTTCGATGCTGCTCCCGACGTGATAGGCTGCCCGGACTGTGCCGATGGTGGCCGGTGCTGGGTGGAGGTGTTCCGGAATGGACAACCGCGTACCATCACCTTCGATTGTTCCAGCGGATCGGAACAGTTGAAACCGTTCACCGATGCGCTCTGGCAATTGACCGAACAGGTGAAGTGGCCGGAGACGACCGATCCAGGACGTTGATCGCGTGCTATCCATACCATCCAGAACAGCAAGACCACGGATGATGGGGGACAGGAACAATATGAAGGCGATGGTTGCCGGCGTAGGGATGTAGAGGTAGGTAACAGCGGATCGGCAACTAGCCAATAGCGAATGAAGCATCGGATTCTCTAATTGTCCGATCCGCTAATTGCCCCATTCCTAATTCTTTGTACGTAATGTTCTATTACATTTGCCGTACAAACATCCAAACCATGGATTCCAAGATCACCCTAAGCTTCGACCAGCAGGTCATTGCACAGGCAAAGGCCTTTGCGGAAGCCAACAACATCAGCTTGTCCCGGCTCACGGAGTTCCTGCTGAGCAAGGTCACCGACAAGCGTTACCGCAGTTTGGATGAACTGCCCGTGAGCGAGTGGATCAGCCAAGTGGCCGAAGGGGAAGCGACCTACGTGCGGAAGAATGCTGCTGCGAGTGTGAAGAAGGATTACTTGGCGAGCCGGAGGAAGTAATGCACCTCATCCCCGGCCCTTCTTCCGAGGAGAAGGGAGGAATGCATGCCCGCTCAGAAGATCTTCCTAGACGCCAACGTGCTGGTGACGGTGCTCTGTAATGAGTACCCCCGTTTCGGCGCCTGCGCACGCGTGCTGAGCTTGGCCGATGACAGGCGATTCGAGGTGTACACGTCGCCGCTGTGCCTGGCTATTGGAGCCTATTTCGCCGAGAAGAAGAACGGGAAGAAGTTGGCTCGGAAGAAGATGTCCTTGCTGACGGAGAGGCTCAGGATCACCACCGTGGATGAGGCAGTGACCAAGCGGACCATGGCGAACGTGAAGATCACGGACATCGAGGACGGCTTCGAGTATTACTCGGCCATGGATGCGAAGTGTACCTGCATCGTCACCTACGACAAGCGGGACTTCCACTTCTCGGCGGTGGAGGTGTTGGATGCGGAGGAGTTCCTGCTCCACCATGTGGTGATGAAGAAATAGCCGAACACGTTGACCACGCTCCATGACCGGGTGCGGAATTCATGACTTCCGGGAACGATATTTGATCCATGAACGAACTGTGTGTGAAAGGTCCGATCCCGACCCTGATGCTGGCGCTCTTCGCCTTAAGCTGCGCTCCAACACAGCCCGGTGCGCGCGATTATCCGGTCGTCGTCGCGGAAGAGCAACCTGTACAATGGACCGATACTATCACGATCCGCTTCGGGTCATCCCACGGTATGTGCGTGGGTTATTGCCGGCAAGAATTCGAACTCCACCCAACAACACTGGTTGGCCAGCGGTACACTGGCGGCCGGGGAGCGGACCCCGTCAAGTATCCCATGCAACGGCAGGTGGCCAACTTGAACGCCGGGCAATACGAACAGGTGGTCATGGCCTTGCACAGTAATGCCCTTTGGTCGGGTCCGGATACGGTCGGTTGCCCGGATTGTGCCGACGGCGGTGCATGTTGGATGGAATTGGCAAAGGGCGGTCGCCAACGACGGATCACCTTTGATTGCTCGGGAGGTGCGGGTGTGCATGACCACCTTGCGAACCTCCTGTGGGACCTGACCGCGTTTTTGCAATGGAAAGATCCGTCCACTGAGCCTGCTTCGGAATAAGTTGGCTGATCACGTTCTGCGGGTATATCTAATGCAAGGAGGAACACTGCCGAATGTGAACCGAAACACGCTTTGGGCCACAGTGATCACCGTCCCATTTATCGCTTGTTCCAAAAGCTTCAAATCCGATCCTGGTTCCGTGTTCCAGGACCAAGCTTAGAAGCCAATGGTTCTTAGGGAGTAGTGAGACCTAGTAGTCGCTCTTGGCAGGGTGTGGCCATGGTGCCGGCACTTTCGGGTATTGCCCGCTGGCAGCGAACCCTAGTGGTGGAACGATCGTATCGAGGGCCGAATTCAACTCCCGATGCGCGAACTGCTGACCACGTTAACGCTGAGCTTTGCCTGTCACCTTGCCGCCCAGTCCGGCCCGGGCGGGGCAGGTGCGAGCAGCAGTAACGTGCTTTGGCTGGATGCCAATTCCGGCATTACCCGGTCCGGTGTGGCGGTCTCCCAATGGAATGATCGATCCGGGAACAGCAACCACGCACTGCTGCCCGGGAGCATCCCCAGTGCCAACCCCAGCTTCGTGTCAGGTTCTGTGAACGGCTATCCCTCGCTTGATTTCGATGGCACCGATGATCAATTATGGGTGACCGATCACGCTTCCCTCGATCTGACCCAGTGGCACTTTTTCGTCGTGCTTACCGCCGATGTCCAGAAGAACTACAATGCCTGGATGGTGAAGGGGAATGATAGTGATGAGAACTTTGAGATGCTCAGCTACAACGATGGTAACATCCACACACCTACGATGTACTCGGATGGTATGCGCACCTTCCCCAGTTCGGCTGATGGGCAAGTGGTCATCGGTACGTTCGATATCATGGAATACAGCTATTCCGCCGCTGTTGGGCGCGATGTTTACAAGAATGCCTCGACCATCATCACCGACAATGAGAACAAGACGCCTCGGGTGAACAACTTCCCCGTCTATATCGGGAACGAGCGCAGCACCACGGGGCGAACCATCGATGGTGATATCGCAGAGGTGGTCGCGTACAATGCCCCCTTGAACAGCGCACAACGGATCGTAGTGAACAACTATCTCTCCGCCAAGTATGGCCGCACTCTTTCCGCTAACGATATCTACGTACAGGACAATTCAGGTCAAGGCGATTTCGATCACGATGTGGCCGGGATCGGCAGGGTGGATGCGAGCAACATCCAGAGTGATTCGCGGGGTTCGGGCATCATCCAGATAAATAATCCGACCGGCTTGGGGAACAACGAATTCCTTTTCTGGGGCCACAATGGTGGAACACTCGGTTCATACGGTGTTACTGACCTACCCTCGGGTATCCAAGGGCGATTGGCCCGTGTTTGGCGGACCAATGAAGTGGCTGCGTCGGGTACAGCAGTGGATGTCGGGAACATCGATATGACCTTCGATCTAAGTGCGTTCGCCGCGGTTTCGGCAAGCGATCTCCGCTTGCTGGTGGATACGGACAACGATGGTGTCTTCGCCGACGAAACACCGATCACCGGCGCAACATGGGTCAGCGGAAGTCTATACCGTTTTGCAGGCGTTAGCGCGATCGTGAACGATCGGCGTTTCACCCTGGGGACATCAAACCAGGGCAGAACACCATTGCCGATCGAACTGGTCTCCTTTTCCGCATCACCGGTGGATAATAGCGCCGTGCAGTTGGAGTGGAGAACGGCGACCGAGCGGGACAATGACCATTTTACGGTTGAGCGATCAGGTGATATGCAGGAATGGACATCCGTTGCACTTGTCGATGCTGTGGGAAACAGCACGACCAGTACGAACTACACCGCAATGGATCCCATGGCCCTCGCCGGCGTGAGTTACTACCGACTTCGCCAAACCGATCTTGACGGCACCAGTACGCTATCGGATATCAGGGCCGTTGACCTGAGTATGCAGGAGGAAGACGACGCGGTGGTCTTTCCCAATCCGAATAACGGTGCATTCCACGTATTCCTCCGGAAGGCATCTTCCCATCCGGTATCTCTTTCATTGGTGGATGCGACCGGTCGAATTGTGGCCAGCCGGTCCGTCGATGCCAATGCGGACCCTCTGGTGTACTTCGACCCCCAACTCACTGCTCCGGGGCTCTATCAGTTGAGGGTTGCGATGGGAGATGCCGTGCGCGTCCACGCCGTGCAGATCACGCAGTAGCAGATCGGACCAAGTCCGGCTGGAGCTTCCACCATCCGTATTGATCCCCGACCTTCGGCCATGGCCCGGAACAAGACCCGGCATTGATGACCGACACAGCATTCGGACTCCTCAGATACCCCACCGGCAAATTCGTCCGTGGCACCAAAGCTGATACCCCTGAACGCGGATCGGCGTGCATCGCTGCCATCGAAGCTTTTCCCGAGACGCTACGCGCCCATGTGCAAGGCTTGAACGAGGCACAACTCGCCACGCGGTATCGGCCAGAAGGCTGGACCGTGCGCCAAGTCGTTCACCATGTTGCGGACAGCCACGGCCAAGCACCGGGCCGCTTCAAGTTGGCGCTCACCGAGGATACGCCTACTATCAAGCCGTACAAGAAAGCGTTATAGGCCGAACTGATCGATGCGCGTACGATGCCGCTGGAGCCTTCGCCACAGATCATGACCGGCTTGCACGCCCGATGGGCCGTGATCCTGCTCGGCATGTCACCTGCGGACTTCCACCGCGGCCTTATCCATCCGGAGCAGCAGAACCGCGAGATCAGCCTGGCCGAAGCGCTCGAATTGTATGTATGGCACGGTGGACATCACTTGGCGCATATCACGGGGCTGAAGGAACGCGAAGGATGGAATGCGAAACACAAATGATCGGGGGACGATTGTATTCCATGCGCCCTGTGATCCGCATTTCGTAGCCTTGTGAGGTGCAGAACACCGCGACCTACCAACTCCTCGATGGAGCCCGCTGCGGCGATGCGCTGAAAGCTGAGATCTCCAAGGCTGCAGCCGCAGTGAAAGCACAGCGGGGTTGGGCGCCCCATCTGGCGGCGATCTTGGTGGGTGACGATGGTGCCAGCAAGACCTACGTGGAAGCCAAGGTGAAGGCCTGCGAGAGCGTCGGTTTCCGTAGCTCATTGATCCGTTTGCCGGAATCCATTTCCGAGGATGAATTGCTGGCCCGCGTACAAGGGTTGAATACGGATCCGGAGCTTGATGGATTCATCGTGCAACTCCCCTTGCCGGAACACATCGATGCCGACCGTGTGATCCAAGCCATCGATCCGCACAAGGATGTGGATGGCTTTCACCCTGTGAACGTGGGTAACATGGTCCTGGGTCTGCCCGGTTTCCTGCCCGCCACACCAAGCGGGATCTGCGAATTACTGAAGTACTACAACATTGAAACGGTCGGTAAGCGCTGTGTCGTTCTGGGCCGTAGCAATATCGTGGGCACTCCCATCAGCATCCTGCTTAGCCGCAACGCCTATCCCGGCAACTGCACGGTAACCCTTGCGCACAGCCGCACGAAGGACCTGCCATCGATCACCCGCGATGCCGACATCCTGGTGGTCGCCATCGGCAAACCGGAATTCGTGACCGCGGATATGGTGAAGGAAGGAGCGGTGGTGGTGGATGTGGGCATTCACCGCATTCCTGATGCAACCAAAAAGAGCGGCTTCCGCCTGGTGGGCGATACGGCTTTCGCTGAAGTAGCGTCGAAGTGCAAAGCGATCACGCCCGTGCCCGGCGGTGTGGGACCAATGACGATCACGAGCTTATTGTTGAATACGCTGAAGGCGTGTTGATGCGGGGTGGCGACCGCCACGAGCGCGATGATCAAGACCATTGCCGAGAAGATCGACCACTGATCTTGCCGAGTCCCACTTGGGGGGATCGAGGTGGGCCGTCCTTGAATTTCACGGTAGGCTGATCCGGTGGAGGTGCCAAGGCCATTCCTCATGGATCTATGTGTGCGGTTTGCATTATTTCGTCGATATAAAACATGATTCATCGATGATATTCCATCGTTCGTCTTGACATTCGATGCCCGTTTCGCACATCTTGCATCACTCTTTTAGGATGACCGCCACCCACGAAACCCCTCTTACCCCATGTGGCCTGTCCAAACGCTGACCCTGTTGCTTTGCCTTACGGACGAAGAACAACTCTTTGCCCAGCGTGTTCCTTCTATTACCGAACCCGTGCGCTTGGAACTGGTTGTTCCCGCTCCTGCACCTAATAGCGAGGCCGACGTCCTGCTGCTGACCATTTGTTGAACATCCTCTGACCAGGACATTGTCCTGTGTTCCGAAGACCCCGGTGCCACCGCCTTGGTGCCGGGGTCACCGGTTCCACGGAAAGAGGGTGTTGTTTGGTGTTGGGTTGCGGCCCGTTCCCTAGTTTTGGCCTCCTTTCCCCAACACATGACCCGAAGTACACTGCTTTTGTTGGCTGTTGGCCTTACCCCCAGTCTGCCTGCCCAGAACAAGACCGAACGCGCCCAAGTGGAATGGGGGCCATCCATGGAGATCGGTGAGAACGGCGCCTTTGGCGATGTCCTCCACGAGGATGAGGAATTCCTTTACATGTCCGTATTCCTGAAGAAGGAGCTCTTCATCACCAAATACGACCAGCAGTTCCACTCGAAGTACCAAAAGGTGCTTCCCATGGAGATCGACAAGAAGGACCATACGAATGAGGGCATCTTCTTCCTTGGCGAAAAGATCATGGTGTTCTCCTCGTTCTACGACAAGAAGGCCGACGAGCTTGGTTTGTACCTGCGCACCTTCAAAAAAGCCGACATGAGCCCGGTTGAACGCATCAGCAAGATCTATTCGATCCCTGCGGAGAAGTCCCGCAACACCGGTTCATTCTCCATCCAATCGTCACCAGCGGACAAGTTCCTTCTCGTTACCGTTGGATTGCCGCGTGTGAAGGATGCCAACGAGGAATTCGGCGTGCGCGTGTACAATTCCGAAGCCGAACTGCACTGGGAACGGAAAGTGGAATTGCCGTACAACGATACGGAGTTCAGCAGGGAACGCTTGCGTGTTGATGATGATGGCAGCGTGCTCCTGCTGGGGGTGAAATACGACTCCAAACGGGAGGCGAAGGAAAAGACCAAAAAAGGGGAGGTCACATACCTCTACCACCTCATGGTGCTGAAGGACGGCGATTCAGCCTTGGAGGACAACCCGATCCAGGTCCCTGGCAAATTCCTGCAGGACATGACCTTCGCGATGGGCGCGGATGGTGATATCATCTGCGGTGGCTTTTGGGGTAACCTGAACAGTTGGAACGCGCGTGGAGCATACTTCCTGCGGATAGATCGCAAGACCAAAGCCATTGCACACGAAAGTTTCAAGGAATTCGACACCGACTTCATTACGGCCTATATGACCGAGAAGGAAGAGAAGAAGGCTACTAAAAAGGCCGAGAAGAAGGGCCAGGACCTCGAGATGTACAAGTTCGAACTGGACGATATTGTTCGCCGCGATGATGGTGGTGCGATCTTGATCGGTGAACAAGCCTACAACTACACTGTTTGCTACACCGATTCAAGAGGGAATACCCGTTGCACCACACACTACATCCACAACGACATCATCGTAGTGAACATCGACCCCGAAGGCGATATAGAATGGGCCTCCAAGATCCCCAAGCGCCAGCACACCGCGAACGACGGCGGGTTCTACAGCTCCTACGCCCTCGCCGTAAAGGGCGACAGGATGTACACCGTGTTCAACGACAGCGGCAAGAACCTCTTCCTCAATAGAGGTGATAAGGTGGCGCAGTTCGAGTTGAAGGGTGATGAAGCCTTGATCACTTTGGCAACCATAGACCAGGATGGACATACCCATCGCGAAGCTCTGTTGTCTCCTGAGAAACGTGATGCGATACTGCGCCCGAAGGTGTGCTTCCAAATGGATGACGATCGGATGTTCATCTATGCGCAACGTAAAAAGGAGTACCGATATGGTATGATCACCTTCGAGTGATCCGATCTTATTCGGCACCGCCGGGCACCTTCCACGTGGATGGTTCCCGGCGGTGCTGCATTTTTGTAGCTATGCGGAACATTATCGCCTTTCTTGGAATGGCCTTCATCTCGGTCAATTCCTGTGTCGCACAGTGGCGCTTTGATGGCGATACAACGGCTACTTGGGAGCAAGCCATAGCTCGCTTTAAGGAGTTGGACCGCATGCACAGCGGAGCCAAGCTATTCGAGATCGGCAATGATGACGATGGTTCACCCTTGCACTTGTTCGTGATCTCGGACGGCAGTGGCTTCACACCGGACAGCCTTCGTGCAGCGGGGAAGAACATCCTGTGGATCACCAATGCCATCCACCCCGGAGAGCCGGACGGGGTGGATGCTAGCATGTTACTCGCCCAAGCATTGCTGGAGAGCGATCAGTTGATGGGACTTACCGTGAATGCTGCCGTGTGCATTGTTCCCGTCTACAACATCAGCGGTGCCAAGCAGCGGAGCAGCACCAGCCGCGCCAACCAGAATGGCCCCAAAGGATACGGCTTCCGCGCGAACGCCCGCAATCTCGACTTGAACCGCGATTTCATCAAGACCGATAGCCGCAACGCCCGATCTCTGATCAGCGCCATGACCTACTGGGATCCGGACATCTACTTCGAAACGCATGTGAGCAATGGTGCCGATCACCAATACGTGATGGAGTTGATGATCTCTCATCCCGCGCTGATGGACACCGCCTTGGTCGGTTTCACAGAAAGGCTCCTCGTGCCGCGCCAATACGAATGGATGGGCTCCCGCAACATCAAGATGGGACCTTATTTCGAAACTTTGCACAACACTCCGGAACAAGGCCTCACTGGGTTCGTTGATGGACCGCGGTACAGCACGGGCTACGCAACGTTGCGCCAACGCATCGGAATCCTCAGCGAATCGCACATGCTGAAGCCATATGCCGACCGGGTGAACGCGACGTTGCACTTGATGTTCGGCACGTTGGCCTGTATGAACGAACATCCGGCAGAACTCTTTGCGGCCCGCAAGCAAGCCCGAGCAAGTGCCGAGGAATGCCTGCACTATGCCACCAACTGGTCCATTGATACGAATGAGGTGGCGGCCCATGTCTGGAGCGGCTACGCTGTTGATACGGTCAAGAGCGAGGTGAGCGGACTGCCCCGTATCCACTATGATCATAAACGCCCAACAGAAGGGAAAGTGCCGTGGATGAATGCTGGCACGGCAGCGCTGCACATCGAACGCCCAGTTGCCTACCTCATTCCTCAAGCATGGCACGAGGTGATCGATCGCTTGAGGTTGGATGCGGTTCCGATGGAGGTGCTCACTGGTGATCGACCGTTCATTTCAGAAGTACAGTACATCGAGGATCACACCGATACGAAGCAGCCCTACGAAGGCCATTACCTGCACCGCAACATCACCACCACGACCAAGCGTGATACGTTGATGGGAAGGGTAGGAGATGTGCGCGTTCCCATGGGCAATGCCACAGATGCCTTGGTGATGGTGATCTTGGAACCGCGCTGCGCAGACAGCTTTTTCGCCTGGGGCTTCTTCGACAGTATACTGCAACAGAAGGAGTGGTTCAGCGATTACGTCTTCGAGGACATCGCGAAGGATCTATTGGCCAAGGATCCTGCGCTGAAAGCCGAGTTGGAGGCAAAGCAGGATACCGATCCCGAGTTCGCAAAGGACGCTTGGGCCCAGTTGTATTTCGTGTACCAACGATCGCCCTACTTCGAACCGGGCTATCGGCGCTATCCGGTTTTACGGGTGGTTGAATAGCGATCGCGGACGATCTTTGGTCCATCTCCATGGCATTCCGCATCCCACTCCGTAGCAACGCCCAACGTACCGAAGACCCCGGTATTGGTATTTCCTTCGAACGCCCGCTTGACCGGCTCGTGGGCAAGGACGGCAGTTTCATGGTGCATCGCATGGGTGGTATTTCGGGGTTGCGCGAAGGCTTCATCGCGCTGGCTACCATGCCGCTCGCCCGGTTGGTCGGCACGTTCGTGCTCGCATACCTCTGCATGAACTTCTTGTTCGGCGCTATCTACATGGCGATCGGCGTGGAGTATTTGGGCAATGCCGACCACACGTCCTTGGGCACGCGCTGGCTGAGCGCCTTAGGGATGAGCATTCAGACCCTGACCACGGTGGGCTATGGCTCCTTGTTCCCCAACAGCGCTGCCACGTGGTTCGTTGCCGCCGTGGAAGGTGTCTTCGGCATCCTCGGGTTCTCGTTGATCAGTGCGGTGATCTACGCGCGCTTCGCCCGGCCCACCACGCGGTTGGCCTACAGCCAGAAAGCCCTTATCGCACCGTTCCGTGATGGTTGGAGTTTGCAAATGCGTGTGGCCAACCGTCGTAGCACCATGCTGATGGAGCTGGAAGCGCGATTGATCCTGGTGATGGCGGATGTGGATGACGAAGGCGAACGCTTGAACTACTACAGCCTCAAGCTACAAATGGAGCGCGTGAGTTTTCTGCCATTGAGTTGGACCATCGTGCATCCGGTATCCCCGGAAAGCCCGCTGGCAGGGCTTGCCCATGAAGACCTGGTGCAACGCCGCGCCGAGGTGATCGTCATCATCAAGGGCGTGGATGAAGGGTACATGCAACAGGTCTTCACGCGCCATTCCTACCGCTACGACGAAATGATCTGGGGTGGCCGGTTCCAGCGCCCATTCAGTGCGCGCAACGGCATCATGCACCTGGACCTGGACAAGATCAGCGATCACCGTATCGTGGATATCCCGGAGCGGATGCCCGCCGCATAGCACAATACCAACGTGTAAACATCGAAAGACCCTATGGAACTTTATGACATCAGCATCGGTGCCCGCGTGAAACACCCTACCATGGGCGTGGGCGTGGTCTACGAAATGGACGCGCGCACCATCCACATCTTCTTTCGCGAACATGGCGAACAGCCCATCAGCCGCAGTTTCGCTGACCTGGTCACCATCGCACCCGGCGTGGAGATCGGGCAGGAGCCCTTGGACCTTGACATCGTGCGCGATTCCCTGCGCGAAGTGCTGGAAGAGATGCAGCAGCCCCAGCGCCCAGTGGAAATGGCCCGTAAGTACGAAGGCGGGATGCTTGAGATGCGCCCCAAGGATACTTCGCTAAAGAGCAAAGAACTGCCCATCGACGACTTCTTCCACAAGATCGTCATGATCCGCGACCGGTTCCGGGTGCTGGAACAGAAGATAAACGCACATTCTGCACTGAGCGAGGCGGACAAGCTGGAGCTACAGCAGTACATCACCCGGTGCTACGGCAGCCTTACCACCTTCAACATCCTATTCGAGGACAAAGAGGATCACTTCGTGGGGCAGCGGGGCGACGCCCCGTTGTAAGGGCGGAAGACCCTCCGCCCGCCGCTGCCTGCGGCAGCCGTCCCACGAGTTATCCACCATTCCTTGCATTCGACCCATCGACGACTTTACATTCGTACCGAAGTCGTTCTTTCTATCCGACCTGAAGAAGCATCCACCACCCGCACTGGGTGTCAACGCGAAGCCCACACAGGCCATCTGTTCATCGGAACCAACAATTTCCATCAGGGATCGCACCCTCGGTGGTCTACGGCGGGCCTCAGCCATACTTCGGTATGGACTTGCTTCGGCAACACGAGGATTACGAAAGCCATCATCGCGGTCCCGCCCATGTGATAACCATGGGTTCCTTGAACGTGGCCCTGTGTGGGCTTTTTCTTTTCAATGCGGTGCAAGAGCAGATGTGCTCATAAGCACATGAACGCATGACCTTCCGTTCCTTTGCCGCCATGTCAGTGTCGCTCCCCGTCATGGAAGCCTTCTATACCGTGCAAGGGGAAGGTCTTTACACCGGCCATGCCGCATACTTCATCCGCCTGGGTGGTTGCGATGTGGGCTGCACCTGGTGCGATGTGAAGGAGAGCTGGGATGCTGCGGCCCATTCGCTGCTTTCCGTGGAGGCCATCGTTGCCGAAGCTGCCCGCCATCCGGCCAGACTAGCAGTGATCACAGGAGGGGAACCTTTGATGCACGACCTCGGTCCGCTTACCGCTGCCTTGCGTGCCGCGGGCTTCCGAACGAACATAGAGACCAGTGGCACCCATCCGCTCAGTGGTGATTGGCACCATATCTGCTTCAGTCCGAAGAAGTTCAAGGCACCCCTGCCAGCGATCTACGCTGCAGCCCACGAACTGAAAGTGATCGTCTTCAACAACCATGATCTGAAATGGGCCCAGGAACACGCTTCCCGAGCCAACCCTTCCTGCACTCTTTTCCTGCAACCCGAATGGAGCAAACGCGAAATCATGATGCCGCTGATCGTGGAACACGTGAAGGCACACCCGGAATGGAAGATCTCGTTGCAGACACACAAGTACCTGAACATTCCTTGATGAATTCTCTTCTGATGAAGTTGGCAGTTGGCAGTAGGCAGTTGGCAGTACGAAGTGCGCAGTTGGCAGTTCGCAATGTTACAATGCGCTTGGCATTTACTTCCTACTGCTACTGCGTACTGCTCACTGGTTTCCCTCAAACAGGGGGCTACAGCACCACGGACAAAGGGGCAATCAAACGCTACGAAAGCGGTACCGATTGCATGCAGGCCCAGAAGTGGGAGTGTGCCGAAAGCGAATTCACCAAGGCTGCGGAGGCCGATGAGCGTTTCGTGGAACCGCGGATCATGTTGGCAGAGATAGCAGAGAGGCAAGGCAAGGATGATGTGGCAATGCAGCGCTATCGCGAAGCCATCGCCGTGGACCCGCGCTTCTTCCCTGTAGCGCAGTTGCACCTCGCCGATCTGGAATTCAAGACGGGACAGTATGCGCAGGCGGAGAAGAACTACCAGAACTACCTGGAGATGGAGGAAGAGCCGCAACGGAAAGCCCGTGCGCGCATGGGCTTGAAGAACTGCGCGTTCGCTGCGAAGGCGATCCGACAGCCCGTGCCCTTCGAACCGAAGAACCTCGGACCGAACGTGAACAGCGTTGATCCCGAATACTACCCGTGTTTGACCGCGGATGATGGAACACTGATCTACACACGTCGTGTGAAGGCCCCGGAGATCCAACCCTGGGGTATGCAGGAGGATTTCTACGTGAGCCGCCGCGATCTCGAAGGCAACTGGAAAGGCTCCATTCCCTTACCGGTGGTGAACACGAAGGCTTTTAACGAAGGTGCAGGAACACTTTCACCGGATGGCCGTTTCCTGATCTTCACGAAGTGCGCTTTGGAAGATGGAACCTACGGTGGTTCGCTCTCTGGCGAAGGCAGCTGTGATCTCTTTCTCAGCCGCCGTATCGGCGATCGTTGGGGAGTGCCGCAGAACTTGGGTGCTCCTGTGAATTCCAGTCATTGGGAAACACAACCCAGCATGGCCAGCGATGGTCGTACGATCTACTACATACGCGGATCCGTAGCGCGCGACGGCATCAAGAGCATGGACATCTGGACCACCGCTATGCAGGACGATGGATCATGGATCAAACCAACAAAGCTTGGCGAGACCATCAATACACCGTACCAGGAGGAAAGTGTGCAGATCCATCCCGATGGCAACACCCTCTACTTCAGCAGCGATGGACATCCCGGCTTCGGTGGATTGGACATTTTCATGAGCAGGAAGCAGGAGGATGGCTCCTGGGGACCTGCGTTGAATTTGGGCTATCCGATCAATACCGGAGCCGACGAGAACAGCCTTTTGGTGAACGCGAGCGGCGATGTGGCCTACTTCGCCAGTGATCGCAAAGGCGGCTTGGGTGATCTGGACCTGTACAGCTTTGCTCTCTATCCGGAAGCGCGACCATTGGCTGTTACGTACATCCGCGGAAAAGTGTACGACAAGACCACTGCCGCCCCGGTGGAAGCCGATGTCCAACTCTATGATGTATCCAGCGGCAAACTGGCAACAGGAGCCTACAGCGACCCTAAGACAGGAGAGTTCCTCGTGTGCTTGCCCGCTGGTCGCACCTATGCCTTGAACGCGAGTTCGGAGGGCTACTTGTTCTTCTCCCAGAACTACGATGTGGCCAAGGGATCACCCAAGGAGCCGATCACGTTGGATGTTCCGCTGAGCCCCCTCTCCGCCGGCAGTGTCATCGCCCTGCGCAACATCTTCTTCAACACGGCCAGCTACGAACTGTTGCCCACGTCGAACACGGAGTTGGATAAGCTTGTAGGTCTCCTTCAGACCAACCCGACGCTACGCATCGAACTAGGTGGCCATACCGATAACGTGGGTGCCGATGCTGCCAACCTGACCTTGAGCGATCTGCGCGCGCAAACGGTTCGTGATTTCGTTATCGCCAAAGGTGTCGATGCTGAGCGGATCACGGCCAAAGGCTATGGCGAAACCAAACCAGTGGAGACCAACGATACGGAAGAGGGCAGGGCGCAGAACCGGAGAACGGAGGTGACGGTGCTCTGAGACCTTCAATTCAGTTTCTTCAACAGCTGCTGCGGGGTCAGCAACGGGATGCTCTTCTGCTGTTTGAAATCGGGATCGGTCGTAATGATCGCATCCATGGGTCCAGCGGCAAGGGCGGATTGGAACTGGACCGCATCTTCCAGATCCTTCCACCCGCTGGTCATCGCGGCTAACAGTTGTGCGGATCCTGTAGGAGCGATGTGGACCATGCTCATGAACTGGACCATGTAGCGGGCGATGGTGTCAGGTTGCATCACCTTCCTCATGACATAGATGGCATTCAAGATGGAGATGGCCGTGATGCTCGCTTTGATGCGTCCCTCTTTGGTTGCGCGTAGGATGGCTATAGAACTCTGATGGTTAGGGCGCTGCTCGTCGAGAAGATCCAGAAGGATGTTCGTGTCGAGGAAAACTCTCATTTCCGGGTAGCTTTCTTGCCCCAAATGCTGGCCAGTCGCGGGTCAGTGTCGAGATCTCTCTGTGAGATCTGGTTCGTTAAGGCACCTTTCATCTCATCGATCCAATCCTTTCCCCTCTTTTCCTCGCTGGCGTCCAATTTATCCGCGAATTCCTCGACCAAGGCAGTAATGGTTGTTTTGCGCCGAATACTGGCGCGGCGCAGTTTGGCGATCCGTTCCGGATCCAGGCTGAGTGTGAGCCTGCCCTTCATGTCAGCGAAGATACGTGTCGTTGGGATGTCGTACGTGCGTTCTTGATCGCTGTCAGGAGCTCGATAGCTCCTTCGCCCTCGCACTTGCCGCCCCCAGCGCGCGATCAAAGGCACCGGCAAGATCCTCCTCCCGGAACACATTAAAGGCTGCTTCCGTCGTACCGCCCTTGCTCATCACCGCCTTGATCAGTTCATCCGGCGTTTGGTCGGCATGTTCCATCAGGTGGTAGCTGCCTAGCATCGTTTGCTTCACCAAGGCGCTGGCCACATGCGATTCCAAGCCTAGCCTGATCCCGCTCTGCACCATGGTGTTCACGATGTGGAAGAAATAGGCAGGGCCGCTTCCGCTCAAGGCGGTCACAGGATCCAGCATCGTCTCATCCGCCAAATGCACGGCCCGACCGGTACTGTTCAACAGTTGTTCCACCATCAAGGTCTGGCGCATATTCAGCTCGGTACCGGTGGCATACGCGGTGATCCCCATCCCGATCTGCGCCGGTGAGTTCGGCATGGCCCGCACGATCGTCATGTGTTGCAATGAGCTCTGCAACCGCGCAATGGTGATACCAGCCATGATCGAAAGCACCACTTGTCCGGGCTGTAACACTTTGGCCAAAGCAAGCGCAATGTTCCCGAGATCCTGTGGCTTCACCGAAATGATCACAAGGTCGCTCGCTCCGATGGCGGCGGAGATCTCCGTGGTCACTTGGCCGTAGCTCTGTAGTTGTGTTCGACGCCCTTCACTACGGACGACCAAGAGCAGATCATCCGCCTTCACCAATCCGTATTTGCGAAAGCTGCGCGCATAGGCCTGGCCCATGTTCCCGCATCCGACGATGGAGATCTTCATGCAACGAACCTAGGACGAAGCTTCAAGCCTGCTGATACTCATCATGGCCAAGATCCAACCGCCCATGGTGGAACTGTGGCGGTTAGAAGGACGAGGCTACGTCCATCACGTTCGCAATGACCAGCGCTATCACCACTAGGGCTAGCAGGATCACGAGAAAGAACCAGCTCGTGCCGCCGCGTTCTCGGATGCGCTCCAAAAGGATCTCTTCCACTTGGATCGCGCTGCGCGCCATTTCCATTCGGATGGACCGTCGGGCATCCCACAGATACATCCGGTTGGCGAGTGTTCCCACGATCAAACCTGTGAGAAATTTGCCGACTAGACCCGTGCCTTGCCGCACCGCTGGACCGGCATCGAGGAACAACAGAAGACCTTCCTCCAAAGTGCTTTCTGCCAAGATGATCATGAAGGCGCAGAAGGTGAGCACATACATGCGGCGGTAAAGCATCCATATGAAACCGATGAGGAAGGCTTCAAAGTGGAACGATGGCCATTTACCGACTTGAAGCCTTTTCACCTGGACCAGATAGTAGTCCGCGTTCTTTCCGAAATAGGCGCGCCAATGGCTATCGGGTATTTCCGTCCAAGGCGACAAGGGACTCGTCACTGCACTGCTCATGAGCTAGTGGGAAACCACTTTCAGCCCGATCACACTGGCGATCAACGTGCTCAGGAAGAACACACGCCAAAGGTCCGCTGGTTCCTTGAAGAAAAGGATACCGACGACAACCGTTCCCGCAGCACCGATACCCGTCCATACCGCATAGGCTGTGCCGATAGGAAGTGTTTGCGTGGCTTTGTAGAGCAAGTACATGCTGATGACGAGGCACACGAAGAAGCCACCCATCCACCAACCGGCAGCAGGTCCGGTGGTCTCTTTCGCCTTGCCGAGGCAGGCCGCAAAGCCTACTTCGAAAAGACCGGCGATAACGAGCAACAACCAATTCATGTGGGGAAGGTAGGAGCGGGGTTAGTGATCAATTCGATACGATCACCGCGATCAGCACACCAAGGTCACCTTCCATTTGCGCGATTCCTTCCTCCCGAATGAACGCTTTGCTCACGGAACCATCGAGGTACAGTGCGTTGGCGCAACCCTGTTCCTTGAACCACGAAGCGAAGTCATGGAAGTTCACCGGTTCCCGGGAGATCCCGAAAAGGACACGACCATCAGCAAGGAGGCCGACGCCATTCCGAATGTTCAGGTTCTTCGAACCCGGCGTGAAGAGCTTGTTCATGGCACCATCGACCAGCAGCATTGGTCCGGATTGCGTGGCGTATCGCACGTTGAGCATGTTCGTGACATCCGCCGTGCGTCGAACAAAGGCACTGCCGTCATCCATGATCCCGAACACACCGTTGGGTTGCAGTAGGAAGTTGCCGGAACCTTCCGTTCGCCGATCGATCTTGCGGATGATCTTCCCGTTCTCGATGTAGAGGCCGACAGGGCTATGATCCGCCATGTACATGCCGCCGTTCATGGCGAAAAGCAGGGTCTGGTTGCGGCGTTCCATCCAACCCTTCAAGGCCCCGATGTTCCCGAACACTTGGCCACTGTCGTTCTTCAGATGGAGGGTGATGGGTTCCTTGAACGGATCGACAATGCACGCAGCGACCCTGACCGGTAAAGAGGAACCTCCGTTCGCGAACCCGAGCAATACGATCGAAAGAAGGATGGGCAACGAACGCTTCATGTCATGCACTATTGCTGACCCCATGCCATCAGAAAGCGAACTCGACACCGGCCATCAAACCAAGGCCGCGCGTTCGTCCCAAGAAGAAGCCGGGAACATGAGGAGTGGAAAGGTTCACCAGTAGCCGTTCGCCGAACCGTCGTTTGGCCGCGAGGCCGATACGCAGCGCACCGAAACCGCCATAGCTGGCCGTGGCAGCGAGCAAGGTGCGTGTACCCACCCGACGGCTACCCATCACCGTTACTTGCGGAACGTAGCCCGGCATGTGCCGCTGTTCAACGCCGAGTCCGACCCGCCAGCTACCACCCAGTTGCAGTGATGCATCGACACTGGCACGAAAGGGTAGGAGACGCGTGAAAGCACCGGATTCGTAACGCAGCCCGAGTGTATCCAACAGTTCATCCTCGCCGATGATCACGTTATCCAATGCGAAAATGTTGGCCACTGCCCAACCGTTGTAGGAGAAGAGCGTGTCCTGCTGGATGCGCACAGAGTTCGCGTTCCAGCGCACCAAGCCAAAGTCATCCACGCCCATGCCAAGATCGACCCGACGTGCTCCCCATTTGAAATGCGTGTTCCATCGTGCAGACGCTGCAATACCCAACCCGTTCGTGCGATCGAAGCCGCTTCCCGCCGTATCGCTGGCGTAGTAGTCGCCGAGAAAGGTGGTACGCAGCACGCGTCCGTCTTCCCCAGTGAACAGGCTGGCCCATTGTATATCGGCTCCCGCATAGGATCGGCCCCGCACAAGATCGAGACGTACAAACGACCGCGAAGCTGCATGCTGCACCCCGGCACCGATCGTTTGGTAGCGCACTTGTTGGTAGGCAGAAGGAGCAAGGATGGCTTTCTCATTCTCGTAATCCGCATTGCCGAAGAAAGCCAATGCATATTCATCCTTCGTGAACCGAGTGGAACCCACCTCATGGTGAGCAACACTGATCAATGGTCGCCAACCGGGAAGCTTCGCAAAGCACGCCGGACCGGTCCAGTCCATGCGCCCACCGAGCAGGTAACCAGCCGTATTCCGATCCCATGTGAGTGCATCAAGGGAGCGTTGCCGAAGATCACGTTCCAAATAACCGCCGCGATAGAGGCCTAACGGCAACTCGTTGTAGACCGTGTTCGCGTTGTAATCGAAACCACCGGATAGCGAGAGGAAGTGCCCCCGACCGCGGTTGAGGTCCACCACGGTGTCCAGTGGCAAAGGCAACAACTGGGCTGTACCGTTCAAGGCAATGCAGGCTGCGAAGAGGAGCGTGGTCGGCCTATTCATCCCCGTTCACGAAATAGCGCGCGCCCACCGTGATCTGCAGGTCCATGGCATACCGCTCCAACAAGCGCAGGTGCTGGGTCTGGTCCGCTGTATTGAAGGCGATGCGCACGCGGAATCGACCTTCTCCATACAACAGATCGATCTGCTCGGAAGTCAGTGTGGCATGCAGTTCGGATGCGGTGGTGGCCTGCACAAGACCATCAGCACCAAGAATGCCAGCGGTGATGCCCCCTTGGACCATCACAGCGCTGAGGAAGTTGCGATCTCGGTCCACGATATCCAAAACCACGCTGCCGGAGAAGGGGAACCCGTTGGTCGCGAACAAATTCAGGTCACCATCCCGGATCGTCTGGTCCTCTTCGTTCCCTGGTAGATCGGGCTTCACGATGTTCTCCAGCACAAGGTCGGTCGCAATGATGTTCAACGGCACCTCCAGTTCCAGCAGCGCTTGCAAGCGGCTATCGTGGTAGAGGAAGTCATTCCCGTTGCTGATATCGCCGAGCGGGTTCAAGTCAAGGTCCAAACTGTACTGGAGCTGATCCGGTAGGTTCTCCAGGAATAGGTCCACGTTACTGTTGTCATTGTCCAGCTCGTCCTCGTAGATGCTGGATCGGAAGCTGTTTCCCAGATCGAGCGCGCGGTTCAGGTTGATGGGGCCGTCGAGGATCGTGTGTACCAGGTCCACGGTCACACCGGTGCGTGTATTCACGGCTTGCAGGCTGTTCAAGCGGATCCGAAGGTCCATGCCAATCCCGTTCTCCACTTTCACTTGCAGGCGAACGCGATCCAGGTCCAAGGTGCCCGAAACGAAGTTGTTGAAGAGCCCCAGCGGGTTGGACTCGGGTCCTACGTTGATGGTCCTTGATCCGAAATAGCCCTTCGCGTAGTGGGGCACCAAGCCGGAGTATTCGGCCGTAACGATAACGCTGTCCTGGTTAGTGACGGAAGCCCCGTTACCGTTCGGGTCCAGTTGGGCGTTCACCGTGGTAGCAAGGGTGTTCACATCATTGAATGATGGCCCACGCAGATCGAAGGACCCGCCAGCGAGGTCGCGTTGGGTGCTGGAATACGCTGGGTTGGCAACGGAACCCGGGCCCACCGTAGCTACCACGCTGGAGGTCCCATCGGCGAAAACGCCCCCCGGAAGTCCGAATGTGCCGTTGATCACACTGCCCATCTTGTTCTTCATCCGCAGTTCCAGGTTCCCTTCCCGCACGATCAGCTTGCTAAGGGCTAGGTCGGGCAGGTTGAACCGGATCAGGTTGTTCTCGCTGATCACCGGAAAGCCCGCAGGCAAGGCGAATTGGTCGTTACCGGGTAAGGGGAAGGCGTAGGGGTATATGAAGCTGGTATCCGGGATCTCTAGAACCGTATCAAGGTCCACCGCGAAAAGCTCCTCGGAATACACCAGCGTGATGGCTCCATCGGCGGCCACGGATTGCAGGGAATCGGGGATGATGTCCGCGATCGTGAACCGGGTGGTAAGCAGGGGCGCCAACACATCAACATCCCAACGTGCCGGCTCGGCATCTTTACGGCACGCGGTGAGTGTTGAAAGAATTAGAAGGCCAAAGGAGGCAACCCGGCACAACTGGCGTTCGTATTCCATACAGAGGGGCAAAGTACGGGCGTAGCCGGTTTATTGGGCGGTCGGCGTCGTTGGTACTCCTTACTTTGCACACTCGAGGGACCGAACGTGATACTAAGACGGCATATCCTGCTTCCTACGCTGCTTGCAGGGCTGGTCATGTTCCTGCTTTCTTGGGTGTGGCATGGGTTGGCATTGACCGATCTGGAGGAATTGGCTATCCCCAAAGTACTTTATTTCTGCCTGGCCGGGCTGGTCTACTTGGTCCTCGGCTTCGGGCTTACGATCGGTGTACACAAGGCCATTGAACATGAATGGATCTCCTTGAAGAACGGTTTACCCCTAAGCTCCATGATGATCGGGGCCGCCGCAGGATTCTTCGTGTATCTGATGATCTTCGTGCTGGGCATGTCCTTCGCGAAGAGTGGCATGGTACACGTGTTGGTGGACGTGCTATGGCAGATGCTCGAACAAGGCTTGGGTGGCTTGAGCGTGAGCTTGGGTATCATCTACGACATGCATCAGCGGTACTTGGATACCGAGCGGTCCAACTGAACCCTTCTATTCGGCCTTGTATTTACCCCTCCACCGCATTTCCAAAAAGGCAGCGTACTCGCGTTCCCTCGGATTGTCACCGGGGTTGTAGAACATTGTTCCGCTGATCTCCTTCGGAAGGAATTCTTGGTCCACGAAGTTGTTCTCTCCATCATGGCTGTATGTGTACTCTTTCCCGTGCCCGAGGTCCTTCATGAGCTTGGTGGGAGCATTGCGCAATGCCAAGGGAACGAGAAGATCGCCTTTCTCCTTCACCGCTGATCGGGCAGCACCGATAGCCATGTAGCTCGCATTGCTCTTTGGCGAACAGGCCAGGTAGATGGCACATTGGCTTAGGATGATGCGGCTTTCAGGCCAACCGATCATTTGGGCGGCTTGCATGGTGGTGGTGGCCATCAACAATGCGTTCGGGTTGGCGTTACCGATATCCTCACTGGCCAAGATCACCATGCGGCGAGCGATGAAGAGTGGATCCTCTCCACCCTCCACCATGCGCGCCAACCAGTAGACTGCTGCGTTCGGGTCGCTGCCCCGCATGCTCTTGATGAAGGCGCTGATGATGTCGTAATGCTGTTCACCCTGCTTGTCGTACCGAGCGGTGTTGTTCTGGACGACTTCCTGCACCAGTGCATTCGTGATCATCACCGGCCCATCACCACTATCACGGATCGCGGATCTTACACAGAGTTCGAACGTGTTCAGCAGGCGTCTTGCGTCGCCACCGCTTGCACGCAGTAGTGCTGCCGGCTCCTTCACCTCAATGCGAAGCTCCTTCAACTGATCATCCATGATCATGGCCCGATCCAACAAGGCCATCAGATGCTCCACCGCGAGTGGTTCCAGCATGTAGACCTGGCAGCGGGAGAGGAGCGCCGGGATGACCTCGAAGCTCGGGTTCTCGGTAGTGGCACCGATCAGTGTGATGGTTCCCTTTTCCACGGCTCCCAACAAACTGTCCTGCTGCGATTTACTAAAGCGATGGATCTCGTCGATGAAGAGGACGGCACTGCGCGAAAAGAGACCCGAACCGCCGGCTTGTTCGATCACTTCACGCACATCCTTCACGCCGCTGTTGATAGCGCTCAACGTATGGAAAGGCCGCTTGAGGTCCTGCGCGATAAGGCGCGCCAAGGTGGTCTTTCCTACTCCTGGAGGACCCCAGAGGATCATGCTCGGTAGCATTCCCCCGCTCAGCGCCTTGCGCAACACCCCGCTGGGGCCTACCAAATGCTCTTGGCCCACAACATCATCAAGGGTGCGAGGGCGCAGTCGTTCGGCGAGAGGGGCGGCACTGTCCATGATTCCGGCCGAAAAGTACCACCCCGGAACGCACAAGGCCCCCACCTTTCGGCGGAGGCCCCATGCTTTGGGTCCAGGTCAGGGCTGGTACATCATTCGGCCATGGGCCACTTCACCGTTCATGGATACGCGATAAAGAAAGGTCCCGCTGCCGTTGTCGACCGGTTTGAAGGAAACATACGTGGCTTCACCTGCAGTTACCGGGCCGTTGTAGGCCTCCGCGATGCGACGTCCTTGCATGTCCGTGATGGTAACGACCGCTTTGCCGTTCTCTTGCGCAACGATCGTCAGCGTACACTGGTCGCGGAATGGGTTCGGGGTGGCGATCACGTCGATCTTCACCATGCTTTTGTCATCGGCTGGCTTCTTGCTGGAAACGAAGATCGTCTGGTGGTGTTCGCTGGTGTTGCCGCAGCCATCTATCGCTGTCCAGCTGCGCTCTATCGTATATCCCTTCTCGCAATTGCCGTCACCGATCGTTTCGTTGTAGATCAACTTGACATCGCTATCGCAGTTGTCCACAGCCGTGCATGTTGGAGCCTTAGGGATGTTAGGGCAGTCCACTTCCATGTCCTTCATTTCGCACCCGATGACAGGGGCCTCGTTGTCCACTACCAATACGGTCCATTGCGCTGTGCTTACGTTACCGCAGTGGTCGGTGGCCGTCCAGGTGTAGACCATTGAATACTCCGCGAGGCATTCGCCCGGTACCATAGTTACCGTGACCACGGCCGGTACAACGGTCTTGGAGCATTCATCGTAGGCCCAAACAGCAGGCAATTCGATGTTGTCGATGTTCACATCGCAGGCTACCGTGATGTCCATGGGTATGTTCTCGAAAACAGGCCCTACCTGATCGATCAGCGTGATCATCTGGATGCAAGAGGCAGTAGTTCCATCCTCGTCCACGGCATAGAACGTGCGCCGGATCACCATGGGGCAACCACCTAAGAACTCATCCGCCCAGCCGGAATTCACGAGTGCCGGGCACTTCTTTTTCTTCTTGTCATCGGCTTGTTCGCTATCATCCCAACCCGCTCGGAATAAGGGCATGCCGCCTAAGGCCTCGGGTGAATAGTCGTCGCCGCACTGCACGGTGATATCGGCAGGGCAGGAGCTGATCAGCGGTGCGCAATCCTCGCATTCGTCGCGAACCACGGTGAATATGTCGCGGCCATCGCAACCGTTCCCGGTCGAAACGATCAAGGTGTACAAGCCAGGTGCGGTGACCGATGGACTTTGGTCGGTGCTGGAAAATCCGTCCGGTCCAGCCCACAGGAAGTCACCCACAACATCGGTTGTTCCGACGAGGATCACCGAGCCGCCTTCGCAAGGCAGATTGCCACCTTGGATGCTCACTTCAGGGTTCACATCATTCCGCGTTACCACAGCGGTGGTATTGCTGGTGCAACCATTGGAACCGGTCACAGTCAGAACGTAGGTGCCAGCTGTGTTCACTATTGGGTTCTGCAACCCGCTGGTGAAGCCGTTCGGACCCGTCCAAGCGAAGCTGCCGTTGCCGATACCACCAAGTTGGATGCTGGTGACAGAGCAAGTCAGCACACCACCGGTGGCTTGCGCACCGGGGAGTTCATCGTTCGTGGAAACCACTGCACTGGCATTGCTGGTGCAACCATTGGAACCGGTCACGGTCAACACATAGGTGCCTGCTGCGCTCACCATAGGGTTCTGTAACCCGCTGGTGAAGCCGTTGGGGCCGGTCCAAGCGAAGGACCCGTTGCCACTACCAGCAAGTTGAATGCTGGTGACAGAGCAAGTCAGCACACCACCGGTGGCTTGCGCACCGGGGAGTTCATCGTTCGTGGAAACCACTGCACTGGCATTGCTGGTGCAACCATTGGTACCGGTCACGGTCAGCACATAGGTGCCGGCCGCGCTCACCGTTGGGTTCTGCAATCCGCTTGTAAAGCCGTTGGGGCCGGTCCAGGCGAAGGATCCGTTGCCGCTACCACCAAGTTGGATGCTGGTGACAGAGCAGGTGAGGATA
>Ga0209181_10003292_pt1 | contig 25145 bp, 22 predicted proteins | sample MAT05_FD_187208 | JGI IMG/M metagenome (GOLD analysis project Ga0209181, IMG submission 187208) | Freshwater microbial communities from Lake Fryxell liftoff mats and glacier meltwater in Antarctica - MAT-05 (SPAdes) (version 2) | ecosystem: Environmental > Aquatic > Freshwater > Ice > Liftoff...
TGGTTTGGGCGCTGATCAACCCGGGCCGGGTGCCGCCGGCCGACGCGCCGATGACGTTCCGTCAAAAACTGTTCGAGAGCCGCCACCTGGCCCCGGTGGTGGTGCTGATCGGTGCGGTGCTGGGCTCGATCTACTCGGGTGTGGCCACTGCCACCGAGGCCGCTGCGGTGGGCGTGGTCGGCGCACTGGTGCTCTCAGCCTTGCAGGGATCGCTCGACTGGGCCACCTTCAAAGCGGCGCTGATGGGCGGCACCCGGCTGTACTGCATGATCGCGCTGATCCTGGCCGGCGCGTCGTTCCTGACGCTGGCGATGGGCTACATCGGCCTGCCACGCCACCTCGCCGAATGGATCGGCGGCTTGAACCTGTCGCCGGTGGCACTGCTGACGGTGCTGATGCTGTTCTACATCGTGCTGGGTTGTTTTCTGGACGGCATCTCGATGGTGGTGCTGACGATGGGCGTGATCCTGCCGACGGTGCAAAAAGCCGGCATCGACCTGCTGTGGTTCGGCATCTTCATCGTGCTGGTGGTCGAGATGGCGCAGATCACACCGCCGGTGGGCTTCAACCTGTTTGTGCTTCAGGGCATGACCCAACGCGAGATCGGCTGGCTGGCCCGGGTGACGCTGCCGTTTTTCTTCCTGATGATGGCGGCGGTGGCGCTGATCTGGCTCTTCCCCGGCATCGTCACGGTGCTGCCGGCCAAGATGGGCTGATCGGGCTGGCCATGGCCAGCCCAGACCTGGCCGCGAGCAGGCGGTAAAAACCGAGTCTGTTCCCGCCTTGCCCAGCTGCCGCTGCGGCCTAGCATCAGACCGCTGCCTCGCGGCCCCCTTGGCGGCCGTGCGGGCAACGCCCTCGCCAGGAACCCGCCATGTCCGACATGTCCCTGCCGCTGTCCCTGGTGCCGCTGGCACCGGATGACAGCGCGCCGCTCTCACCGATCTCACTGCCCGCTGCAGCCGCCGCAGCACTGGCGCGCCCGGGCGCCGAGCCCTTCGCCTGGCCCACACCGCCCACCCCGGGCTACCCGGCACCGACCTGCCAGACCGAGCCCGAACCCTGCGAGATCGAAGGCCCCAACGGCAAGGTCAGCGCCGGCCGCTTGAGCTTTTTCGACGCCGAGGCCGGCCTGGTGCATTTGCTGGTGGCGTCCTCGCGCGGCACGCTCACGCTCAAGCTCAGCCAGTTTCGCCGGCTCACGCTGACCCGGCCGCTAGCGCCGCTGCCGCCACCGGCCGGTGCCGCGTTTGACGCCACCACGCCGCTGCTGCCGCACCGCACGCAGGTCAGCGTGAACCTGCGCTTCAAGGACGGCCAGACCAGCACGCTCGACAGCGTCGGCCAGGTCGAGACGCCGCTGGGCCTGTTCACCTTTGCCCCGCTGGACGTGGCCGGCAACGTGCTGCGCAGCTTCTACCCGCGGGCGATGCTGGCGCCGGAGTCGTTCAGCCCGCGCATCGGCGAGCTGCTGCTGGCCCAGCAGGCCACCACGCCGATGCAGCTCGACAAAGCCACGACCGAGCAGGCGCATTTGCGATCACGCAAGCTGGGCGACATCCTGCTGACCCAGCAGATCGTCACCCCTGCGCAGCTGCTGTTGGCGATCGACCAGCAGGCCAAGATGCCGATGGTGCGCATCGGCGAGGCCTTGCTGGCGTTGGGCTACCTGACCGAGGCCAAGCTGGCCGACGCGTTGACCCTGCAATCGCGCGACCGCAGCCTGCCGCTGGGCGAGTTGCTGGTGCGCCGCGGCGACGTCACCCGTGCCGACCTGCAGACCGCGCTGGCCCGCAAGATGGGCTACCCGATCGTCGATGTCAACGCTTTCCCGGTCGAGGCCGAGGGCGCATTGCGCCTGCCGATCTCGGCCGCGCGCCGTCTGCTGGCGCTGCCGCTGATGATGCGCGGCGGCCGGCTGGTGGTGGCGCTGGAAGACCCGTCGGCGCGCAACGCGATCGACGAGATCGAGTTTTCGGCCCAGTGCAAGGTGCTGCCGGTGCTGGCCCGCGCAGGGTCGCTGGCGGCGGCGATCGACCGCACCTACCTGCGCCTGGGCAAGGACAGCATCGACCCGGGGCTGGACTTGTCCGGCCCGCTCAAGCTGAGCGACGCCGACAGCAACGACAGCGCCGACAAGCTGCTGGCCAGCCTGGAGCAGCAGCACGGCCCGGCCAGCCGCGACGACGAGACGCCGATCGAGCAGAGCGACAACTCGCTGGTGCGGTTGATCAACACCACCATCCTGGAGGCGCGCCACCAGGGCGTGTCCGATATCCACATCGAGTGCCAGCCCGGGGTCGAGAAAGTGCGCATCCGGTTCCGCCGCGACGGTGTGCTGCGGCCCTACATCGAGCTGCCGGCCAGCTACCGCTCAGCGCTGGTGGCACGCATCAAGATCATGTGCGACTTAGACATCTCCGAGCGCCGCAAGCCGCAGGACGGCAAGATCAACTTCGGCCGCTGGATGCAGGGCCAGAAGCTGGAGCTGCGGGTGGCCACCATCCCCACCGCCAACGGCCTGGAGGACGTGGTGATGCGGCTGCTGGCCTCGGCCAAGACCCTGCCGCTGGAAGGCATGGGCCTGCACCCGGACACGCTGGCCAAGCTCAAGGCGGTGATCGAGCGGCCCTACGGCATGGTGCTGTGTGTCGGCCCCACCGGCAGCGGCAAGACCACCACGCTGCATGCGGCGCTGGGCCACATCAACACGCCCGAGCGCAAGATCTGGACCGCCGAGGACCCGGTCGAGATCACCCAGGCCGGGCTGCGCCAGGTGCAGGTCAACCCCAAGATCGACTGGACCTTTGCCAAGGCGCTGCGGGCGTTTTTGCGCGCCGACCCGGACGTGGTGATGGTGGGCGAGATCCGCGACAGCGAAACCGCGCAGATGGCGATCGAAGCCAGCCTCACGGGCCATCTCGTGATGAGCACGCTGCACACCAACAGCGCGCCCGAGACCGTGACCCGGCTGCTCGACATGGGCATGGACCCGTTCAGCTTTGCCGACAGCCTGCTGGCGGTGCTGGCCCAGCGCCTGGTGCGGCGCTGGTGCAAACACTGCGTTGCCAGCAGCCCGGCCAGCCTGGAGGACACCCAGGCGCTGCTGGACGAATACCTGCTGTCCTACCCTGACCCGAAACAACGGCCCGAGCGCGAAGCCTTGCTCGGCGAATGGACCACCCGCTACGGCCAGGACGGCGTGTTGCACAAACACCACGCCCCTGGCTGCGCGCACTGCGGCCAGAGCGGGTTTTCCAGCCGGGTCGGCCTGCACGAGTTGCTCGTGGTCAGCCGCGAACTGCGCCACCTGATCCAGACCAGCGCCCGCGCCGAGGAATTGCAGCGCGCCGCGATGAACGAGGGCATGCGCACACTGCGCCAGGACGGTATCCACAAGGTGCTGGCCGGGCTGACGGCGATCGAAGAAGTGCGGGCCATCAGCAACGGCTGAGCGCGCCCGATTTGGTAAAAACCCTCGGGCCTGCGCCGCAACGGCACAGCGCCGTGCTGTGTCAGGCTGTCACGGCCGGCGCCAGTTCACCCGGCCGGCGGCAAAGAGGCGGCCGATCTCGCCACTGCTGCCCAGGGTCTGCATCGCCGCCTGCACCGCCTCGGCCAGGTCACCGGACGATTTCTTGACCGCACAGCCCACCGCCCAGCCGTCGCGCATGCGCGGCAACGGCAGCGGCTCGATGGCAAACCGGGGGTCGTTGCCCAGCACAGACTCCAACTCGGACGCGTTGCCGGCCGCAGCGGCCACCTCGCCACGCAGCAAGGCGCCCGCCGCGTCGGCGCCGTCCTTCCAGTGGGTGCTCAGTTGCTCGCGGTATTTGCCGCTTTCCGACCCGATCAGCAGCCAGCCCGCCAGACTTTGACCCGGCACGGCAATGCGCTTGCCGGCCAGATCGTCCAGCGTGTCCATCTTGGGCGCCGCCGCCAGGCTGCGGGCCACCATCACCCGCTCGCGGTAATAGGGCGCCAGGATGTTGACCTGCGGGTTGGCGGCCATCAGCGGGCGCTCCACCGGCACGTGCAACAGCACGTCGGCCGGGCCAAAGCCCAGGTAATGGCCTTTCCAGACCATGTTGCGCAGGTCGTCGCCCATGTCCTCACCGGCGGCAAAAGGCAGCAGCGACAACTTCAAGCCCATGGCCTGGGCCAGCGCGCCGGCCAGCGCCACGTCGATGCCCTGGCCATTGACGTTGAACGGCGGCATGTCGTTGTAGACCGCCACCACCAGCGTGCCGCGCTCGCGGATGCGCTGCAGCGCGGGCTTGTCCTGCGCCAGCACCGGCAGGGCTGCCGCAGCCAGGGCCGCAGCGGCTGCTTGCAGCCAGCCGCGCCGGCCGTTTTGGGTCGGCTCGGGGGCTGGACGTCGGGTCATGGCATCGGTCTTCGGCATCACAAGGGCTTGTCGCGGCGGGTTTCCAGGTAGGCCTTGATGGCCCACATCGCCTCCTGGTTCAGGATGCCCTCGAAGGGCGGCATGTAGACCGCGCCGTTGCGCACCTTGCCGCGCCGGAGGCTGGACAAGTAGTAATCGTCGGTTTCGACCCGGCAGGCGAGCTTTTTCTTCTCGTCCTTCAGCACCGCGCAGTCGTTTTCAAGCTTGCGCAGGTCGGGCGCAATGCCGCCGGAGATCGCCTCCAGGCCGTGGCAGCGGGCGCAGTTCTGGTTGTAGGCTGAAGTGCCGATCTTCACCGCCTTGTCGTTGCTGCGAAACGGGTTCTCGGGCCGCCACGCTTCACCCAGCGACGGCAGTTCATGCGTGTCCACCGCCTGCGGCGTGACGTCGCCGTGGGCAAAAGCCGTGCCGGCGGCCAGGCTTGCGGCCAGGGCCAGGCCGGCGGTCAGGGTGAAGGCCAGGCCGGTCCGCCGGGGCGGTCGGGGCGAGAGCGGGTGGGTGCGCAACATGGCTTGTCTCCAGTCATTGATGAAACACGTTTTGCAGCTTTCTCTGCAAACGCCGTGCCATGCCACTGCCAGCGCTGGCCGGCGGCCCGGACTTCGGGCCATACACTAGCGGGCTGCTGCCAATTTGAACGTTTGGCACCTGGAGGCCTACGATACGCGCCTGCAGCACGACAAAGTGTGCCGGCGTGTAGCAATCGGCGCGGCCCAGGTCTTGCAATGCGTGACACTGCGGCGCAACCGACCAAGATCGGCAGGCCGTGCTTCTGCCGCGGCCAGCCCAGCCCGGACAGCGCCACGACAACAAGCCGCCCAACGCGGCGCCAGGAGACAACAGCATGCGAGGTCCCTTCCATTCAGCTTTTGGCCAGATCGGCGTGCGGCGTGGCGCCGACGCGCCGGTGCGGCCGATCGCCGCCGGCCTGAAACTGGGCACCGAGCATGTCGATGCCATCGACCAGTCGCACGAGCGCTGTGCCGCACTGGGCGTGTCGCGCATCGAGCGGCCCGACCACGCGCCGCTGGGCCGGTCCGACCTGGCGCTGGCACGCGAGCGCAATTTGCGCCTGCACGACCATGCCGCGCCGGTGATGGAGATGCTCTACGAGCAGATCATCAACACCCAGAACATGGTGGTGCTGTGTGATGCCGCCGGCACCATCATCCACTCGATCGGTGACGACGATTTTTTGGCGCGTGCCAGCAAGGTGGCATTGCAACCCGGCGTGAACTGGTCCGAGCAGACCAAGGGCACCAATGCCATCGGCACCGCACTGATCGAGGAGGTGCCCACGCTCGTGCATGCCGATGAGCATTACATGCATGCCAACCATTTCCTGACCTGCTCGGCTGCGCCCATCCTGGACCCGCGCGGCAACATCCTGGGCGTGCTGGACGTGACCGGCGACCGCGCCAGCTTCCACCAGCACACCATGGCGCTGGTCAAGATGTCGGCGCGCATGATCGAGAACCACTGGCTGACCGACGATTACCGCAACGTGATGCGGCTGCACTTCCACAGCCGGGTCGAGTTCATCGGCACGCTGATGGAGGGCATCCTGGCGATCAGCCCGGACGGCAGAATAGTCGGCGCCAACCGGGGTGCGCTGGAGCAACTGGGCTTGAGCGGCGCAGCGCTGCGCATGAACAGCCTGACCACGCTGTTCGGCACCACCGTGTCGGCACTGGTAGACCGGTTCCGCTCGCCGTTGTCCACGCCGCTGCCGGTGCACCTCAACAGCGGCCGGCAGTTCCACATCCATGCCCGCTTCAACTGGCCGGTCTGGAGCAGCCTGGCCGAAGCGCTGGCCGGCAACAGCGAGCCGGCCCCTGCGGCAGCGCACAGCGCGCCGGTCCATGGCCAAGCCAGCCCCACCAGCGCCGACTACCCCTCTCCTTCCAGCGGCGCGGCCGGCGCCGCGGCACCGTCGGGCGGCCCGGCCGGCGCCAGCGGCGGCCTGGCGCACCTGCGCACCGGCGACGCCCAGGTCGCCAGCGTGATCGACAAGATCCGGCGGGTGATCGACCGCGACATCCCGATCCTGATCCTGGGTGACACCGGCACGGGCAAGGAGTTGCTGGCGCGCGCCATCCATGTCGATTCGGTCCGGTCCAGGCAGGCCTTCGTGGCGGTGAATTGCGCCTCGATCCCCGAGACCCTGATCGAGGCCGAACTGTTTGGCTACGAGGACGGCGCCTTCACCGGTGCACGCCGCAAGGGCCAGGTCGGCAAGATCGTGCAGGCCAACGGCGGCACGCTGTTTCTCGACGAGATCGGCGACATGCCGGTGGCCCTGCAGGCACACTTGCTGCGGGTGCTGCAAGAGCGCCAGGTCACGCCCTTGGGCAGCAACAAGAGCGTGGCGGTGGACGTGGCCATCGTCTGCGCCACCCACCGCAACCTGCGCGAGATGATCGACCGCAAGGCCTTCCGCGAGGACTTGTTCTACCGCCTCAACGGCCTGGCGGTGCGCCTGCCGCCGCTGCGTGAGCGAAGCGACCTGCTGGCCCTGGTGCGCCGCATCCTCGACCAGCTGGCCGAGCCCGACCGCGGCGAGCGTGCGGGCCACCGGCCGCGCCAGTTGCAGCCCGACGCCGATGTGCTGCGCTTGTTCCAGCACTACAGCTGGCCGGGCAATGTGCGCCAGCTGTTCAACGTGCTGCGCACCGCAGCCGTGATGGCGGCCAGCGACCCGACGATCACCCGCGAGCATTTGTCCGATGATTTTCTCGACGAAGCGCGGGCTGCCCTGCGGGCGGACGGGGGCCTGTCGGCGGGCTCGGTCGGGTCGTCGGACGCGCTCGGGTCGGTGGGTGCGGCCAGTCGGGTGGCCAATCGGGTGGCCAGCCCGGTGGCCCCGCAACGCCCGCCACCGGACCTGCCGGCCACCGGGTCCGCCGCCGATGGCCTGGCGCAGCCGGTGCTGGCCCCGCCCGCAACGGCAGTCGCCGCCAGCAACGCCGCGGCCCCTGGCGCGTTGCCGTCGCCCGCCTGGTCGGGTGAGCCCACGGCGCCCCAACGCTCGCTCGAAGAGATGGAGATCGCGGCCATTCGCTTTGCCGTCGAGCAGGCCCACGGCAATATCTCCGAAGCCTCAAAACGGCTGGGCATCAGCCGCAACACGATCTACCGCAAGCTGCGCTGGAACCTGGCGCGCTGATCGGGTACGGCGCGACGCCGCCCCGCCGTGCGCGCCGGTTCAGCGCACGGGTGCGGCCAGCACCTGCAGCTCGACCTGGCGCCAGGCGCGCTGCCAGTTGAAGCTGTGCCAGGGATGCCGGGCCCAGGCCGCCGGGAATCCCGCCAGCGCGGATGCCGGCGCCGACTCGTCGTCACCGCGCTCGATGGCTGCGGCCACCGCGGCCAGCAGCGCCGCCCAGTAGGCGGCATGGCGGACAGGCGCCGCGCTGTCCATCACCGGCCCCTGCTCGCCCACGAAGCGGGCGGCCGCACCGTCAGCCGCTGCCAGCCCGGCGAGTTGCAACGATGTGTGCTGCAGCAGCGCCAGATCGGCGTCGCGACCGTCGGGCGGGCCGCTGTTGTCCAGCACGCCGGGCGCCACCCACAGCGGCACGGCCTGCGCCCGCCAGACCGTCACCCAGCCGGTCTCGCTGCGCGGCAAGCGCCACCACCGGAACGGCCCCAAACGGCCGTGCGTGCCCTGCAGTCGCTCATCCGGCGGGCTGATCGGCGCGGCGCCCAGGTCGTCGGCGGCGCCTTGCAGGCGCTGGCTCAGACGCTCGACACAGCGCGGGCACTGCTCGGCCATCGCACCCGCCACCTCGGCCAAGGCCCAGTGCCGCAGCACCAGGCCCTGCGCTGCAGCGGCTTGCGCCACGCCGGTCACGCCCAACACCAGCTCCGGCCGCGCCCAGGGGCTGATGACCTCGGTCAGCGGCAGGCCCAGCCGCTGCTGCGCCTGGCAGGCCAGCGCCCGGCCAAAGACCGGCGTGGGCCCGCTGCCCAGGGCCCAGAGCCGCCCGGCCTGGCGCGCCAACACCAGGTTCGAGACCTGGCCCCGGTTCTGGGCATCGGCCTCGCCCGAAAACCCCGGCACCAGCCACAGGCCAGGCGCCAGGCGCTCAAAACGCAGGACCGGACCGGGACAGACACTGGGCACAGCGTGGCCCCTGGACCTTGCCAGCGGGATAACGCGATGGCTGGCGGACGGGCTGGTGGACGGGCTGGCGGACAGGCTGGCGGGCTGGATCGGGGGCGGGCCGACAAGCGGCACCGCAGCCCGGCTCGCGGGCTGCGCTGCCGGTGCTGCGGTGTCCGCCGCCCACAACCGCCCGCCCGCCAGGCCCAGCCAGCCCACCAGCACCCCGCTGGCCAAAACGCTGACGGCTTTGCGCAACAGCCGCTGCCCGGCACAGGGTTCTCCCTGTGCCACCCTGGTACGCGCCGGGGCCGGCTTGCTACAAAGCTGGTCATCGGCCGCTTGCAGTCGATCCGCCCGGCGGCCGTGCCAGCCGCTATCGAAGCCGCCATGCCAGCGGCTGAGCCCGCGCAGCAGTGCGGCATGTGTCTTGCAGCAAGCTTGCACCATCGAATGCGGCGCCCGCAGTGGGCGCGCCTGTTTCTCAAAGGAAAAAAACAACATGCGCCATCTTGCCGCAAGCGCGGCCGCACCAGCCGCCAACATTCCCCGCGCCACCACCACCCGCGCGCTGTGAAAATCCTGATCCTGCGCGGCGGCGCCTCGCGAACCCGCCCACCCGGCGCGCTGGCCAGCGCCGCCTGGACCCGCGAGCGCGGCGTGATGGCGCTGGGCAATGGCAGCGGGCAGTGGGTGCTGATCAACATGTCGCCCGCGGTGGCGCACCAGCTCGACAGCGACGTGCGGCTGGCCAGCCATGCCGGTTTGTGCAACGCCGAGGTGCGCGCCGTGGTGCTGACCGACGCCCAGGTCGACCATGTCGGCGGCCTGCTCAGCCTGCGCGGCGGTGCGCCCATCGACCTCTACGCCACACCGGCGGTGTTCGAGCAACTCACCACCGCGCTGCCGGTGCTGCCCGTGCTGCAGCACTACTGCGGGGTGCACTGGCGCGTGATGCCGGTGGCGGGCGACCGGCGGGTGGCCTCGTTCCGGGTCGAGGGCCTGCCCAGCCTGGAGTTCACCGCCATCGCCACCGAGGGCGTGCGGCCACCCCATCTGGCGCATGGCGAGGGGCCGCAGGTTGGCGACAGCATTGCGCTGGCGGTGCGCGACCTGGCCACCGGCCAGCGGCTGTTTTGCGCACCCGGCCTGTCGCGTATCGGCGCCACCGAACTGGCGTGGATGCAGGGCGCCGACTGCCTGTTGCTCGATGACTTGCCGGCAGGTGACAGCGGCAGCACCAGCGACAGCACCAGCGGCAGCGGCGCGGGCGTTGGTACCAACACCATCACCGACACCGACACCGACGCCGACGCCGACGCCGACAGCCGCCAGCCCTGGCTGGCCCTGCTGCGCGACCTGCCGGCCCGCAACAAGGTGTTGTTTTGTGATGCCCCGAGCGAGACACAGCGGGCCGACTGGGCGGCGGCCGGCATCGCGCTGGCTTACGACGGCATGGAGATCGAGGTTTGACACCCCCGATCACGGCCGGGTCGAGCCCGGCCGCTAGCACATCGGCTGGCCCGCAAGCGCCCGGTCGGCCCCGGGCATTCCGCAGGTGTGCGCGGCAGGCCGCAACAGCTACAACCCTTGTTGCATGACCGACACCGCCACCCTCATCCCCGCCCCGCCCCGGCTGCAGATCGACGCCTTGGCCAAGTGCTACGGCGAGCGCCGTGCACTCGACGGCCTGAGCCTGACGCTGCAAGCGGGCAGCTTTACCGTGCTGCTGGGCCCCAACGGCGCCGGCAAGTCCACCTTGTTCCAGGTGCTCACCGGCCTGTTTGCCGCCGATGCCGGCGAGGTCCGGGTGGACGGCCATTCGCTGCGCCGCAGCGCGGTGGCGGCGCTGGCGCACATCGGTGTGGTGTTCCAGCAGATGTCGCTGGACCTGGACCTGAGCGTGGTGCAGAACCTGCGCTTTCACGCTGACCTGCACGGCCTGCCGCGCGCCGTGGCGGCCGAGCGCATCGCCGCCGGTTGCGCGGCCGCCGGCCTGACGCCTGACTTGACGCGCCCGGCGCGTGAGCTGTCCGGCGGCAACCGGCGCAAGGTCGAGCTGGTACGCGCCCTGCTGCACCGGCCTGGCCTGCTGCTGATGGACGAGCCCACCGTAGGGCTGGACCCGAAGTCGCGCCGCGAGCTGCGGCTGGGTGTGCTGGCCGATGTGCGCGCCCGCGCCAGCAGCGTGCTGTGGGCGACGCACCTGGTCGAAGAGGCCGAGACGGCCGACCGGGTGCTGGTGCTGCACAAGGGCCAGCTGCTGGCCGACGGCACACCGGCCGAGGTCGCCACCGCGCTGGGTGGCGGCACGCTGGAAGAAGCCTTCATCCGGGCCACCGGCTGACCGACGCCCCGCGCCGGGGGCACGCGTCGGCACCTGTTCGGCACCCCGAGCCCGCAACACCTGCAGCACACGACCACAAGTTCCGGAGACACCCGATGCACCGACACCCCCAGCCTTCCCCCGCAGCCCGCGCCGCCTTGGCCCTGCTGTGCACCGCCCTGCTGGGCGCCACCCCCCCGGCCCAGGCCCAGGGCGTGGCCTGGGTGTCGAGCGAAAAGGACAACGCGCTGACCCTGGTCGACCTGAAAACCGGCACCGTGACCGGCACCGTGCCCACCTGCAAGCGGCCGCGCCACCTGCAGCGCACGCCTGACGGCAAACAACTGCTGGTGGCCTGTGGCGACTCGCACCAGGCCGACATCATCGACCTGGCCACGCGCAAGTCGGTCGGCAAGCTGGCGCTGGGCGACGACCCGGAGGCGTTCGACATCTCGCCCGACGGCAAAACCCTGTATGCGTCCAACGAGGACGAAGGCGCGCTCAGCATCATCGACATCGCCAGCGGCAAGCTCAGCAAGACCGTGCCCGTGGGCAAGGAGCCCGAGGGTGTCAAGGTCTCGCACGACGGCAAGACGGTGTGGGTCACCTCCGAGGCCGCCAGCCTGGTGCATGTGATCGATGCGGCCAGCGGCACGGTGCTGAAAAACGTCAAGGTCGGCAAGCGGCCGCGCCGCTTTGCGCTGACGCCCGACGGCAAACAGCTGTGGGTCAGCAACGAGCTGGGCGCCAGCGTCACCGTGCTGTCCACAACCGACTACAGCACGCTGGCGACGCTCAACTTCGAGATCAAGGGCGTGCGCGCGGCTGATATCACGCCCGTCGGCATCACGATGACGCAGGACGGCAAGCGTGCGTTTGTCGCACTGGGCCGGGCCAACCAGGTCGCCTTCATCGACGTCGCCAGCCGCAAGGTGACCGACCTGGTGCTGGTGGGCAAACGCGCCTGGAACGTGGCGCTGGACAAGGCCGAGGGCCGGCTGGTCGTCGTCAATGGCCTGAGCGACGACATCACGCTGGTGGACGTGGCCGGCGCAAAGGCGACCAAGAGCATCCCGGTCGGGCGTGTGCCCTACGCGGCGCTGGTGGTGGAATGAGCGTTCGCAACGGCTTCAGGCCTGGCCGCTGGCGGCGCGCTGCGGTCGCGCTTGCGCTGCTGTCGACGTCGTTGGCCCCGGTGGCCGCGCTGGCAGCCACTGTCAAGGCCACGCTGATCGTGCGCGACGATGACCCGCGCTTCGAACGCAACCGCACCGAGCGCCCGGCGCTGGGCCATGCCGGCGGCACTGTCGGCCCGGCGCTCGACCTGGCGCTCAAGGACGGCCAGCTGGAGCTGGACGCCGCTGGCAGCAAGCTTGTGCTCGACAGCGTGCGGGTGGACTCCATCGCCGGGGCGCGCGCTGCCGCGCTCAAGGCCGAGTCGGCAGGCGCATCGGCCCTGCTGGCCGACCTGCCCGCCGACTGGCTGCTGGCCGCCACCGATGCCGGCAAACTGCCGGTGCTCAACCTGAGGGAGTCCGCCGACCGGCTGCGTGAGCGCGACTGCCGGCCGCGCCTATGGCACCTGATGCCCAGCGAGCGCATGCGCGCCGACGCGCTGGCCCAGACCCTGGCGGCGCGGCGCTGGCAGCAGGTGTTGCTGCTGACCGGCCCCGGCGCCGATGACCAGGAGCGCAGCGCCACCGCCCAGGCCGCGATCAAGCGCTACGGCCTCAAGCTGGTGGCCAGCAAACCCTTCAAGCTCTCGGCCGACCCCAGGGAGCGCGATCTGGCCAACCCGCTGCTGCTGACCGGCATCGCCGGCGGTGCCGCCTACGACGTGGTCTGGGTGGTGGACGGCGACGGTGAATTTGCACGCACCCTGCCCTACCGCACCGCGCTGCCGCGCCCGGTGGTGGGCGACGCCGGGCTGGTGGCGCTGGCCTGGCACAGCAGTTTTGAGCGCTACGGCGCGCCGCAGGTCTCGCGCCGCTTTGCCAAGGCCAGTGGCCGGGCCATGACCGGGCAGGACTGGTCGGCCTGGCTGGCCGGCAAGGCATTGGTGGCGGCAGCGGTGGCGGCGCCCAAGGGCGGCGCAGCCGCGTTCCAGAAAGCCCTGGCCGAGGTCGAGCTGGACGGCTCCAAAGGCGTGGCGATGAGCTTTCGCCCGTGGGACGGCCAACTGCGCCAGCCGATGCTGCTGGGCGACGGCCAGAGCGTGGTCGCCAGCGCGCCGGTGGACGGCATCCTGCACCCGAAAAACGCCCTCGACACCCTGGGCGCCGATGCGCCTGAAAAACTTTGCAAAGCCCGATGAACCTTCGACACCCGGCCCAGGCGATGCGCGCCATCGTGATGCGCGAGCTGATGAAGTTCACCCGCCAGTACGGCCGGCTGGTGTCGGCCCTGGTGCGGCCGCTGCTGTGGCTGGCGGTGTTTGCGGCGGGATTTCGCAATGTCTTCGGCGTGGCCATCGCACCGCCCTACGACACCTACATCGCCTACGACGTCTACATCGTGCCCGGCCTGGTCGGCATGGTGCTGTTGTTCAACGGCATGCAGTCCAGCCTGGCGATGGTCTACGACCGCGAAATGGGCCTGATGCGGCTGCTGCTGACCGCACCGCTGCCGCGTTGGTGGATCCTGTTCTCCAAGCTCACCGCCACCGCCGTGCTGTCGCTGGCGCAGGCCATCGCGTTTGTCGCCGTGGCCGTGCTGCTGGGCACCGACCTGCCGCTGTGGGGGCCGCAAACGCTGCCGCTGATCGCAGCGGCAGTGGCCTCGGCATTGATGCTGGGCGCGCTGGGCCTGCTGCTGAGCGTGCACATCAAGCAGCTGGAGAACTTTGCCGGCACGATGAACTTCGTGATCTTCCCGATGTACTTCATGTCCACTGCGCTCTACCCGCTGTGGAAGCTGGAGGAGTCGGGTGCCGGCTGGGTCTGGCAGATCGCCCGCTTCAACCCGTTCACCCATGCCGTGGAATGGATGCGCTTTGCGCTCTACGGCAAGGACCCGGGGCTGTCGCCCTACATCGTGCTGGCCACGCTGGCGTTGTGTTTTGGCCTGGCGGCCTGGGGTTATGACCCGCAGCGCGGCTTTGGCGCACTGGCCAAGCGGGGCGGCCCGGCATGAGCTTCATGACCGGGATCAACCGCGCCAAAGCGGGCGCAGCACCCGCAAAGCGCCGCAGCGACAGCACGCTGGCGATAGAGCCGATCTGGCTCGAATGGCTGACGCTGGGCGGCATGCTGGCCTTTGGCGGCTGGCTGCTGGGGGTGCGCGGTGTCTGGGCGCTGTTGTTGTCGTCCGACCCGACCGGGCTGACGCTGGTGATCATCCTGGTCTTTGTCGCCTCCACCTTCTGGTGCGGCGCCCGCAGCCGCGAGTTGCAACGCCAGCGCGGCCTGCTGCGGCTGGCCCGCAACGGCCAGACCACAGACGGCTGGGCGGCCGAATACCTGGCCGCGCTGGGCCTGGTCGGCGCCCCGGGCCAGCCGCTGCCGCGCGACGACAACGCCGCGATCGACCTGCTGGTCGAGATGGCGCAAGGCCCGCACCACACCGCCTGGTGGGTCAACGGCATCCAGCTCAAGCTGGGGCTGCTGGGCAAGGTGATCGGGTTTTCGGTGCTGGCGCTGCAGATCGGCAATATCCAGAGCTTCGATGCCTCGCAGTCGCAAGACCTGCTCAAGAGCCTGACTGCGGGCTTGGGCATTGCGCTGCTGACAACAATGGTCGGGCTGGTCGGCAACATCTTGCTGGGCCTGCAACTGACCCGGCTGGACCGCTTTGCCGACACCTTGGTGGCCGATTGCCAGCGCGCCGGTCTGGCCCTGTCCCATGACCGTCACAACGCCCAAGCCTGGGCCGCCCGCACGACCGGCGTCTGACACCGCCCCATGCGCAGCCGCCGCCGCACCCGTGAAGCCGAGGTCGACCCGTTCTACGACATGTTGTTCAACATGCTGATCGCGTTTGTCTTCTGCTTCATCATCGCGATGCTGGCGATGAACCCCAAGGCCTTGAAGGCCGGCGACATCCCCGCCAAGGCCGAGTTCATCATCACCGTGAGCTGGCCCGACATGAACCCCAACGACATCGACGCCTGGGTGCAGGACCCGGGTGGCAACCTGGTCTGGTTCCGCGCCCGCGAGGCCGGCCTGATGCACCTGGACCGCGACGACCGCGGCCTGGCCAACGACTCGATCGTGGTCAACGGCAAGAGCATCATCAACCCGCTGAACCAGGAGGTGGTGACGCTGCGCGGCTTTGCGGCCGGCGAGTACACCGTCAACGCCCACTACTACGACAGCAAGGACGGCAAGCCGGTGGACGTCACCGTGTCCATCGTCAAGGTCAACCCGCGGGCCGAGGTGCTGTACTACGGCGCGCTGACGCTGGCGCGCAAGGGCGACGAGGCCACCGCCGCCCGCTTCACCGTGCTGCCGGACGGCAGTGTCGCCAACATCAACACCTTGCCCAAGACCTTGGTGCAAAGACTCTGATCGCCCGCCATGTCGCTTGCCTTGACGCTTTCTTTCGCCGCCCTGGTGCTGTTGTGCACCTTGGCGCTGCTGTGGTCGCGCTGGCCGGGCTGGCTCAAGGGCCTGCTGGTGGTGGGCGCGACGGTGCTGTACTTCTGGGGCGACGACGTGGTGCACAACCTGGCCGGCTGGCCCACGCCCGATGCGCTGCCCGAGCGCTTTGCGCTGCTGGCGGTGGTGATCGAGGAGCCCACCAACAAGAGCGCCGGTGCACTCTACCTCTGGGTCAACGCCATCGACAAGGGCAAGCCGGTGGCCATGCCGCGGGCCTACAGGATCGCCTACACCAAGGACTTGCACGCACTGCTCAACGAGGGCATGAAAAAGACCCGCCAGGGCGTCAGCCAGATGGGCAGCGCCACGCCCAAGCAGGGCAAGAAGGGCCTGGGCTGGCTGCGCCCCGGCAGCGACGAGCAAGAAGTCAAGATCCGCGACCTGCCCGCCCCTCAGCTGCCCGAGAAATGATGCGCGCCGCAGTCACCGTGATGGCCCTGGGCGGCAGCCTGACTCTGCTGCCAGGTTGCTCCGGCCCACCCGCCGGCAGCCCGTACTTTCCGCTCGAGGCCGGCCACCGCTGGGTCTATGACCAGACCAGCGAGTGGGAGAACAACACCGTCGAGCATGAGGCTGTGGTGCTGTCCACGTTGGGCGAGCAGGCGCTGGCCCAGGGCGGTGTGGCCTGGCAGCGGCGCAGCGACAGCGGCGTGGACTACTGGCTGCGGACTGATGCCACCGGCATCTTCCGGATCGCCAGCAAGACCGACCTGGACGCCGACCCGACACCCGACCCCGCACCCCGCTACGTGCTTAAAACCCCGCTGACCGTGGGCACCAGCTGGCAGGCCGGCACCACCACCTACCTGATGCGACGCAATGCCGACTTTCCGCCCGAGATCCGCCACAGCCACAAGCCTGTGATCATGACCTACCGCATCGAGGCGCTGGGCGAGACGGTGGCCACCCGCGCTGGCAGTTTTGCAGACTGCATCCGGGTGCAGGGCCAGGCCGTGCTCAAACTGTTTGCCGACCCGGTAGCTGGCTTCCGTGATCTGCCGATCAGCAGCACCGAGTGGTATTGCAAAGGCGTGGGCCTGGTCAAGCTGCAGCGCGCCGAGCCGGCAAAATCCACCTTTCTGACGGGCGGCGTGATGACCCTGGAGTTGATCGAATGGCAGTGAAGTTTCCCGATGCGGGCCCGGCACCCGCCCGCCCGTCGCAGCGCCGCCGCCAATGGCTGGGGCTGTTGCCTGCGCTGGCCCTGGCGCCGGCCTGGGGCGCCGCGCTGGCCCAGGCGCCGCAGCGCTTTCCGACCCGACCGATCAACCTGTGGCTGCCCTGGCCGGCCGGTGGCGCCACCGACCTGACGTTCCGGGTGCTGGCCGAGTCCGCCTCGCGCCAGCTGGGCCAGAAGATCCTGGTGCAAAACCGCGGCGGCGCAGGCGGCACGCTGGCCATGCCCATCCTGCAGCAGGCCGCGCCCGACGGCTACACCCTGGCGCAGTTGCCGCAGACCGTTCTGCGCGCACCCTGGACCCGCAAGGTGCTGTGGGACCCGATCCGTGACACCACGCCCATCATCCAGCTCTCGGGCGTGACCTTTGGCATCGTGGTGACGGCGGCCAGCCCGCTGCGCAGCCTGGACGACCTGTTTGCCTACGCCAGGCTGCACCCCAACACGCTGAGCATTGCCACCAACGGCGCCGGCACCACGCCGCATGTGGTGATCGACGAGTTGTTCGGCAAGCGCGGCTTGAGCTACATCCATGTGCCCTACAGGGGCACGTCGGAGCAGATGATCGCGGTCTCGTCGGGCCAGGTGATGGTGGGTGTCAACTCCAACGGCTTTGCGCCGTTTGTCGACTCGGGGCGTTTGCGGCTGCTGGTCACCTTTGGCGAGCAACGCACCAAGCGCTGGCCCACGGTGCCCACCCTCAAGGAGCTGGGCCACGGCATCGTGGCGAGCTCGCCCTATGGCCTGGCCGGGCCGGCCGGCATCCCGCCGGCCATCGTGCAGATCCTGCACGACGCCTTCAAGACGGCGATGAACGACCCCGAGTTCCTGGCCGAACTGGCGGTCTACGACCAGGAGCTGGTCTACCTCGGGCCCGAGGACTACGGCCGGGCACTGCGCGCGGCGTTCGAGCGTGAACGGGGTGTGGTGGACCGGCTCGGCCTGGCCGGCCACGCCGACTGATACTGCCGCCCACAGCGGCGAGTGGCCATTGCACGCATGATGCGGCATGCCCACCAGCCCACCTGCCGTCGCCATGCGCAAAACCCTGTCGGCCTACGCCGCTACCGCTGCAGCCTTCCTCACGCTGGATGCCGTCTGGCTGGGCCTGATCGCCCAGCCGCTGTACCAGCAGGGCATCGGGCACCTGATGGCCGATCAGCCGCGCTGGACGGCAGCCGCCGTCTTCTACGCGGTCTATCCGCTGGGCCTGATGCGGTTTGCTTTGCTGCCCCATCAGGCAGACCGGGCGATGGGGCCGACGCTGTCAGCCGCCGCGCTGTTCGGCTTTTTTGCCTATGCCACCTATGACTTGAGCAACTTGGCGACACTGCGCGACTGGCCGGTCGGCGTGTCGCTGATCGATATCGCCTGGGGCAGTGTCGTCAGCATGGCGTCTGCCGCGGCCGGCAAGCTGGCGCTGGACCGGGGCGCGGTCGACCGATAAGTGCAACGAAGGCGTGCGGGCCGTCGATGACGCCACCGGCCGCAACAGGCTGCGCGACATCACTGGCGAAAAACGCAGCCCGCGGCCACAGCGGATGACTTCTATAAGTCCGTGGCCGCACCGTGCCGCGACCTGCGGCACACTGGCGCACCGGCCCCGGCGGGCCAGTCTTGCCGGGGGCGCACTTTTTATCAAGACCTGCGCCCATGACCCTGAGCCGAAACTTCAAGCTGCTGCGTGCTGCCGCCCTGCTGTGCTGCAGCATGGCCGCCGGCGCCCAGGCGCTCACCGAGCCGCCCAAGGCTGCCACCTGCGCCGCCTGCCACGGCCCCAAGGGCAACCCGACGATGCCCGAGGTGCCGGCACTCGCGGGCCAGACCGCGCGCTACATCTACCTGCAGCTGAAAGATTTTCAGGAGGGCCGGCGCAGCAACCTGCTGATGACGCCGATGTCCAAGGACCTGAGCCGCGACGAGATGCGTGAGCTGGGCGCCTGGTTTGCTTCGCAAAAGTCAAACCCGGTGCCGTTCCAGCCCGATGCCGCCAAGGCCAAACTGGGCAAGGCCAAGGCCGATGAGACCCTGTGCACGATGTGCCACCTGGGCGGTTTTGCCGGGCAAAACGAGATCCCGCGGGTCGCCGGCCAACCCTTTGACTACGTTGTCAAGCAACTGCGCGCCTTCAAGGCGCGCGAGCGCACCAACGACGCCGGCAACATGACCTCGGTCTCGTCCACGCTGACCGACGCCGACATCGACAACCTGGGCCACTACCTCGCGGGCTTGTAGGCCCGGCTGTCACGCAACAGCGACCGCCACCGGTTTCAGCTGCTGAAAGCGTAGCGGATGCCCAGCCAGAAGCTGCGTGGCGCGCCCGGCGCGAAAAAGGTGGACCGCAACAGCGGGCGGTCGCCGTTGGCATTGGCGGCGAACGGCCGGGCCACAAAGTTGCCCTGCGCATCAAAGCCGGTCGCGCCCAGCTGGGCTGCCGTGTTGTAGTGCCGGTCCAGCAGGTTGTTGACCTGCGCAAACAGCGTCAAACCGCGCAGCGGCCGCCAGTCGCCGCCCAAGTTCAGCACCGCATAACCGGCGCTGCGGCCCGGACCCAAGTAGGTGGTGCCATCGGCCTGGTGGGCGCCGTTTTCATTGCCGCGGGCCAAGGCGCCGGCCATTGCGGTGACGTCCGCACCGAGCGACCAGGCCGGGCCCAGCTTCAGGTCGGCAAACAGCTTGATCTGCTGGCGGGGTACCAGTGGCAGACGGTCGCCGGTCCGCACCGGGATGTTGCCGTCCACCCCCGGAAACCCAGCCAACGCCGCGCCGTTGCTGCTGTTGCCGGCAGCGTTGAGCGTCTCGGCGCTGCGGAAGGTGGCGTCCAGCAAGGTCAGGTTGGCGCCCAGGCTGGTACCGGCCAGCCGGGTCGAGAAGCCCGCCTCCAAGCCCTGGCGTCGGGTGTTGCCAAAGTTGCGGAAATAGCCGTAACCGGCGGCGTTGTCGGCCACAAACAGGATGTCGTCCCGGTTGTCTGCACGAAACAAGCCGAGGTTCCAGGCGGTATCGGCCGACAGCCGGCCGCGCAGCCCAGCCTCGACCGTGCGGGTGACCACCTGCCGCAGCGGCGGATCGCCCGCCATCGCGTTGGGCAGCTTGCAGGGGCTGGCCGGGTCGGCACAGCCCAGCTCCACCGCCGACGGCGCGCGGCTGCCCTGGTTGTAGCCGGCATACACCGTCAGCGCCGGGCTGGCGGCAAACGTCACGCCGATTGCCGGGTTGAGCCGCGCAAACACATGGTCGCCGTCCAACGAGCCGGTGCCGCCCCCGGGCGTGACAGCGTCGCGGTTGTGCACCGACGTACGGTTGTGGCGCGCCGACAGCGTCAAATGGGTCTGCGGGTTCAGCGTCAGCGTGTCGCTGGCAAACAGGCTGCCGGTGCGGGTGTTGGCCGTCAGGTCCACCCGGCTGTCATAGGGCCCACCGTCGACGTCGCCGCCGGTCACGCCATCACCAAAAGCACCCACGCCAGTCACGCTGTGGTCGGGGTTGAGATAGCCCAGCTCCGAACCCTGGCGGAACCGCACCCGGCTGGTATCCAACGCCGCACCCAGCACCGCCTGGTGTTGCACGCCCGCCCACCGGCCCTGCCAGTTGAGCTGGGCGGCGATGCCAGCGTTGTGCTGGTCAGTGCTGGAGAGGTTGATCAGGCCGTTGCATTTTTCAGCGGGCTCGTCAGCGCGCCGCGCGTTGGCAATGCAGCGCCATTTCGGGAACGGCGTGTTGCCGGCGTTTTCGCCCGAGGTCGGATAGCCGGTGTAGCCCGCCGCATTTAGCGCCGCTTGCTCGGCGGCATCGGGCTGGTAGACCGCCTGGTCGAGTGCGCCCTCGTTGATGTCGCCGTTGAAGGTCGAGGTCTTGATGCGCCGGTAGTAGACCTGGCCGGTCAGTGACAGCGCATCGCTCAGTGACTTGCTGGCTGAGAGGTTGAGCAGCAGCGAGCGGTTGCGGGTGGTGTCGGGCTGGGTGTAGACACTTCTGCGGTCGGCGTCCAGCAGGCGCATCTCCTGCAGGCCGTTGCCGTTGAGGGTGTTGTCGGCCAGCGCCGCGGTCAGCCAGAGCCGGGTATCACCGGCCAGCAGGCCAAACTTGCCGAACAGCTGGCCAACGTCGCTGGGCGACTGGCTGCGCCAGCCCAACTCATGAAAGCGGTTGCCGGTGACAAACCAGTTCAAGCCCTCGGCGCTGGCGCCGCCGGTCTCGAACTCCAGCGCCACGCGCTGGTGGTTGCCGGCCAGCAACTGCACCACGCTGCCGGGGTTCTTGAGCCCGTCCTTGGTCTGCACCGCCAGCGCGCCGCCCAGGGTGTTGAGGCCGAACAGCGGGTTCGAGCCCGGCATCAGCGTGATGCTGGAGATCGCCGATCTGGGGATCAAGTCCCAGCTGACCACATCGCCAAACGGCTGGTTCAGCCGCACGCCGTCCAGGTACACCGACAGGCCTTGCGCGCTGCCCAGCAGCGGCGATGCGGTAAAGCCGCGGTAGTTGATATCCGGCTGGAACGGGTTGTTCTGGATCTCGTTGACATGCACGCTGCCGAACTGGCGCGCCATGAAGCCGGTCAAGTCGATCGCGTGGCTGCGCTCGACGTCGGCGGCACGTGCCGTTTGCACGTTGGCCGGCACCCAGTCCTTGGGCAGGTCCAGGCCCGGCACCGGGCTGACGCCGATCACCTCGACCCGCTGCGGCGCTGGCTGGGCCTGCGCCGTGCTGGCGCAGCCCAGCAGGGACGCGGCCAACCAGACGGCAGTGAACGGTTGGCCGACTTTGGCGGTGGCGGGCGCGCAGCGACTCACGGTGTCTCCAGGATCTCGGTTTTTTGGGGTGGTCCCTGGACTGTGCGCAAGCAAGACGCCCTGATCGCCGGGAATAGTTCCCGACCTGCAGCCGACGTGGCGTAGGCGCGACAGGGGTTCCACCGCTTGAGGGCTTGACCTGAGCATCCCGATCTGGCGAGCCGCCCGCTTGGCGGCAAGAATTTCAAGCAATGCGCCTACATTGACCTGACAATGCAAGCGCATTACCCTCTGGTGCCTTCACCCCTTGAATCGCAGCGCAGCATGCCCGCAACCCTCGAAGTCGAATCCACCCTGACCGACCGCTACCAGACCACGGTGCCCGAAACCGTGCGTCGCGCCCTTGGACTCGGCAAGCGCGACAAGATCCAGTACACGATCCGACCCAGCGGCGAGGTAGTACTGACCCGCGTCGAAGCCGCCGATAGCGACGACCCGGTGCTCGGTCAATTCCTCGGCTTCCTGGCCCGTGACATGGCCAGCCACCCCGAACGGCTGCAGACCCTGGACGCCGGCCTTGTGCAACGACTCCAGTCGCTGACCGACGGCATCGAGGACGATCTCGGCGTCGCCCTTTCGGCGGACGATGAATGAGTGCGGGCAAGCCGGCCTCCCTGCTCATTCACGGCTGGACGGTGTTTGCCCACCCGCTGTTTCTCGCGCAGATTGAAGCGCTGACCCGGCAGGTCGAGGCCTTCAAGCAAAAGGATCCGGTCGGGTATTTGAAGAGAAACGCCAGCAAGCGACTGGCGGCGATCACCAAGCTGGCGTTCGATGTGATCCCGCAAGATCCCACGAGGCCGGAATACCGCCAGGGTGGCACTCTGGGTGACGATCACAAACATTGGTTCCGGGCGAAATTCTTCCAGCAGTACCGGCTGTTCTTCCGCTACCACGCGCCTAGCAAGCTGATCGTGTATGCGTGGATCAATGACGCGGACACCCAGCGCGCCTACGAGAGCCGCGACGACGCCTACCGGGTATTCCGCAAGATGCTGGAGAGTGGCCATCCGCCAGACGACTGGACCGCGTTGGTGTCTGAAGCTCGGGCCGAGGGGCATCGGTTTCAGCAGTTCGCCGCAGGCATCGGGCCGTAAGGCTTGGCTGCTGCGGTGGACAAATCCTGGCGCAGGGCGCCGGGCTGGCGGCCGGTGTCCGGCAGCCAGCGGCAACCGAGACGAGATTGATTTGCGCCTCAGGCAAACCGTCTCAGGTCTCCAGCTTGACGTTGGCCTCTTTGACCACCTTGGCCCACTTGTCCTGCTCGCTGCGGATGAACTGGGCAAATTTTTCGGGCGTGCCGCCGCCGTCCTCGGCGCCGTAGGTGTCCATTTTTTCCTGCACGTCGGGCATCGCCAGGATGGTGTTGACGTCGCGGTTGATCTTCTGGACGATCGCTGCCGGCAGCTTGCCCGGCCCGGCCAGGCCGTACCAGGTGGTGGCATCAAAGCCGTCGAAGCCCTCCTCGGCCATCGTCGGCACGGTCGGGTGGCCTTTGGCGCGTTTCAAGCGGGTCTGGGCTATGGCCTGCACCCGGCCGTTCTTGACGTGCGGCGTGGCCGCCGTCATGGTCTCGAAGCTGAACTGGATCTGGCCGCCGATCAGGTCCGTCAGCAGCGGGCCGCTGCCCTTGTAGGGCACGTGCAGCGCGTCCACCTTGGCGCGCAGCTTGAACATCTCCAGCGCCAAATGCTGGGCCGACCCGGCACCGGCCGAGCCAAAGCTCACCGCACCCGGCTTGGCCCGGCACAGCGCCACGATGTCCTTGACCGACTTGACACCCTGCGCCGGGTTGGCGATCAGCAAATTGGGCGTGACACCCACCAGCACGATGGGCGTGAAGTCACGCTCGGTGCTGTAGCGCAACTTGGGCTGCAAGGCCGGGGCCAGCGCGTGGCTGTTGATGTGCGCCATCAGCAGCGTGCTGCCGTCGCTGGGCTGGGTGGCCACGTACTCGGCCGCGATCACCCCGGCCGCGCCGGCCTTGTTCTCGACGATGACCTGCTGGCCCCACATCACTGTCAACTTTTGCGCTACCACCCGCGCCAGCGCGTCGGTGCCGCCGCCTGGAGGGAACCCGACCAGGATGCGGACCGGCGCCGACGGCCATTCCTGGGCCCGCAGCGCGGGCGTCGCCAGGGTGGTGGCCAGTGCGCCGCTGGCGGCGATGAAGGATCGTCTTTGCATGGGGATGTCTCCGGTGGGGTCGGGTGGCTGCGGTCAAGGATGCGGGTGGCTGCGGGTGGCTGCGGTGGTGGGACGGTGCCCGCTGCGCTGTCAGGCGGAGGCCGGCGTTGCCGCCGCCACCGGATGCGCCGCAAAGTAGTCCATCGCCGCCGCCACGCCACTGGCGGCCAGCGCCACACCGCTGAGCTTCAGGCCCATCTCGCAGCCACACAGCGCGGCCATCAGCGTCAAATCGTTGCAGTCACCCAGATGGCCGATGCGGAACATGCGGCCCTTGACCTGGCCCAGGCCGGTGCCCAGCGACAAGTCGAACCGGTCATGGATGAGTTTGCGCACCGCGTCGGCGTCGATGCCTAACGGCAGCACCACGCCGGTCAACACCGGCGAAACCACCGCCGGGTCGCTGCACTGGATCTGCAGCCCCCAGGCGGTGACAGCGGCACGCACCCCGGCGGCCCAGCGCTGGTGGCGGGCAAATACCGCCGGCAGGCCGCCCTCCAGCAGCATGTCCAGCGCCTCGCTCAGGCCGTAAAGCAGGTTGGTGCTGGGGGTGTAGGGCCAGTAGCCGCTGGCATTCATCGCCAGGATCTCGTCCCAGGCCCAGAAGGCCTTGGGCAGGCGCGACGTCTTGCTGGCGGCTATTGCCTTGGGTGATAGCGCGTTGAAGCTGATGCCCGGCGGCAACATCAGGCCCTTTTGCGAGCCGCTGACCGTCACGTCCACACCCCAGGCGTCGTGCCGGTAGTCGGCACTGGCCAGGCCGGAGATCGAATCGACCATCAGCAGCGCCGGATGGCCGGCGGCGTCGATGGCCCGGCGCACGGCGGCGATGTCGGAGGTGACGCCGGTGGAGGTCTCGTTGTGCACCACGCACACCGCCTTGATGGTGTGGCCGGCATCGGCCCGCAACCGGGCCTCGATCTGGTCGGCCTGCACACCGCGCCGCCAGCTCACCGGCAGGCCGGCGGCATCGTTACCGGCGCTGCCGATGAACTCGGGCGCCAGGCCCAGGCGCAGCGCCAGCCGCTGCCAGAGGGCGGCAAAGTGGCCGGTCTCGAACATCAGCACCGCGTCACCCGGCGACAAGGTGTTGACCAGCGCCGCCTCCCAGGCGCCGGTGCCTGACGCCGGGTAGACGATCACCGGGTGCACGGTCTGGAACACCTGCTGCAGGCCGGCCAGGATCTTGAGCCCCAGCACGCCGAACTCGGGCCCGCGGTGGTCAATGGTCGGCAGGCTGATGGCGCGCAGGATGCGGTCGGGCACCGGACTGGGGCCGGGGATTTGCAAAAAGTGCCGTCCGGTGGGGTGCTGGTCAAGTTTCATGGTCGTCAAAGCTCCGGTATCTGGTCGGAAGTTTTGCATACAAAATTGGTTTGTCCATGCAGAATACCCTGTAGTTGCCCCTGTCAATTCAGGACTTTTTTGTACACAAACTGGCGCCAAGCCCCAGGCATCACCATGGCCGACATCCATTCCCTGCCCCGTCCGGTGCTGCACCAGGCGGTGGCCCTTCGGCTGCGCCAGCGCATCGTCGAGGGCCAGCTGGCG
>Ga0209181_10003293_pt1 | contig 25140 bp, 30 predicted proteins | sample MAT05_FD_187208 | JGI IMG/M metagenome (GOLD analysis project Ga0209181, IMG submission 187208) | Freshwater microbial communities from Lake Fryxell liftoff mats and glacier meltwater in Antarctica - MAT-05 (SPAdes) (version 2) | ecosystem: Environmental > Aquatic > Freshwater > Ice > Liftoff...
GCGAAGTGAACCCTCGATCGCCCGGTACAGATTCTTGCGTCCGTTACCACCCGCATTGGGATTGCCGGGTTCGCCGCCGTGAAAGCTAAATTTGGTCGCCAGTACCAGCTGGTCGCGCAAGTTGCGGTCGCGCACATAGCCGCCGATCAATTCTTCGCTGCGCCCCTTGGCATACACGTCAGCCGTGTCGATAAAGTTGCCGCCCGCATCGACGTAGGCATGAAAGATCGACTCAGCCACCTCGTCGGGCGATCCCCAGCGCGGGGTACCGAATGTCATGGTGCCAAGGGCGATCGGGCTAACGATCAAGCCAGAGCGACCAAGGCTGCGAAAAGCGGTAAGGTTCATAGGGATAAAATCTCTCTTTTAAGGGGGACAACAGTGCGTGCGTTTGTCAACTGCTGAACTCTATCTTGACTTGTTAAATTGGCATCCTCTTTTCACGGGGCGCTGCCCGAACTGCGAGATTCCGTTGCCCCAGACCGACCCGCCCCGTTCTGGTTGGGACTGCTCTTGTGGGTGGAGTGATGATGATTAGGCTGCTTGAAGAACTAGTTGCAGCGAGTGGGTTTGCAACGATGTATTTTCTGCTAGATACTCGTGACCAGAAATCCGCTTGAGAAACTGCTCAGCGATCGAGCGATCGTCTGCTGCGATAGGCGAAGTATACAAAGTTTCCAGCCCGTTTTTAAGCTGTTCCAGCGCACTCGCATGGGTCAGCACTGCATCCAGAACTCGGTTGTTGAAGGCTTTACCGATCGGGGTGTCCGGTTGTTGGAAATAGCGAATTAAGTCTGTATTGTCTAGTCCGTGAATCAGCCATTTCGACTCTAGATCAATGCAGGCTTGCTCCCACGTTGCTTTTCTTCGCAGGTCTCCGTAGTGCCGCATCTCTGTGGTAAACGGCTGAGCAGACAACTCCGTGCCATCAATCAGATTCCATGCGTCCCAGGAGCGGTATGCTGCTTCTTTCAGTTGAGCTAGTTTCATAGTTCTATCCTACCAAGGAAAGAGCTTGCGGGCTGCTTTGCTTCCAGTATCCGCTGCTTTGCAGATTTGTCCATCCCCTTGGGCATCATCTTTTTGAATTTGGGAGTGAGCCGTGATGTCTCCCACAATTAGGGCTTTTTGGGCTTCAGCAGGCAAACTAGCCCGATCGCCTTTCTTCGTCCTGGTTTAGTCGTACAGTTCCTGAACCGAGCATCCCAAGGCGTTTTGTGTGACGATCATGTTTACTTTGGCGTGAGTTCGTTTCTCCCCACCCCGCTCTGCAATCTCCTGTTGCAAATCCCGGTTGACGATCGCCCCATCCACTCGTTGCCGTGGGGTCAACGCCTGTCCTTCGCCAAACAGGTCAAGCTGCGACTCTTCTTTGTGTTGTTCTTTCCAACGGCTTAACCATCCCATGCTTTTGGCTCCCTTCTGTTTTCGTTTGAAGTAGGTTGATTGTACCAGATTAAGACTCAGCCAGTGTAAGCCGTGTAGAGTCCCCTTCCAACACTCTGCCAATTCCCTTTGCTTTTGCCTTGGGACAGTATATTCGTTACTGAACGTTTGGCACGGATATAGTCTGAGCTGGGCAAACTCCCATATAGGGTTGCCACGATGGTTTCGATTTCCAAGGGTTCTGGGGAGTTGGTCAATATCTGAGCGATCGAGGCAACCAGTCCATTGGTTCGGAACTCAGGGTTCAGGAATTGGTTCAGGGTCCTTCCTTCTGCTGATTTGCGTCCTTTTTCCTCACTGGTTTCATTAGTCGTGCGGGTACCACGTTTAGGTTGAGACCTGGGTTGTTTGCTGCGATCGTGCTTAGGGTGAGGCGTAGTTGTTTCAGGCTTTGTTCTGTCTGGTGCATCGGCAAAGTCTGCTTCAGTTGTTAGTTCACCATTAGTTATCTTTGATGAACCATTGATATCGTTAGCTTCATCACTGGTTAGTGTTTGAGCTTCGATCGAATGTTCATCAACCAGTCCAATAGAAACTGCTTCAGACAGGATTGCATCTATGGTTTCAAGCTGCTGTTTTTTCTGTTGGAATAGGACACGCATCTGCTCCAGTTCAGTCTGCAAGTGAGCTTTGACTACCTGAAGTGAGTCTGTAAATGCGATTGCTTGACTATGACTCAGAGTTTGCAGACAAGAAGCTAGGAGTGACACGAAGAATTAGGCCTTTATAGATGGGAACTACATCCAAGTTTACATGTATGAGTGAGTTTTCGGTTACAGCGTGTTTTAGAGCGACAGCGACTCAGCGACTCTAATCCCTTGCTGCGCTTGAGTCTGGCGCATCAGGGGTATGGGTTAGGGTATGGTCTAGGTCTAAGGGTTTTAGGAATGGTTCACTTAGTATTAATGCCTGACGGGGTAACCCTTGCGAGTCGGGAAGCGTGGATGATGATGCATCCATCTCTCGATCCAGACTGTATGTTTGAGTCGGGGGATTTGGTTCAGCTTGAAGAAGGCATTTTTGTTTTGAATGATGACCTCAATCCGATGGTTTTGGCGACTGATGCCCAAGTTCAGCAGGCTACGGGTCGCCCTGCACAGTAACTTTACCCAGATAAACACTCTTGAGTCCCATCTTGCCTTGGTTGGTTGTGCCCCAGTACCGGAGATAGCGATACGGGCCATAACTTTTACCTGTGGTTTTGTCAGGAATCATCTTGAGTTCGATATGCCCAGTTCCACCGTGTTTACCCAAACTAGTTCCGTCTAAGCGTTTAGGGTTCGGTTCAGGTTCAGGGGTTGTTACGGTGCGAGCGTTCAGGAGTCCTTGGGCGATAGCGATTAGTTCTTGAAGCTCTGCGTCAGTCCAGGAGTCTAAGGTAGGGACAAGAGCTTGGGGACGGGTGCGGCGGGGCATAGCCACCTCGACTTAGGGAATAGTTTAGGGGCAATGCAAGGGTATGTGTTCCCTAAGTTGGGTCAGGAAACTCTATGTTTAGGTCTACGTTCAGCGCTGCCTCAATCTTGCGAATAACCTCTTCACTGACAGGGGCAAGGAGTCGTTCATCTTCAATCTGGTACCAGTAGCTCCGACTGACTCCAGCAAGTTCACACAGGGCTACTAGGCTGCGGGGGTCTTGCTGGCGGTAGATTTTTATTCGCTCTCCTAGTTCGGGAAACGACTTTACCTGGTCGATGGTGCGTTTGATTTCCATAGCTGGATAGGTGTGAAGCGTACTACCCCTAATTCTACTGTATAATGATTGCAGACATTAGACAGTATTTTGAAATGCTCCATCTTAATCGCCTACTTGATGCGGGACAACGTTATACCTTCAGCGACTATTTTGACTTGCCGTTAGCTGTTCGGGACATCTTACGTGGGTTTGATTACAGTTTGGAACAGACTGATGCTGAACTACCCGTAATGCCCCTTAATCAGTTTAATCTGTCTTTTTTGCGGCGATCGTTGGAGGTGAATCAGCGTCGGACTCGTCTGGATAGCGAGTTGGCACGGCGATCGGCGATCATTGCACCTGTTCTTACGGAAGTTTGCGAGTACAACAATCTTGTCTTTGATACGGAGTACACCATTTCAGTGAGTCCTCACCTAACAGGTGTGGTTGATTATTACATTGAATCTGTGCCTAACCTTTTGATTGTGGAAGCGAAGCAGTCTGACTTAGTTCGAGGGTTCAAGCAACTGGCTGTGGAATTGATTGCTTTGGTTTATTGGCGAGATAGTCCACCTGGGCTGGTCTATGGTTGCGTGACTGATGGGGAACGTTGGCAGTTTGCTTGTCTTGATTCTTTTGTAGGTCTCATCACTCAGTATTCAGCGGTCTATAGATTAGAAGATTTAGATCGTTTGGTTGGTACGTTAGGTATGGTAGTAGCGGGACAGGTATAGCGGTTTAGCCAATGTTCACTGGAATGGCTCAACTAATCGTCCCAGCACCGCTTCGATTTGAGGGGGGACGAGATATTCACTTAAGTCGATTGCGACTAAAGATTCGCTCAATGTCATAAATCTCCAGGTAATCCCTGTGGTCACTGCACCGTAGACTCTACGAGAGTTGCCCTGTTGTTGGTTAAACCGTTGCGCTCCCACCATTTGCGCGACGCACTGTCCTAGTCCTAATTTGGTGTCGTTATTCTTTGCCTCAACTAAAGTGACGATCGGAGTCGTTGGTTCAAGTTGATTGGTTGAGGCACTAAGGATGAAGTCACACTCTCCATTTAGTCCGTTGCTTATATCAACGTTGAGGGTGACACCAGAAAATAAGCTGATTGAGCTATTAAGTTGTCGTCGGATTTCCATCAAAATGGGTGACACGATTAGCTCAGAACGGGCTTTCTCTGTATTATTATTGACTGCTAGATCCACTCCTTCCCTGAGTTGCGCCTTTAACATTTCTGATGGGGCAACAGCTTTGGTACTGTCTACTTCTGACTGGTTTTGCAAGGTGAGGTCAAATGCCGTCAGAGCAGCATTCAAGGTCTTGAAATCGCTGTAAGCCATAATGTATAAGGTTAGTGTTGGGTATTGGGTCTTTGCTCTACATTAAGAACTGTATGGTACACTTCTACCAAGAGAATGCGCCCTAGCGAAGTGATTCCAGCACTTCACTAGAACGACTTCTCCTAAGTTGTCTTGACCAACAAAGGAGCAATTTACATTGAAGACAATTCGGCGCATAACCGCAATAGCTGCGGTGGGAGTTCTTGTTTTTTCTACGGCGAAGCCTGTCAAATCTCAGGCTGAAGTGCTTTTGCCCGCTGCCTGTGCAACAGGTGTGGGCTGTGTATTGGTTGGCACGATCGTCATTGCGGGTGTTGCCTACTATATCTGGCAGAACAACCAGACTGGGCAGCAGTATCGGATGGCTATAGAAGACCCGGAAGCAGAAGCAAGACGCATGGGTCGAACTCAGTCTGAACCCGTGACGGCGGGCACAAGACCGAAAGCAGAGGCGAAATGTAGAACACTAGCTAGAGGACGAACTTTGCTGAGAGTCCGCCATTTTCGCGACAACCAATGGGAATGTATTTTCTACTAAGGAGTAACAAATGAAACTTCAAGTGTCTGTTCATGACTGGATCGGGCAAGTAGTCTGGACACGCGAGCATGGGCATCTCTGTCCACCGCTGGAAGAACCTCTTCCAGGTCAGACGGTAATCTATGTGGATTACACGAAAGACCTGGAAGAGGTTTTGGTTCAGGCTAGTGTCGAGCTTGCCATAGATGCAATGGGTTACCCTGCTGGAAGTCGCTATATTGGCGAAAGTTCGCTAGACCCAAACGTTAACGTAGTCTCCTACGCTGGATGTTTCCCTACGGGCGAAGTTGGTTTGCACCTGGAAAAGCTTCAGTCAGTTGTTCCATTAGAGACTCTTGTATCCGTTGGGGTTTGAGCTTAAAGTCCGTTACCTAAACAGCAGCGGTATTTGCTCAGCTACACAGATTTGCATTGCATCTACTAGACGTAGAGCGTTCGTTTTGTCGTAGCCTTCATCTGTCCCTAGTTCAGACGACCAGGTAGAAAACAGGTCTCGTAGCCTGGGTGCTATCTGTTGGCACTCGATCGGGGACAGGGAGCCTTCACAGTCGGAATGGCTAAGCAACAGAGTTATGGGGTCTGCAACATCCCAGGAAATATCTCCACCGAATCCTTTCGTTTGGTCTAAATCTAGACCAATTTCGATGGCAAGTCTTTTACGAAACTCGTCGAATCCGCCATAAGACCAACTGGCACTTTCAGGCACGAATCTAATTCCCATAAGTGTCTCCTGTTAGGTTGGGGAAGGTGCAAAAGTCACTGCCTCCTAGCGTTAGCGGGAGGGGGTTTCTTAGTCCTTAAGGGACAATCGAGCGCACAGCTAGGATTACCCGCCCCAGCTTTCTCCGACCTTAATGTCAACTTCAACAGGTACGGGACTAAGGATGGGAGTTGCTGTGTCTACCATGCAGGCGTAGAGTAACGCTGTCGTTTCAGGGGTGATCGCCTCCAGCACTTCTAGCAAAATCTCATCATGATTGACCATTACCAGGCAAATACGGGTGGCATCTAGATAGGGAATTAGCTTGACTAAGGCTAGCTTGGTTATGTCAGCACTGGTTCCCTGTACGGGGAAGTTAACGAACTCGTTAAAGCTGGGCTGTTCTGTCCAGGTACGGACTCTGCCCAATAAGGTCTTTGCTTGGCGTTGGTTTTTACTATACAGGGCACGTTTGGTTTGTTTGTGCCAGCGATCGACTCCCTCAAACAATTCAAAGTACCTTTGGTGTAGGGCAGAGGCTTCTTTGTGGGTCAGGATAATGCCATATTTCAGATGGGTTTCTAGCTGAAGTCGTACCGCAGACATGCCATAGACTAAGCCAAAGTTAATGGATTTGCCAATCCTCCGGTCAGCATCTGTAATCTCTGCCACAGGTTTGCCCATGAGCAGGGATGCGGTCATGCGATGAACGTCTTGGTTTGTGGCGTAGGCTTCTCGGAGCAGTGGGTCACTGGTAATCTTGGCAATAATCCGCAGTTCGATTTGGCTATAATCTGCCTTAACCAAGACATAGCCAGGGGCGGCAGTGAAGCAGCGCCGGATGAGCGGGGCATGGGGAATGGTTTGCAGGGCTGGATTACGACAACTGAACCGACCTGACCTAGCACCCATCTGAAAGAAGCTGGGGTGGAGGCGACCTGTTTTGGTATGGATGTGGGTGGGCAGCCCTCTGATCGAGTCTCCCAGTTTGGCGGTGCGTCTCCAGTCGAGCAGGTGCGGTAGGGCTGGGTGTTTATGCACAACTCGGATGACAGCTCGTTGGTTGGTTGCAGGTAGGGTAACTCCCTGTCTAGCTAAAGCTTGCATGACCTGGGGAGCAGAGCCAGGATTGGTGCCTTGTCCGGTGCTGGGGTCTGTTCCAGGCAATAGGTTAAGTTGCTGGGCATGGCTTTCACCCAAGGCGGTGTGAAATGCCTCTAGGCACTGCCGTTTTTGGGTGTTTAGGGATTGAATAGCCTCATGCCAGCGGGAGTGGTCAATCCCTAGTCCGTTCAGTTCCATCCAGCCTGTGGCAGGAACACACGCCGATTCTAGGTTGGCAATACGAAGCAGGCTTGCATCCCATTGGGTTGAGCGATGGCGTAAGGCTTTGAGTAAGGCTGGCACTACTTCCAGCAATGCGGCTACGTCTGCGGCAGCATAGCGGATTTGGGTGAGGCTCAGGTTAGGTAGGCTCCAATCACTACGTTGAGCAGATTTGTCCAAGTCTATTCCCAACAACGCCTTCATCACAGTCGCGAGGGTTGATTTGCCCCTTACACCTGCTTTAAGCACCTTGTATGCCAGTTGAGTATCGAAGTACGGCCCAGCTAAGGGCAGTCCATTAGCCTGCAACCATTTCCATTCAAACAGCAAGGTATGGGCAACCTTACGAGCTGGGCCTGCTAGTAAAGTTCTGAGTGGGGTTAGATCTGACACTCGCCACAGGTCAATCACCAAGCAGGGATGCTTACGAGCCGCAACTTGGACAAGGCGAAGTTTGTCTTGATGCGGGTCTAACCCTGTCGTTTCGGTATCGATGGCGAGGAGAGTGCAGCCTAGAATTGGGCCGATCGCCTGAGCTAGTTCCTGGCTAGTCGTGATGTATTGGAACTCGAACTCAGATAAGGTGCGAGCTGGAGGAGTGGGGTTAGTGGCTTGAGCAGCTAGGGTTTCTTCATAGGTATAAAAGTCTAGGGGCACAGACATAGGAAGTTGGTTTGACTGGTCACAGTCCTTGAGGCGATAGCATCTCAAAAGTCTAGGGTGGGCGCTAATGTTTGGGGGAGTATGTCTTTCGGTATAGCATTCACGTTCTGGCTTAGGGGGCATGATTCAAGTCACGGTTCTAGGTCAAATTAGAACCAGTTGATTCGTGGGGGTTGCGAGTGCGTGTATCCAAACCAGACGTTATTGTGGCTTTAGATTTTGGGGGATCGCTTACCAAAGTGGTCTACCAGACTAAGGGAGAGGTTCCAACCATCCTAACAATGAACCCTGAAGTAGTAGATGCCCCGGTTGCGGCGGTCGAGGCAGTGATGGGTCAGTCAATGGGGTTAGCGGCTCCTGAAACCTCAGCTTGGGTACGGGTCGGCACATCCGAAATGCGGTCAGTGGTCGGGGCTTTGGCAAGACAGTTCCATGCTTCGACTGGGTTGCGGGGTCTGAAGTGGGAACGAGCCATTCCGAAGACCCTAGCTGTGTTGTGGGTGATTCAGCAACGCTTAGGACTACGCTCTGGGTTTAAGGTTGCTATTTCCTGTCTGTTGCCCCCTGGCGAGTACGAGGATCGGCATCATTTTGAATCTTACCTAACTGAAGCATTGGCAGAGTTCTCCACTCCGACAGGCACGTTACGGGTCAAATTAGAACGCTTTGAGTGTCGTCCCGAATGTGGGGGGGTCGCATTGGGTGTGGCTCAGCAGCAGTCCTTACCTGAAACCTGTGCGTTTTTCATGTTGGGCTACCGCAACGCCAGTGTGTTGATTGCTCAGAACGGGCGTTTTGGTGCTGGACGTACCTCGGATTTGGGATTTGCCCGCTGTGTTGAGCAGGTTCAGTTATCAACCAGCGGATTGAGTGTCGAGCATTTGGTTGAAGCAATGGCGGAGGCACGACAGACCGGTAATGCCGTGCCGTACATGAGGATTATGGCTTACACCAACCCAGACGTACAGCAACGGGAAGCACGTCGCTTGGTAGAGGTGGTTGACGTTGCTAAAGTCACCTATGCCCAGATGCTCTACGCCTGGTTCAGTGAGGTGTTGCCCTTAGCCGATCGTCCCAGTTTACTGTTTTACGGAGGTACAACCGATGAGATGATGCCCTACTTAGCTAAATACCAGCCCACCTTATCCCATGCGTACCATGTCGGGGTATCTTCTGAACTTGACCTGGCTGGGTTAGGGCATCGCCTGGCTGATGTCTATGCGGTGTTTTTGGCATTGCAGGAATCTGTGTTTGGCGTTGCAACAAGACAAGATAAATCAAAGCAACCAAGTCCGGTTGCGTTAACTACAGGAGGCTCTAATGGCTAATATTCGTTATAACTTGGATCTTCAGTCTTATGACTACTTGGATGATTTATTGTTAGCGCATTTAAGGCAACGTCCCCGTGAAACTTCTGTTTTGATTATGCAGGCACTGCGGGCCTATTATTTGCCTGTGGCACTGCATCGGGATTCAGGCGTGTTGCCTGAGAGTGATGTACAGCGGGAAGTGAGGGAAGCAGTCGCGGCGTTGCAGGCTCGGGTCTTTGCTGCCCAGCAGTTGTTTGGGTTACCTCTATCGGGGTTAAGTCCCCTGCCTATTAAGTCTGGTGTCCAGTCTGGGATGGTGCTAGAAGTGCCTGATTTATTGGATGGGGCAGAAGCAGAGTCAGAACCAGAGACAGAACCAGATGAGGTCGGGTCTGAGCCTGAAAATGGAGCCGGAACTGACTTGCCCCATGGGTTCATTGACTTTAATTTCAATGATATGAAGACCAGTGGTTACGAGAATCGATAACAAGCGCTCACAGGATCGATAACAAGCGCTCACAAACGTTAAGAGCCATAGGGAGGATGAACATGGCGTTACCAACATTGCATTTGATTGATTCTCAGGGGGGAGGCAAGGGAAAGTCTTTGCTGACTCGTGTGCTGGCTCATATCGCATCTATCCAAAACCACGCTGTGCAACTCATTGATGCAGATGCCAGCAAGAAGAACATTAAGCCCTTCTACCCCAGCACGATCGAGATCGAGATTAGTGCTGAGCAGTATTGGGGAACAGACATTGTATTTAGTGTTTTAGAGCATGGGTTGTCTGTAGTTATGAATTTGCAAGCTGGAGCGCATGTCCCTGTACGGCGCTGGTTCGAGGAGGATGGTGTACTGGATTTGAAGCTGACTCCCAGCACAGTTTCAGGGCAGCCGTTTGAATTAGATCTGGAACAGGGAGAGGTGTTTCCTGTGGTGAAATGGTTCTTATGTGATGCAACACCGGATAGCTTGAGTGATTTTAAGCAATCAGTACGGTTCTATGATGAACACTACCCTGCTCGAATCAATCATGTGTTGGTTAAGAACTACGGGTTGTCTCCTGACTACGCTTGGCAAATGGTTCAGGATACGGAGTTGGATGATATATTGCGCCGGACTCGAATTTATCATATTGACTTTCCGAAGTTCCTCCTCAATGAATGCAATCGGCTTCAAGGACTCCAGTGGGATTTTGCTAAAGCACTGGCTAAGTCTGACCAGTTTGATACCACTGCCCGACAACGGATTGGCACCTTCGTAAAACGCTCGAAGGCAGCCATTGAAGGGACTGGACTGTGGCAGGATGCTCCGGTCTGGGGAGACGCTTTGCATCCGTTTGTGCAGCGGGTAAGTGGGTCTGCATCCGGCTCTGCATCCAGTGTGGTAGGTGGTTTAGTAAGTGGTGCGGAGAACGGAAAAGCTGGATTTAGTGAAGGCAAGGTTATTGCCCCAGTTAAAGCTTCGGAAAAGGTTGCACTAAAGGTGGGAGGGGACAAAAATGGCGCGTCGTAGCCAGGAAGGATCAGATGTTGTCCAAACGGCCAAGCGTCCCTTTGCTAAGACGGTGCCTCCCACCCCCCACGAGGACGGTTCTGATGATGGGTTTGATGATGGGTTTGATGACGATGATGAGTTTGACGATGAAGGTGTAGGTGTTACAGACCCGTCAGACTCGTCTCTACAGCCTAGCAAGCCTGGTAACCCTGCTCAGCCTAAGTCGTCTAGTAAGATTTGGCAGCGGATGGGGATGAATCCTGAGCAGGTTGCCCAAGACCGTGCAGAGCGGGCAAGGATTCAGGATCGACGCTCGGTACGTTCCGATAGCATGTTGAATTTGGCTTTGGATGGGCAGGATGCGCGGTTCAAAGCTAAGGTTTACGAACTGGTCGTAGAGATGGACATCGATCCAGACGACTCGCTATTCCTGATGCTGATTGCTACAGGTCGGCTGGAGGTTCTGATGGAAGAGTATCCTGCGGAACTGGGATCGTTGTTTGACCAGTGGGAAGAACGGTTATATAGCGAACTCCAAGCCTATAAGGAAGGGTTAGAGAAGTATGAACGCACAGCAGTCAGAGCTTCGGAAAAGGCCATTTCTAAGACGGTTGAATCCCTCATTCGTAAGGCAAGTTTTGATAAGTTTGTCCATAGTTTTACGGTAATGAGTGTTGGGTTAGCCGTAGCCCTGTCCCTGGCAGCAATTGGGTTAGGGTTGGGGATCGGGTATCGAATGCGGGATGACCAGGCTAAAGCTGTTAAGTATGCGGTAGATACCCCACGAAAGCTGACGGTTGATGAGTTTAATGCTCTGACGTGGGCCCTGAGTCCTGACGGGATACAGGCAAAGAACTTGCTGGATTGGAACAAAGACCTGCTGGCGGGTAATGCTTGTGAGTCCCAAGCCCAAGCAATGGGGTTAACCTTAACGCTCCAAGGTCAGAAGGCACAGCAGGGCGCTTGTGTGTTGTGGGTACGTTCTATTGCTGAGCGGAAGTTGTCGCCGATCGTAGCGCCTAAGTCTAAAACAAAATAAGGAGGTTCGTCTGATGGGAAGACAAGCACGTTTGAAGCAACAACGCCGTATTCTCCAATCCTCCTCTCAAAGCCCAGCGTCGTATCGCTTAGATACCTTGGTTGAAGACGATGCGTTTGAAACGGAGCAGGAGTTTTTTGAAGTTTCTCTCCCAGATCACCCTAGTCTCTCGCTCTCGTTCTTAGCAGGCAGTGTCCCTTGCACTCCAAAACTATTTTTTCACCATTTTAATGCAACTTGGATACGTCAAGCAGTACTCGAATACTGGCAGGTTCATGACTTTAACTGGTCATCTCAACGGCTTCCCAATGCTCCAACTCTAGCGGGGCGAGTGCCGATGGTGGATGACTACTTACCAGGGGATATGGCTTCAGCGTTGTCTTTGAATTCTTTTGCCCAGCATTGCGAAGCTGCTATTCCTAGTCAGTCCGAGGTACGGGGGTTCTGCATTGTGGTTTGTGGGTTGGGTAAAGCGATGCAGTTGGTACAGGAACACTACCCCAAGCTGAAGTTACAGTCAGACCAACTTTACGATACCGCCTTGCAGATCACCCAATGCAATTCCCTTTAACTCCATTCGTTTCTGAAATCAAAGTAAGGGGCATTATGTCATCTTTAATCGCAAGATTTCCACTTAAAATTTCAATTGGTTGTTATGAATAGGCTTCCTGAACGAGGAGGTAAGCTACGGGACGAAAGACGAAAGCAGAAAGTTCGTGAAGCACGTCGTTTGGGTTCTGGGAATCTGAGTCGAAGCCAAGCTCAGGAGCCTACCGTTGAGTTCTTAGAGGAATTACAGCAAGGCAAGGTGATTCTGATTGCTCCAAATGTGACTGATTTCCCTGGAATGCTTGTCTGTCCTTTAGGCTCAGTGTCCAGTCCAGCGATCAAACTTGCCTACGATATTGCGGTTATCCAAACGTTCCACATGTGGAAAGTACAACAAGCGCGGGGGCCTGGAGTGTTTGTTTTGGCAGATACGGATTATGGAACTCGGTTAGGGATGAAGCTGAAGTTTCCTAATGAAGAACTAGACCGCTTTTGTGTGTTTAATTGGTGGTCGGAGTCTGACGTTCGATATGTTTCAGGGTCTATGCAAGTTCCATCAGTGAAAATGTTGCTTGAGCAGGCGATCGGGTTGATTCAAACCTGCTTTTTTAAAGCAGTTCCTGTCTTATGGTTGGGTGTTCCTGATTTGGGCATCAGCGGATGGCTTAAGGACAATGGTAATCGGCATGGTAATCGGCATCGCCAGTGGTTTAGTTCCCTGTTATTTACAATCATGCCCGATTCTAGTACACTGCGTCCTGATCGTTTGAGTCCCGATTGTTTCACAGAGCGTTGGAATTCCACACTTCAGGCTGACCTGTAATCTCAGGTAAATAGCAGCCATCGGCTTTATTTGGATGTACATACTTGACCAGAAACTCGACTGCTCCGTTGCGTTCGACCCGCCATACTGCTCCTTCCACGGGGTCGATCGCCCCTCATTTGGCGCATTAATTGCAAATTTCTCAGAGCAATTTATGTCCATCGTCGTAGCGGTTTACCATAGCTTGGGCAGCAGCACAGTGGTCTTGAGCCAAGCTTACAGGTGCCAAGATCTGCACATGCTGCATATAGCGACAAAGCCAAAATCTAAACTCTTGGAAGGAACGGCGAGGAAGCTTAATCTGATAATCTACATGTTCAGGTTCTGATGTTTCGGGATTGATCTTGCCCAGTAAAACTTTCTGATGGGGATGGCGGTAGTTGCCTTCAATAATGAATCGACTAGCAGGGGGATAAAATCTCACCTTGACGGTTTCAAAGATCAGTTGCCCTGCTAACTCGGCTTTCTGCTCAACTGGCTCTCCTAAAAATAATCCCCACCCATTTTTTAGTAGACCATGAGCGCGGGTTAAACTTTGTCGCTGGCGATCGCTGCCTCTCCGGTCACTGTTCAAAATTTTGCAGTAATCCTTGAGGCGATTCATCCGATGGATCACAAAATGTCCGTCCTCCAATCGTTCACCCAACAAATACCAAGCCACATCGTGATAAATCAGTTGCAGTGGGTAGATCTGAATTGTGGCGTAGGTTTGATTGCCGTAGGGATTTAGAAACTGTACGAGTTCGATCGCTTGTCCCTGACAAATGGCAGGTTCTAGAACCTCCAACTGGTGAAATAACGTATCTTGGTTTTCGCCTTGTTGCATCATTTCATCGGGATCAGTTGCCACGATCGCGCGATTGAGATGCTCTCGCACGGGGTAAAACAAATTGCCATCAAGGTCTAGGTCTAGACCTTTCAACCGACGTTTTAACCGAACTTGTGCCTGACGAGCGATCGGATCACCTTGATGCTTTGCGAGTGATGCTAAGGCATTGAGCGCCAGGCGCAATTCAGCTTGAGTTAAACCTCCGGTTCCCAGGTAGTAGCCTGCTCGATAACGTCTCTGACTCAAGATGCCATAGCGCCGCAAGGTTAATAAGTCTTTGCGAAGGGTAGGGACTGAGTAATGAGGGAGTTGGATACCTTGTGCTTGAGCAACTGTGTGCATGGTCGTTTGCACTAGCGCTAAGGCTTCTTCAGCAGGCTTGGTTTCCAGTGGGTCGCGATCGCCGACACCGGGATGCTGAACAAAGGTGGCGATCAGTAGCAGGAGCCGATCAAAGGCGGTGCGATCGCTATAGGGATGAAGACCAGCAGGTTCTGCCATGACTTGTCAAGGAACTAACAATATCTGTTTAGAATGCCCTCGTTCTACAAAGAGCCTACACGCTGATACTTCTAGCTTTTTATAAAAGATCGATGCATATTGTTAGCGGCTAGGAGCAAATGGGCAAACTTGGCTACAGTGAGAAGGAATCTGCCGCCTTACCTACAGAGATTGACCTGCATGACGATCTATACCGCCGTCAGTTTTGCCCCAGTTCAAGGTTTTATTGAGAAGTCTCGTAAGCTGCGAGACTTGTTTGGCGCATCGCTGATCTTGTCTTACTTGAGCTTCAAATTAGTTAAAGAAGCCGAACAGATTCTAGGAGAAGGATGCGTGATCTCTCCTGGTCTAATCAATGTTCAGGAAGGGATGCCCAACCGAATATTGGTGAAAGGATATTTAAGTCGAGAGATTGTTCAAAATACGCTCCTCAAAGAGTGGCAAAAAGTCTTACTAATCTGCCGTTTATGGATTGAAGACAACATCGGCATCCCCAAAGATCAGTATTTTTGGGCGCAGACAGAGGCGCAAATCGGCAAGCAGAAGGGCGAGTGGGAACGCTGGGGAAGCCATACCTGGGAGGTGTTCTGGGGAACGGGTGATGCACCGCAAGCAGCAATGGAGGATTTGGAAACTCGCAAACTGAAGCGGGATTGGACGGGAGTTAACTGGTTAGGTGAGAGTTCGAGCCTGAGCGGGACGGATGCGATCGCCTGGAATCGTCTGGGTGATCAAGACGTTCTAAAACGTGATCTAAAAGGAGAACTAACATTCAATGAAAAGCAGCAACTCAAGCGAGAGTTAGAAGAGTTCTACGTCAGGTTATCTCAAGCTTTAGAAGCGCCTTCTGACCAACAACCCCAGGGAAAATTTCTACGTCCTAATGAATGTATGAGTATTCCTGAGCTTGTAAAACGCCTTGTAACTCGTTATGAAGATATCGGGAAGCATCTAGGAAGGGATTTTCGTATTGACAGTTTTTCGGAAATGGTGCGTCTCCCTGAACCGGGACAACCTGGACATTGGACAGGTTGGTTTATGGGAGACGGTGATCAAGTTGGCAACCATCTCAAGAATTTAAGCAGTGATGCTGACCTGAAGACCTTTAGTGAAGCAATGCAGCAGTGGGGAAAAGATTTTAAGAAAACCTTCCCCGAAAATCTAGGACGGGTCGTTTATGCGGGTGGGGATGATTTCATGGGGGTTATTTACAGCGCAGATCCGCAATCCCCTATCACGACATCGGCAGCCTTAGCATGGCTCACCGACCTACCTTCGCAATGGTCAACCCATGGGCAACCGATTAATCTCAGCCTTGGTTTTGTCTGGGCGGGTCATCAGGTTCCTCAACGGGATATTTTGCAACATTGCCGTGAAGCAGAAAAACGATCGAAGAGCTTGGGGCGCGATCGCGTCACCATTCGAGTCGTGTTTAACAGTGGTCAATATGTGAAGTGGACTTGCCCTTGGGACTATCTGGATATTTTGACGAAGTACCGCGATCGCTCACCAGATAGAAAAACGGGTGACAAAGCTAACTGGAATCATCTTTATAGCGACTGGGCAACCCTCAAAGCCCGTCATGCAATTCGTCTAAATACAACGGAGGGAACAGCTATTAACAAGCAAATTGCCCTATCTATTTTTGATTTTTACTTCGATGATGCTGGAAAAGTCTTTGAGGCAGAACGACTGTGGGATAAGCTCGCTGGCGACAACACCAATGCTGCGATCGTGAACTGGATTGATGACCTGATTCAAGTGGGGTGGCAACTATGTCGCAATTCCGATCCTTAATTACAGCCTCTCCATTGGGGCTGATGTATGGCAGTGCTGGTGGCTTTTTGTCGCCTGAAAATTTAGTAGGGCGCTCCAACACTAAGTTTCCCCCAGATGCAGCCACCGTTGCAGGGCTTTTACTCAATGCCAATCGGGAACAGCAATTTACTGACCCCCAACGCCTAAAGCAAACCCTGGTTGTGGCTGGGCCATTTTGGGCAAAGCGAGACAAACCGACTCAGTTTTATGTACCAATTCCTCGTCATCGAGTCATCGGCATTGATGACGATGATGAATGGAAATTAGTGCAAAAAACAAAGACCAACGGATCATCCACGGAATCAAAGAACGATATTTGGTATCTCAACCAATCCCAATGGGATCGGCAAAATCGCTCCGTTGAGCCAGCCTACTTCTGGCAATTGATAGATTCATGGGATGTGCCCACTGACGAATTGAGAGAACGAGGAGCCGTAGCAGAAGCGCCTTGGAAACCCTGTGCGTTTTTGCATCCCAAAATTAAGCCAGACGAGCGGCACGTTGTCGAACAAGATGGCTTGTTTCTGGAAAACGCTGTGCAACTGCCAGAGGATATCTGCATAGTCTACCTGACCAATGTGGAACACAGCGAATTGGAAGCGTTCAACGGTTGGTATCGGCTGGGCGGTGAAGGGCATTTGGTGGAAATCGAAAGTCATCTGCTGTCTAACCAGCACAAGATTAATCGGCTACTAAGCCAAAAACAAAAAATCAACCATGCCTTTGCCCTCATCACACCCGGTGTCTGGGGATCAAACAAACTCTCCTATCGCTATCCGCAGCATTCTAGCTTCCCTAGTAAGGATCTCAAATTACTTGCAGATAAAGCTGTTCCCTACCGCTACCGGATTGGGCCTAAGAGAGAGGAAAACGATGAACCAGAAGACCCCACCTATAACCCCACAACTACAGGACGGCTGAGCCGAGGACGATACGCTGTCCCAGTTGGAAGTGTTTATGTTTTTAGAGAACCACTGAATATGACCTGGTGGGATTTTCCCGATGAATGGTTTCCCAAGGAGGGATTTCCCCTCAAGCATTTGGGTTGTGGTTTGTGTTTACCCATTGATATTCAAGGAGTACCAGAATGTACCACAAAGCTTACGGCGTGATAGAAGCTCTTGCTCCAGTTCATGTGGGAGCAACCGCAGGAGAAGAAACAGGCAACCTCAACCTGATCTTTCGTGATCAGTTCACCCAAACAGGGATGATTCCTGGAAGCTCCATTCGGGGACGGTTTCGAGCAGATATGCGTGGCAACAAGCCAGGAGAAGAACAGATATGGTACGGGCATGAGTCTGTTGATGGTCGCCCAGATGGAGGGACAAGCGAAGCTTTAGTTAAGTTTGAATATGCTTCCCTCGTCTGGTTTCCCGTTTTCTGTCCCGGACAACCTGTGGTTTGGGTGAGTTGCCCGATGCTGCTGAAACGGTTTAAGCGGATTGCAGGTATTACAGCCGATGTGCCTGAACCTTATACCGCCCAGGCAGGTTTACAGGGACGGCAAATGCAAGATAGAGGTAAAATTCTCTTCTTCAATCTGGGATTCCTCGAAGTTGAGCATACAGCCGACTTATCGGCTTGGATTCCAACAGGGACAAACTTGGACGCGAACAAACTAGTCGTTGTTGATGATAACGATATTGCCATGCTGCACGACATGGCGCTCTATCGTCAGAGCAGAGTCAAATTGTTGGATGAAATGAAAAAAGTGGACACTGAGCGCGGTGCCTTTTTCAACACAGAAGCTCTCCCAGAAGGCAGTCTTCTTATTTTTCCCCTTGCTCTGAAGCAAACGGGCTGGAAACCTTTTGGCGCTGACACTGAATCAGAGCTGTACTTTGGTGGGTTGGAGTCGATCGGTTTTGGTCGGTGTCGTGTATTGCTGGCAGGAGACTATCAATAATGGCTTGGAAATCCTATGAACTCGATCGCATCGCACAAAAGCTAGTGCTGGTGGCACGGGAGAATGATCCAAAATCCCTCAACCAATCTCACAAGATGCGGATGTCAGTTGCCTATGGGCTAGAACGTTTTTGGGGTGAACATCTACGCTTACAAGACAAAGAAGAATCTAAATCAAAGTACTGGAAAGCCACCTGGGATGAACTTTCTGAGGTAATGCTGAAAGTGGGTATCACGCTACCTAAGGATAAGATTCAAGCAACTGATACTAAGAAAATTCAGGACATTTCTACTCGGCTTTGGGCATTGCCTGTGGAAGATCAGCGGGTGACGCTTGCAGTCTTAACTCAGCTTTGCGACTGCATTGTGTGGTGGACTCAGCGATATAAAATTGGGAGGTCAGCTGATGAGAATGATTCCTGATGCCTTCAAAAAAGTGCCAATGATGTTCCGGGCACAGGTGAATGGGCGATCGCAGCTACAGTATCTTGATCCTGCGAAGAAAAAAGTAGGCGAACCACAAGATGTAGAAGTATGGGCTGACGAATGGGTTGATAAAGCAGAATTCATCCCGACTGAAGAAGCACAGGATATCCAGACTGAAATCTACGGAGCAAAGTCTTATCAGATCTCTTGGCGTTTTGTCACGAATGGTGGACAAGATGATGGGATGCTGCGCCCTGTGATTGGAGCTTCAGGTATTCCCTTTTATCCTGGTAGCAGCATGAAAGGAGCCTTTCGTCAGGCGTGTCAACGTGCTGAGCAATCGGGGGATATACCACGAGGAAGCTGTAACAATTACTGTGGAGATGAATCTGAGATCTCTCCGGGTTTGCTCCGGTTTCTTGGAGCGTATCCGACAAATGACTGGACAGAAGGATTGCTAGATCTAGTTCATCCTCAACAAGGCTGGCAAGTTAAAACTCCCGATACTCGTGATAAACCCAGAGGCGAAAGTGCCTATGCTCAGATTTCTCTTTACAAACCAACGCTGAGATTTGCGATCTCTAGTGCTAGACCACTGCCACCTGAGCAGTGGCAACAAATTTGGCAGATCTGGGAGAAGGCGATCGCTACAGGGCTTGGTTCCAAAGTGTCCACAGGCTATGGCCAAATTTCTAAAACCTCCCATCCCGTCATCTATCGGGCAAGCCTGAAAGGGCAGGGACAAGCCGCCAAATTAATCGATGATACTGGGGAGTTTCGTCATAATATCTTCAGAGCCTCACTGAGAGGTCATGCCTTGAGGATTTTTGGTGGTTTAACCGACGCTAGAATTGCAGAACAATTAGTCGAAGATTTATTTGGTGGCATCCAGAGAAAAGAACCGACTGTTGGGCTACTAGGCTTTCAATTTCAAGAGTCTAAGTTAGAGATTCAGCCCTTTGGTCGGGATAAGTATGCTCAGCCTGCCTATCAGGTTGAGGGAAGTCTGACCTGGTTCCTCACTCAAGCATTCGCTAATCCTGAACAAGAGCAAATCTTGAAAAAGCTAGTTACAGGTTTAATGCAATTCTCAATGCTGCTAGGCGGCTTTGGTAAATCTTGGCGACGAGTAGATCATCGCAAATTTTTTGAAGAATATTACGAGGACGACTACAAAGCATTGATTGGTTGCCACTGGCAATGGGCAGGAGAAAATACTCAAAGACGCAATGTACATCTCAGCCGATTAGAGAAGGTGGGAGAATTTTTCGATAACCTCCGACAAACGGCTAGAGAGTGGATTCAATCTCAAAATAAACCGCTGCGGGAGTCAGAATGGGCAAAAGATTGGCGAGAAGCTTGGCATCCGAGTAACGTACAGGTGTGGGGAAGACTGGCAGACAATTCTGATGATAGTGCTGCTGTGCGATGGTTTCATCAACCCTATCAGCTAGAAATAAAAGGTATTCAGGCAGAAGGATCAATTTATAAGTCAACTGTAACGGGAAAAATTGGGCAAATCAGTCTCATCTGGCACCGTATGTATCCTGTGGTGCTGCTCAAAAAAGATCCTGAGAATCCTAAAAAGCCGATTGTTCGACCAACTCCTCGCTACTTGGAAATCATCACCATTTTTCCTGACAATTCTGATGAGTCAAGTGATTTTTTGGAATTCTTAAATACAAATCCTGAAGGATTTGAACGACTTTGGGGAGATCAGTAGCCATGCATCTTTGGATTGTCACCATTGGCAGCAGCGACATTCAACTAGACAGTGATAAGACTAATCAGGAGAAAGGACGCACTGAAAAACAACGTAGTGATAAAGTCTGGAGTTACTGGTATACCGATGAGCTAAAAGCTCAATGTCACGATATTGACTTTGAACCAAAGCCAGCCTTTAAAGACAAAGACGAAACTTATCGTATTGCGCCTAGAATTCTTGGCAGAGTTTATCAAACAAGCCCTGAACAAATTCAGCAAGAGATTTGGAGCTATTTGACATTTCCGCTGCTAGACAACTTTACGCAGCTATTGATAAGTCACTCAGCAAGATACCCGTTGCCAGCAGCGATCGCTGTTTTGCTCACCGATCAATCAGAATTGTTTGCTAGCGACAATCAGCGGCGTAAGCCTATGAGTCCCTACTGGCAAGATACTTGCGAAGTAAAGCCAATTTTAGAGAAATACTTTCAGGATAGGTTTCCAGGCATTTCTTGTGAGTGGATCTATCTTGATCCAAAATCTGAAGAGCAGCGATTAGATAACTGGGATGAAGTTCTTAAATTGATCGATATCAAATTTTCTCTTCATTTTCCTAAAGAACTGCCTAAAGATTCGATTGTTTATGTAAGCCATCAGGCAGGAACCCCAGCGATCTCTTCGGCGGTGCAGTTTTGTAGTTTGGCGAAGTTTGGCGATCGCGTCCGTTTTCTCGTCAGCAGTGAACAAAGCACAAAGCCTCCAGAGATTTTGCCTAGCTCGTCCTATCTCAAAGGTATTCGCAAGCAAGAAGCTGAAGCTCTATTAGGTAGCCATAACTATTCCGGCGTGAAAGTTTTGCTGGAAGAATATGTAAAGGATAGTGAAGAAATAAACACATTGCTTAACGCTGCCATTCACTGGAATGTTGCCAAGTTCGATGAATTTCTTAAAGAACTTACTGATTATCCAAAGTTTGCATCTGAAGTCGCAGAGAGAGGAGAAGAAAACTGGTGGTGGATTGCCTATGAGGAAGCCTACCTTGCCGTCATTCGTGAGAAGCAAGACAATATTGTTGAAGCGTTTTTTCATTCTTTTCGAGCTTTTGAATATATCTTTGCTAAATGGGGATTTCAAAAATTAGCAGGTCATTTTGAAGAAGGTGAGGGTGGAAGCGTTTCTTTCTTTAAGGAAACTATTTTAGACGACCCTCGCTTTCTAGAACTTACGGGAGATAGGAAGAAAGCAGTTTCAGGGATTCAGTCAAAATTCAAAGCAATAGCGGAAAAGAGTGCGCGTGGCGAGAAAATCAAAAGCGAAGATAAAATTGAGTTTGGTTTCCTTAATCTTTGTAGTTTATTTAAGGCGTTTAACTATTCTGAATACAAAGGTAGTTGTTCATGCTTGAATGTCTTTTTTGGAAAAGATAATGTGAGGGATAGACGAAATACTGTTGTTCACCAAGTCAAAGGCTTATCTGTCACCGATTTATGTACTTACTGGAGAGTTGCTTGTTCGGATAATTTAGAAGATAAAACCAAACGCGAGAAAAGTATAAGAGAGTGGAAAATTAAGCTCAAAGATCTTCTCAATTGTGTTGTGAAAGAAGATTTCAATGAAGGGTTTACAACTTTAGAAGAAGCCAGTTTGATGGTGAAGGTGCATGAGGAATTGGAAAAGGCGATCGCCCAACTCTAACCTTCAACCTGCTCGCCTCTCCCTTTTCCCTCACACTACAACAATGGCAAGTATCATCCTTTCCTTCGTTGGGCAACAAGACCCCTTTGCCAAAACCCAAACCGAAGGGTCGATCGTCACATTAGTTCGTCATCTGATTGCCACGCAGCATACACTTAAACGGGTATTTCTGTTGCACACAGACAGCACCAGGCAAAACGCGATCGACACTCAGCAGTGGTTAGCGTCTGAGGTTTCAACACTCACTCAGGACGCGATCGAAATCATTCCGGTTGCTGATACCTTCTCTCGTGATCCGGTCGATCCACTGCTGGCGACCCAGGAGGTGCGTCAGGCGGTCGATCGAGCGAGAGTGTATCAGGCTTCAGAGGATGTTCTGGAGTTTAATGCGTCTTCGGGCACACCTGCCATGAAAACAGCCTGGAGTGTATTACAAGCGTTGGGCTATGCGTCTGTTCACAATCATGTCTGGCAGGTACGCAATCCCAAAGAAATGCGTCCCGGACAAGCACGGGTGTTTTATTCGGATGTGAACCTTCTTAAGGATGAGCTGGATCTCAAAGTCATTAAACAACAGGTTCAGGATTACAACTATAGCGGGGCGTTGGTTACACTCCAAGCAAGCAATCTATGTCTCTCTCTGATTGAGTCTTTACTGAATTATGGGTATTATCGGCTTTCGATGGATTTTAATGCGGCTTTTTCCTGTCTGGGAGCAGCAACGCAGGACATTGAGCCACAATGGGTACAAGAGATCTCATCTCTACGTCAGAAAGAAACGAGAGCGTTACTACAGGAAGTCTACTTCAATCTCTTGGTGCGGTTGAAGAATCGCAAATATGCTGATTTTCTAGTCGGGTTGTTTAACCTACAGGAACAGGTGCTGTACTTCTTAGTACGGGAAAAAATCGGATTGGATGTATCGGGTAAACCATCGCAAAAGGCTCAATCCTGGCAGGTAATTCAGCAGGCGGAGCAGGGAAAACTGCATCGGTTTTTGCAAGACTACCGCTTATCTAGAGGCGATCGGTTAAACCTTGATCGCTCCATCAGCCGATATACGTTGCAGGCGATCGTAGAGTATTATTCTCAATGCATAGCAATTGTTCCCTTGATCAAGGAATTGAATCAGTATTGCGATCTTCGCAATGATTCAGTGCATGGATTCGTTGGCGTATCGGGCATTGACGATGAGACGAAACTGCTGTCTACGTTACGTAATTTGATGAAACAAGTGACGGGCATTCCTGATATCAATCCTTTCGATCGCCTGAACCAACAGATCTGCGACTTACTCGATCGCAGCTTATGAATTACAAAACTGATCATACGATCGCCAAAAACCAAACCACATAAACCACCAAGACAGAGAACTCGGACTTGCATCTTCGCTAGAAACCGGGTTTCTAGCGAAGATGGTTGCGTAAAATCCTTGATTTCTCTTTCAGAAATCCGATTTCTGATTGCTGGAGAATAGTACCAGATCTGAGAGAATCTACAGAAGCATTTTTGTACTAGAGGCGAAAAGTTCCGTAAAAGCCACTCCTGAAATCATTCAATGTCTCCTGTGGTTCAAAGTAACTCACACCACATTAAATCATCATGGAATCGCTCTATATTTCTCAACAGGGTTGCTATCTATCGCTACAACAGGATTGTGTATTAGTGAAGCAAGGCAAAGTTGTTCTTCAAGAGGCACAGTTGCCGATGCTAGAGCAAATTCTGGTCTTCGGTCAGTCGCAGTTAACAACACAGTTGATTCGGGCGTGTTTGTTTCGCAGCATTCCTATTGTCTATCTCTCACGGATGGGGCGCTGCTATGGGCGGGTGTTGCCCGTAACAAGTGGCTATCGATCGCTAGCACGACAGCAGTATGCATTATCAGAAGCAATGCAATTGACGATCGCTCAACAGATTGTTGAGGCAAAGCTAAAGAACTGTCGGGTTATTTTGCAGCGCCAACATCGCCGTCAGGACAATGTAGAAGTATTGAGAGCGATCACCCAGCTAGCTAACTTAGCACAACAGGCAGGGCAAGCAGCAACGACCGAGCAGTTGATGGGTTATGAAGGCGCGGGTGCAGCAAGTTATTTTGGTGTGCTAGGTGCCTGTATTGACAATCCAGACTTTGCCTGGACAGGGCGCTCAAAACGCCCACCAGGAGATCCCATGAATGCCATGTTGAGTTTTGGCTATCAGGTGGTTTGGAATCATTTGCTCAGTTTAATCGAGTTACAGGGGTTAGATCCCTATGTAGCCTGCTTGCATCAGGGAAATGAGCGGCATCCAGCGCTAGCCTCAGACTTAGTTGAGGTGTTTCGGGCACCGATCGTAGATTCGTTAGTGCTGTATTTGGTGAATCGGCATATGGTGAGCGCGATCGATGATTTCGACTTCCCAGCAGACGGTGGGTGCTATTTGAATGAGTCAGGGCGCAAGAAGTTGCTGCGGGCATTGATTGGACGTATGGAGGAGCAGGTGCAAGGGGCAAGCGGAGTATCCATGCCTCGGTGGGATGTGTTGAATCAGCAGGTGAAACTGTTTCGGCAGTGCATTACTCAGTCTTCGCCAGTGTATGAACCCTATCAGATTCGGTAGGGGGTAACAAAATGTTATATGTAGTGGCGTATGATACTCCTTGCCAAAAGCGACGGACAAAGCTAGCAAACCTGTTATCTGCTTACGGACAACGGGTGCAATATAGCGTGTTTGAGTGTAGGCTGAAACCCCAAGAGTTCCAGGGACTACGGGAGCGGTTGAGAAAGGTTGTGAAGTCAGAAGAAGATAGCGTGCGAATATATCCTCTATCAGGACATACACTGGGACAAGTTGAGATTTTAGGTGGCGTACCCTTGACCGAGCGCCAAGGTTCGATCGTGGTTTAGTAATCTAGAACGGCGATTTTGCGTTTTGAGCCTCGAAAGGTTGGTGTGCAGTGATTTTAGTTGAGTTTGGCAGGAAAAATGAGCCGTGATAAGTTTGATTCTGGCTGAGGTTCGCAAATCAAGGCTAGACGCTTTGCTGTATTTGGCTTTAAAGTGGGGGAGTCCCTACTCGCTAGGGAAATCAGTTGAATGGAAACTTTTGTCGTTCCGGCTGCACTCCTCCATGATTTGGGTCGTCCCTACTCGCTAGGGAAATCAGTTGAATGGAAACTTAGAGAAGAAGTCACGGTCGGGGTGAGTCTTTATCAGAGTCCCTACTCGCTAGGGAAATCAGTTGAATGGAAACAGACAAGCGTTGAGTTTCATCTTTGGCGTTTTTGGCGTCCCTACTCGCTAGGGAAATCAGTTGAATGGAAACTTCGGCAACTGCTCAATCTCTGAGGGCAAGCTGGTTAGCGTCCCTAC
>Ga0209181_10003297_pt1 | contig 25133 bp, 27 predicted proteins | sample MAT05_FD_187208 | JGI IMG/M metagenome (GOLD analysis project Ga0209181, IMG submission 187208) | Freshwater microbial communities from Lake Fryxell liftoff mats and glacier meltwater in Antarctica - MAT-05 (SPAdes) (version 2) | ecosystem: Environmental > Aquatic > Freshwater > Ice > Liftoff...
ATAAATGCATCGAGTAGAGAATGCCCCATCTGTGGGTATGAATTTAAAGAAGAGACCCCGTGGATAAAGTGGACGGCAATACTTTTGTTGATGGTATTTTTATTGATCTATTTTTTTAGATGACTTAACGAACTTGCAGGTGCATTTCAAATCCGATAACTATCGGACGTACTGGGGCTTATAGATGATCATTCGATGTCTCTTCGATGTCTTCTTTCCCCGCTCTCATACGAAGTAGAGAGGGGGTGACCTCGCGCCTCGCGTGGTCGGGGGTGAGTCAATGTATGCGCGATATCTGATCGCTATCGGATTGGAAATGCATCCTAACTTCCTGAAGCGATATAAATTAAATTCATAACTTTGAATTATGACTACCACCTATAAATTAAATGCCAACCAGCTATCAGAAGATATTCTTAGGTCAATCAAAGAAGCTTTTAAGGATAAAGAAATAGAAATAGTAGTAAGTGATTCTGTCGATGAAACCGAATACCTGTTTTCCACGGAAGCTAATAAAAAGCATTTATACAAATCCATAGAAGAGTTGGCAGAGGGAAAGGGTATTGCGATGACGTTGGTTGAACTTCAAGAGAAGTATTTGAAATGAAGCCTATTGTTTTTAGCAAGCAAGCTTTACAACAATTGGATGAATGGAAGAAGATTAGTCCCAAAATTGTTCTGAAGATTGTTGCCCTGATAACAGAAATATCAGAAACTCCGTTTGAAGGGACAGGCAAGCCAGAGGCACTGAAATATAACTTGAAAGGAAAATGGTCACGTAGAGTTACCCAAGAGCATCGACTTGTCTACGAGGTTTTGGAGAAAGAAATTACAATTATACCCTGTAAATTCCACTACGATTAAAGATGGCAAGTATTGGAATAATTGGTGGAGGGATCATCGGTTTAAGTTCAGCTTATTATTTATGCAAGGCTGGGCATCACGTAACCGTGATCGAACAAAGTGATTTAACCGAAGGGTGTTCGTTTGGAAATGCAGGCATGATAGTTCCTAGCCACATTATTCCGCTAGCAGCCCCGGGCATGATTTCAAAGGGCATTAAGTGGATGTTTAATTCAACCAGTCCATTTTATGTGAAGCCGCGATTGAGTGGAGATCTTTTGAAGTGGGGCTATTATTTTTATAAGAGCGCGACAAAGGAGCATGTTGAAAGATCAGCAAATGCGCTAAAGGAAATCAGTTTACTCAGCAAGGCGATGTACAAGCAAATGGCTTCTGAACTGCCGTTTGATTTTGGTTATCAAGAAAAAGGCTTGTTGATGCTTTATCAAACAAAGGAGACGGAGCACGAAGAAATAGCGACAGCCGCCATGGCCAACGCCCACGGCATTGAAGCCCATATTTTGACAGAAGCTGAAATTCAAAAGCTAGAGCCTAATGTAAAGGTCAAAGCAAGGGGGGGAATTTACTTTCCCGGTGACGCCCACATTACACCACAAGTATTTGTTGCGAAGCTGATTCAGTATTTGAAAGAAGCGGGAGTGGTATTTCAAACCTCCACAACGGTTCATGATTTTGCGATTGAGAATAATTTTATTCGACAAGTAAAAACTGACAGGGGCGATTATACTTTTGATGAGGTTGTGATTGCTACGGGTTCATGGTCTGGTTTGCTTACCAAAAGGCTTGGTATTTCGTTGCCGATGCAAGCGGGGAAAGGCTACAGTTTTACGCTAAATGATGTTGTTAAGAACACTCGAATCCCCTCTATTTTTCTAGAAGCACGGGTGGCCGTTACGCCAATGGAAAACACGCTTCGCTTTGGTGGCACGATGGAAATAACCGGAATAGATCATCGCGTCAATATGAATCGTGTTAGAGGGATTGTTGAATCCATCCCAAATTACTATCCGGAAATGAAAGTAAATATGCCGAAGGTAGAAGAAGTTTGGCACGGTCTGCGGCCTTGCTCGCCCGATGGGTTGCCTTACATTGGCCGTAGTTCGAGTTTAAAAAATCTTGTGATAGCTTCTGGCCATTCGATGATGGGATTAAGCTTGGGGCCGGGTACTGGGAAATTAGTTTCTGAATTGCTCGAGCATAAAAAAAGCTCCATAAGTTTGGAGCTTTTTGAACCTTTAAGGTTTTAGAATTTACTTGACCAACAGCTTCACTACTTTTTCTCGGTTCCCGAATTTTAACCGAACGAAATAAATACCTCTCAGCGAAGATTCAAAGGTTACTTCTTTCTTATATTCTCCAGAAGGTTGCTTCCCCAAGAAGTCATTGGAGATTGCGCGCCCAGTTTCATCATGCACTAAAAGAGAGACGTCCACGGGTTCAGTTAAGAAATAGGAGATGGTAGCCTTGCCATCGGTTGGGTTAGGATAGACATTGAAATCAGTTACCACATTTTTGGGTTCAATACCCGTAGGCGTTTGTTGTATGTACAAATTATCGATTGACCATCCCCAACCGGTTGTGACATCTGCATTTGATTTTAAGCGAAATCTGAACAGTAAAGTATCTGTAGCTTTAAACTTATTTTTCAGGTCAATCGTTTGATCGATGGATAAGGAAGGTGTTCCCGTTGGAACACTCGAGTTGTAAGCGGAAAGCCATCCAGCATTAAACGATGCGTTGTACCCGTCTCGTAACGGTATCCAATTTAAACCGTCTTTTGTTCCTTCAACCACAACAAAGTCTCTAAAATTGGGCTGGCCAAAGGTTACTCCATTTGCAGAGGGTTGTACCAATGCAACGTCTTGATAGAAAAATGTAGAGTTAGTTGCCGAAACGATGATTGGCTGCAGTAACAAGGCAGTAGCCTCTGTATTTAACAAGTAAGGGTGGGCGGTTTGAAGGCTTTGATTTGAGGTGCCGAAATTGATCAAGAAAAATTTATCCAGCAGGAAGTCGTCAGCGGTTTTAAAAACAGTCGCGTACTGACTTTGGTAGGGCGATTTAAGGGCCATTTTTTTACCCGTGAAAGTAGGCGAAGAAAAGGGCGCAGCATCTTTGAATCCTACCAACCGTACTGTATTATCTCCAACGGGGGCATTCTTTATTTTCACAAGGTACTCTCCAGCAATTAATTTTTGAGTGCCAATCTTCTGATTGTTGATATACACTTGCAGCGAGTCATAACTTTCTTGAAGCAATATCTTCACAACAAAATCAGATTGGGGACTAGTGCCGGCAGCAACGATACTCGGCATCTGAATGGGACTTGTTTGAATAGCATTCACTTTTGCGGTCCATATACCACGGCCATGGGTGGCGATCACTATTTTATCATCTACACCTTTCATATCCCAGACGGATACTTTTGGAAAGTCGGCTATCAAGTTCCAAGATAATCCGTTGTCCAGCGATTCCACAATTCCAATTTCCGTTCCCGCCCAAATAATGTTCGTATCATCTGTTCTTACATACAAACAGTAAACCGCCACATCTGGAAATCCATTCGAGCTGATACTTCCAGCGTTAAATCCCGAAATGTCATTCCAAGTTTGGCCCAGGTCAGTTGTTCGCAGAACTTTTGGTTTTCCGGCAAACGAAAAAAGTGCGTAAGCAGTGTTTTGTTGAGTGGGGTGCGAAGCCAGTTTGGTTATACCACCTAGAGGCGTAAGAGAATAATTTACTGTTGGATTAAAGGATGTGCCTCCATTGGTAGACACAAAAAGATTTCTAGCCGAGGACCCCGCAGTATTCATCCCACTTCCTCCCCACACGATATTTGCATTGGCACGTGATACTTCTACGTCAGCAAAAGAAGAAGACCCGCCCCAGTTAGTTAAAATCGGTGAGAGTATCCATGATGCGCCAAAGTTATTAGACCGAAACACTCCAGCAGAAGTAATTGTAAAAATCGTTTCCGGGTTTTCCCTTGAATTAGCCAATTTTGAAATGAATGGCGAATCACCTGAAAGACCTGCGGTAGCTATTGCCCAAGAAATTCCCCCGTCAATCGATCTTCTAAATCCATTGAATTGAAAACCACCAATTAATTTCTTGTCATCTAAATTATTCCACAACACTTCAAAGCCATCCCCTCCAATATTAAAATTGTAGTCAGTATTTTCAGTTGCAACCACCGACTGGGGTGACTTCCAAGTTCCATTGTCTTGCATTCCGCCAAAATACTCATCAAACCCCGGACGCTTATCCGCCCCGTAAAACTGACTTGTGTTGTAAGTCCGCCCTGCAAAAATCCAATCGCCATTGTTAATCCCCGGAGTTGAGGAAGTATTTGAAATGAACACACCCCCATCATTTGCATTTAATATCTTGTAAGTAGTTGCACCCATTGGTATCATAACTAGATTATGGTGATCAACATGTACGATACTATTCTTATTCGGATTTCCATAGTCACCTCTTCCATCGGTGATGAATTGTGTAGTGGCATTCAATTTTTGTTGTGCTTCAAACTTAAACCGAATCGTACCATTGATAGTCGGTGGCCAGGTTCCGCCCGCTGCTAGCACTGGCCAGATAAAATACATTTCGCTAAACTCATGCCCACCGTTTACTGCAATAGAGGCATTTGGTGCCGAACCATCGTAGGTCACATTGTTGATATACAGATACTCGCGCGATTGCAATGTCGCCATAGAATTATCTGTGTTGTTATTGATCAGATTAAACGTGCCATCGCGGCCTTGATCTCGAAAAGAAGCCATCAACTGCCGGTTATTGGTAACATCCCACACTTCAAAAGGTACTGTTACATAGTTTTGATAAGAGTAATCTGCGGCAGCTACTCCGATAGTTCTATTCACCGGAACCAAAAAACGGTGTGCTTTTTGGGATTTCCCAGGGCCGAAACGGATTTCTACCGTACTATTTCCGGCAGCAGTCCCTGTATCAAAATTGCCATTGGTCGCACTCCCAAAACTAGTGAGTGCCACAAAGCTTTGTGTCCCCGCCTCTTCAATAGAATAAAAACCCGTGGTGGCCGAGCCACTTTCTAGTTTCAATTGAAACAAATCAACGCCTCCAAAATAGATCACGTCTGCATTGAAAGGATCACACGCAATCGTGTTGTCGTACCACCCTTGTCCATTGAGAAAATTTAGGTCAGCAGTTGTCAATTTCACGTTTACTAATGACCATGTTTGACCTGCATCATCACTCATGAAAAGTTTTGAGGAGGTGGGGCTAACCTCACAAGAAGCAAATAGTCTATTTGTCTTGACGGGCGATACTGCCGTTTCTATCCGAAGGACAGAACCTAAACCCGCATTTGCCAAATTCCATGTTAGACCGGCATCGGTTGATTTGATAACACCAACACGGTTTTGGGTTGCGTATTGAATCGCAAAATTTCCGGGCGTGGCATCCAAGTCTTGTATGCCTAGTCGTGATGAGACCTTAGTCCATGCACTTCCTCCATTAGTTGTTCTGTAGATGCCCGAGTTGGAAGCAACGATGACTACATTTTCGTTGGCCGGGTCAACGATTGCGCGATTGATGTCGTCAAAATTACTGGTAGAAGGGAGGTAAGACCAAGTTTGTCCCCGATTGACTGACTTGAACATACCATTGCCATTAATGCCATCTAAGTTTCCGAAGCCTTCGCCTGTACCAACATAAATTACATTCGGATTAGAATCGGCCATTGCTAAAACGGTAGTTGCTAGGTTTGACAAAGTGGGCGTTATTAATGTCCAACTGGTACCTGCATTAGTTGTTTTCCATACCCCACCGCCTGCAGAACCCGCTAGCCAAGTGTTCTTAGTAGGGTCTGCCGGATCTACCAGCAAGCCGCGTGTTCTGCCAGGCACGTTTACGGGGCCACGTTCTTTCCACTCGATGACACCGTTATTTTGTGTCCTTGCATTCTTTTGGTTTGAAAATGCTGCAAGCGTTGCCTTTTCTGATTCCATTACCAGAAAGCCCGGTGTGTATTGTGGGGCATCGGCATCCGATGGTGTGCGAATGCTTCTGTGGAACTTGATGAACTCTCCGGGTCCGTCAAAGTATTCTTCTTTGTTTTGCGTATGTTTAAAATCTTGCACTTCATACTTATTCACCACTTGAATTAATATGACAAGGCAGAAAATTATACAGATGGTAGAAAGTTTCCAGAATTTCATAAATCGGATTTAAGAGATCTTAGGTCAATCGTTTTTTTATATTGAGACAGGGTTTCATCTTTTCGAATCATTCCCGGAAGGTTTAAAAGTTCTAAGGACGACTCACTCACCCATTTTATATAACCTGGCACAAAACTTTCTTGAATGATTATCTTCTTCGAGGTAGCTTCAATTACGATAGCTTTAACCACGTGATTGGGCTCATCTGTATTTGTTTTTTGGACAAATAACAAGTACATGCCAGAAGAGTTGGGAAAGGAATCAATATTTTTTCCAAGAATACTGTAAGCCAACGCAGCCGTAGAATCGGATTTAGCGGTAGGCTGTTTTACTTTACATTGCGTGAGCAACGTTGAGAGTAAAAGAAACAGGATAAGTCGCATGGGTAGGTTTTGATTTTTTAAAGACTAAATATACTAGGTCTTCTGCTTTTTCTTCTTCGCAGCAGGAAACAATATATTATTCAGAATCAACCGGTAGCCCGGTGAATTAGGATGTAAATGCAAATCCGTTGGTTCTTCGCCAACGGTGTGCTGATAGTCTTCCGGGTCGTGGCCTCCAAAGAAAGTCCAGAAGCCTTTGCCCATAACCCCGTGCAAGTACTTTGCTTCTTTGATTTCTTTGTTTTCACCCATGATGGTCACATCGGGTTTGATTAGATTTTTTTTGAATCCGGTTGTTTGGCCATAAAAACCCTTGACCACACGCGAGTGGTTTTGCGTGAGCATACTGGGGATAGGATCCCACTTAGCTGAGAATTGAAATAAGTTGAAGTAATCATTGTCTTGTCGCAGGCCACGCTCCGGTGCATTGTTATCAATGTTTGAAAACTCATATTGCATCGGGTCGCGCGACAACAGAAAATCCGTAAAAGCAAAGGTGTTATTAAAGTTCAATTTTTCTTGCGCTTGCGGGTCGGCAGAGTCACCGTCATACATGCGTTCGCAAATATCAATTCCTTCAGCAGCCAATGCGATGTCGTATGTATCGGTGGCGGAACACATAGCAAATAAAAACCCCCCACCGCCCACAAACTCTTTCATTCGTTTTGCCACCGCCAGTTTTAGCTGCGAAACTTTTCCAAAGCCATGTTTGCGGGCAATAGTTTCGGCCTCTTTTACTTGCTCCAAATACCACGGCATGTTAGCGTAGCTTGAATAGAACTTTCCATATTGCCCGGTAAAATCCTCGTGATGTAAATGCAGCCAATCGTACTTGGCCAACTCCCCATCTAGCACTTCGTCATCGAAGATGACGGTATAGGGAATCTCGGCATAGGAGAGTACTAGTGTGACAGCATCGTCCCACGGTTGTTTTGATTTAGGCGAATAAACCGCTATCCGTGGATACTTTTCCAGTTTCATCAAATCATAATTGGCGGCAGGACTGGCGATTTCGTTGATGATGGTATTGGCTTGCGCATCTGATATGATTTCATACCCAACTCCCCGCACTACCAACTCATTTTGAATTTTTGGGTGGTACTTGGTCATAAAACTGCCACCCCTATAATTTAAAAGCCAATCCACCTCCTGATCCATTTTCAATACCCAATAGGCAATTCCATACGCCTTCAAATGATTGCTTTGGTGCTCATCCATGGAAATGAAAATATAATTCCCCGCAGCCGATTTAGCCGTGAAAAGAAACAATAACAAAAGAACCCTTCTCATCGTTTAGCCAATTTTGTTTATTATGTAACAATAGTATCCGAAAAAAGTCTTCGAATAAGTATGGTTAAAGATATAACTTTGATCTTTAAAACGAATCAAACGAAACTGCCAATTGAATGAATTTAGTCGAAAACGTGAAAGAAGGCCTTCGATCGATCAAGGCCAATATGCTTCGCTCTGTGTTAACAGCCTTAATTGTGGCCATTGGAATCACATCGCTGGTAGGAATATTAACAGCCATTGACGGAATTGAATACACCGTTTCCGAGAGCCTTTCTTCGTTGGGAGCCAATACATTTGACATTCGTTCAAAGTTTAACCGCGGCTCTAATCAAGAAGGGGTAAAAGAGAAAAACTATTCTGCGCTCTTGCTTTCAGAGGCTCAAAAATTTATAAATGAGTTTTCATATCAGTCTACCATAAGCCTTAGTGCGCGACTTACAGTTTTGGCTGAAATCAAACACGGATCTGAAAAAACCAACCCCAACGTGACGGTCACTGGTGTAAATGAAGAATATTTGGCTATCAAAGGCCTCGAAATTGAGTCTGGAAGGAATTACTCTCGCTTTGAAATTCAATATGGCTCCAAAGTGGCTGTTATAGGAAGTGAATTGGCGAAATCATTGTATGGCGAAAATAAGGATCCGATTGGAACCAGTATTTCCTTTAAAGGCACACAGTTTAAGGTGATTGGGTTAATGAAAGAAAAAGGTGCGTTATCGGAAAATAACTTTGATAATATGGCATTGATCCCAATTATTGTGGCCAACCAATTGGCCGCAGGGCAAGGTCTAAGTTATAGACTTACTGTTGGCATACAAGACGCGAATCAAATGGACTACGCGATGGGCGAGGCAACGGGGTTGATGCGGAAGATTAGGGGTGATGAGGTAGGGAAGGAAAACACGTTTGATCTCGAGAAGAGTGAAACCCTTGGCACTCGAATGGAATCAATTACAAGTGGACTGCGATTTGGAGGCTTTGGCGTTGGTTTTATCACCCTGCTCGGAGCTTCCATTGCATTGATGAACATTATGTTGGTTTCGGTAACCGAACGTACCCGAGAAGTGGGTATCAGAAAAGCCTTGGGGGCAACTCCCTTACGCATCCGGCAACAATTTGTGATTGAAGCAATTGTTGTTTGTGTATTGGGCGGAATTGGCGGAATTATCTTGGGTATTTTGATTGGGAATTTGATTTCGCGAGCCATAGGCATTGATGCCTTTGTTATCCCTTGGTTGTGGATGTCGGTAGGCATGTTTATCTGTATCTGCGTTGGCTTGTTTTCAGGTTGGTATCCCGCTAGCAAAGCTTCTAAATTAGATCCTATTGAATCCTTGCGATTCGAATAATCTGTTTTCTAATTATTACTAAAAAAAAGAAATGCGAGACTAGTCCTTCTTCTCTTCTTTTTTCTCCTTTAGAAAATCGATATAGCCGAGTGCCGCGGCAAACCCGATGATTACAGCTAGGATAATTACAAATAGATTGGCGCCATCGGCCACGTTTTGATTGAACATTTGGATTTATTTATCCGTCAAAGATAGATGTTAATGCGAAATGGTAAAATTAGTTTTTGGTCATTTTTTCGAACGACTAAAGCTTAAGTTCTTTTTTATTTTTTTTTAACACTTCAATAATGAAGGAAATATGTTCTGCGAGATCAACCCCTAATAACTCAGCTCCTTTGTAGACTTCTTCTCGATCCACTTTTGCGGCAAACCCTTTGTCTTTCAGCTTTTTGACTACCGACTTGGTTTCTAGGGAGCTAATTCCTTCTGGCCTTACTTGGCTACAGGCCACAATAAAACCAGTTAGTTCATCACAGGCGAGCAGCGCTTTGTCTAGGAGCGTTTCGTAGGGAACATTCCATTTGGTGTAATGGGCTGAGATGGCATGTGCAATTTTTTCTTCACCAAGACTTCTCAACTTTTCAACAATCAATTGGGGATGTTTGTCTGGGAATGCTTCATAGTCCGCATCGTGCAATAAGCCTGCAATAGACCATTCGTCTTTGTCTTCTCCAAGCTTTTCCGCGTAGGCTTCCATTACCAATTCAATGGTTCGCATGTGCCTCAATAGACTTTCACTTTTGGTCATTGATTCCAAAAGTATTTTTGCATTTGAGCGAAGCATCACCTACGTTTTTTTTGGAAGAAAAACAGGTTGATTATTGAAAACAAAACCATTGCGCCCAAAACAATGGCGATAATGGCGGTTCTAGTATGCTTCAGTTCTAGGCTCTTTACCTGTTCTTTTATTTTAAGTGCTTCCAGCTCTTTTTCTTTTTCTTGTAAATCAAGTGCGATTTCCATTTGGGCGATTTTGCGGGAGCTCTCTTCCCCGTATATTTTTTCTTTTACCAAGTCATAACGCACCATTGTTTCATAGGCGTCTTTCATTTTATTCTGCTTGGAATAATTGAGTGCCATACTTTTTAAAATTGTGGGCTCATAGATATACGCCTGCAACTGTTTATTTAGTAACATGGCACTATCCAAGTATACTTGAGCCTTGACCCCCTGACCTGCGCGGGCATACACCTCGCCCAAATTTGACAGAATATTCAAAATAGTGAGTTGATTATTCTCCTTCTTGGCGATTTTCAGTGCTTGTTCGTAGTTGCCAACTGCGCGCTGATAATTGCCTTGCTTGAAATAGAGATTGCCGATATTGCTTAACGGATCGGAATAAATCTTACCCGACTTCTGGCTGAGCTGAGAGGCTTGGGAATAGTACTTCATTGCTTGCTCGTAAAGTTGTAATTCGCTATGTAAATTGCCCAAGTTGTTCATCGAAAAGATCATTTTCGATTGATCACCTAAAGCTGTGAATGTAGCATGAGCCTCTTCAAAATACTTCATCGCTTGGCCGTAGTCCTTTTTCATAGAATAAAGCGAGGCAATGTTACTTTTGGAAGTTGCTATACCATCCTCATTTTGAAGTTTTTCGTAGATTTTGAGGGAGATAAGGTAGTATTCGAGGGATTTATCCAAGGCTCCTTGATTTTTATAGGCCACCCCTAAGTTATTGTAAGCTGCCGCCATCCCCTTGCGATCATCTAGTTCCGTTGCCAGCGTGAGAGCCTCTCGGGTGTATCCGATGGCTTTTACCGGATCAGAGTTGATAAGGGATCTAAATAACTCGTTCAGCGTCTTTACTTTAAGTTCGCCCCTAGCAGTTTTGAGGGCATTTTCCAAACTGTCTAGTTGGTCAGCGTAGGCGAAAGAGGATATTGCAAAAAGAAAAAGGAGCAGAATGGTTTTCATAAGTCGGTTTACCTATAGGCTTTAAAATTAAGACTTTCTGGGTAAAAAGAGAATCTCATTTTAGTCAGGTTAACATCCAATAAACATTAAATTCACGCTTCAATCTAAATTTTACGAATGAGTAGGGCTTTGTTGATGAAAAGGGAGTCAAACAGTCAACAGACAATTTATTTTCTGGAATGAAAAAGGGCGACAGTGCTTTAGTGTATAGTGCATCTGCTAAGGAAGTTACGATGGCAACTATTTATAGAGACAACAATAATCTCCCAACGATCAAGAATGAACTTGGTATTGAAGATTTTTTAAAAGCGGTCGGCACGCCTCACAACGAACTTTGGAATGAACCCATTTGGGATTTGAAAATTAAGATCGATGGCAATCTTGCGCAAGTGTTGGCTAGCTATGCGTTTTATCGGGGAAATACTTTTAGCCATTGTAGCGTAGACGCCTTCCACTTGTTTAAATCAGCGGATGGCCAATGGCGGATTTTTCATTTGGCCGATACACGGCAGACGGAGGGGTGTGTAATCCCCCCAGAAATCAAAGTTCAATTTAAGTAGCATTTATGAAACTCATTTTAGCTTTCGTCATCTTACTGACGCCTTTTCAACTGACGGCTCAAAAGTTGACCACTTTTATTTTGGCTCGACATGCGGAAAAGTTAATGGACGGTTCTAAAGATCCGGCTCTCACACCAGCAGGAAAAATAAGAGCGGAATCACTGGCTAATCTCCTAGGTAAAACAAAAATTGACGCCATTTTCTCTACCAGATTTAAACGGACAGAACACACAGCCCTCCCGTTGGCAAAAGCAAAGAGCCTTTCGGTACAATATTACGAGGGCAATAGACTGGAAGAAGTGGATTCAATCTTAGCCAAGTACGAAGGAGGAACAATTGTGTTGATTGGCCATTCGAACACTACGCCTTCTATCGCAAATTATTTGACGGGTAAGAAAGACGAGCTAAGCGCCTTTGAAGATGCAGACTACGGAAACATCTTTGTTGTTTCGGTTATCAAAAGAGGCGATGCTAACATCACTCGGCTTCGATATTAAGTTCCCAAGTTCTTTTTGTATTTGAGAAACGTCCCTTTTACCTGTTGACCCTTTTCATACTTTGTTTTGCTTCCGAAGATTCCCAAAAAGCCCCTTCTCCCCGCGCCACCTGCAACAGCTCCACCTGTTGTCGACCCCGTGTTTGTCAATGAGATATCATCAAAGATAATGGCGTCTGCGCCCTTGGATTTCGCCCGGTTCATTAATTTTAATTGCACTTTATCAGAACTTTTCTTGGCCGACATTTCCAACGTCACTTTGCCCATAATTTCGTTGGGTTCTTGCACATCGCTTTCGCGGAAGAAAATGTCCACGTTTTCGGTTGGAGTATATTGTCTCCCGTAGTAAATGATTTTGTTGCCACAAGAAGAAAGAATTAATCCTAAAAGTCCAAGAATGCCGATCAATCGTATTTTAATCATCCTATTCAAATTTAACGTTTCCATCAAATGTAAGAGTGGTGGATACCGTCTTTAACTTATTCCTACCGAAACTAAATGCAACTTTTTCTCGAAATGCTCCACTTTGGTCTGGCCAGAAAATGCGCTCAGTCTTGTTTTTCCTATTTTCTCCATTATAGGTGCAAAAATATTTCATTTTTAGTTTTACTCCTTGCGCTTTGTGTTGGCTAAGATTACTTTTTAATCGAACGGCTTCTATCTCCAATGTTAGCTTTGTTTTACCATCGTTAATAAGCGCCAATAGGATATCAATGCTTTTACCATTTTCAACCGGGGAGGCGTTTTCTTTGACTTTAATGGTGCTTTCTGGCGTGAGGAAGGAAATATTGGAAAGTTGAATTTGAGATTGAGCTAAAAGCTCAGTCGAACCCAAAATTAATGTGAATACAACTAGTTGTATTATTTTATTTCTCATCGTATTTTTATTTTAAATCTAAATTTAAAAGTATGAAAAAAACAGTTCTTATTTCTTCTTTATTGGCGAGTGTACTAACCTTGACCGTTGTCAGTCTGTTTTCCTTTAAGGCACCACAGCCCGAAGCGACACCTTACAAATACATGCAAATTAGTACGGTGGAATCTATTATTCCGGGTGGTCTTGGTAGATCTCGAATTCTATCAACGGACCAGAGTGGAACATTGATCGAGAAAGAATTGAAAAATTTTTACAGTTTTGTCGGAATCAATTTCAGTAACATTGCTAATAACGATGATTTGATTGTTACGCGAATAAATGAGATTTCCAATGAAGGCTGGGAATTGTATAATACCAGTACCGGTGTATCAAATGAGAAGAGTGGTGGTGGTATTTTTATTACTCGATACTTATTCCGTAAAGCTACACAATGAGCAACATACAGCTTCTGTTCCCCGCTTTTATTGTGGCACTATTGGCTGTGATCATCAGCTTAAGCACCATGTTTGTGTATCTCCACCAAGTTTGCATTTTGTCAAAGCAGGTGCGCGCAGCTGCAAGGTCATTTTTAGAGCTTATTTTTTCGAAAAGTAAAAAAGTTTTTTTTGATCGTGGTTTTCATATTCGAGATTTGCCATTGTTCTATGGGCGATTGTTATAAAGTTGTAGGAGCCAAAACAGAAGCATGCGATACCTGCGATTGATAGTGGCATTAGTTTTTTTCTTTTCGGTAGAAGCGTCTCTAGCGCAGCCAGACGAAATCAGGAAGAGCATTTTTTTTGGCGGAGGTAGTTATTACATGGATGAAGAACAAGCCACCTCACTTTCCCGATGGTTGGATTCGATCCCCAACTTGCTCGATAAATACGAGATCCAGCTCATCAGTCATACCGATCCGATCGGGGGCAAACGCTACAATCAGTTTTTGTCAAAAATGCGAAGCCAAGTGGTTTTCGATTTGTTGATCCAAAAAGATATCCCAGAGCATATTATCCATGTAAAAGATTGGGCCTTTGAAAACCCCGTTTATTCCAACGAAAGTTATGGAGGCATGGCCATGAATCGGAGAGTGGATGTGATTCTGCATCCGGTAGTTTTCTAGTTATCGGTTCCCTGTTTTCCATGTTGAATTAGAAACGGGCAAAGGACAATACGGTATCCGTTTTCGGACACCTTTTTTCACAAGCGAACGATCAATCGCAACAAAATCGTGTATTTAGCAGTCTAAACACCTAAAGTTGCCTTGGCATATTATTAGCCATTGCAAGCGACAAGCCAAGGCCAAACCACTAACCAGCGCAATTCATGATTCATCTAAAAAACATTGACAAATATATCGACTCTCGATTTCAACGCACTTTTATTTTGAAGGGTGTAGAGTTGAAAGTAAAGCAGGGAGAGTTCCTAACGATTATGGGTCCCAGTGGGGCGGGCAAGTCTTCTCTTATGAATATCATTGGTATGTTGGATGAGCCATCAGCAGGAGAATACTATTTCTTCGATGAGCCCGTGCACAAAATGCGCGAGAAGCAGAAGAGTGAAATGCACAAGAACTATATCGGTTTTATTTTTCAGGCCTATCACCTGATTGACGAACTAACGGTATACGAAAATATCGAGACGCCCTTACTTTATAAAGGCGTAAGTGGTAGCCAACGCAAAAGCATGGTGGCGGAAATGTTGGATCGATTCAATATGGTAGCCAAAAAAGATTTGTTTCCGGAACAATTATCAGGTGGGCAGCAACAGTTGGTGGGCATTGCCCGTGCCATTGTGGGTGAGCCAAAATTATTATTAGCCGATGAGCCAACGGGAAATTTGCATTCCGATCAAGGCAAACAAATCATGGATATTTTTCAAAAACTGAATGAAGAAGGAATTACTATCATTCAAGTAACTCATTCGGAAGAAAACGCGAAGCGCGGAAAGCGTATTGTGAAAGTAGTGGATGGAGCTGTTGAATCAGATGAATTGATAAAATAAAATTTACAATAATGAGGAAGTTGATCATTTTACTTACAGCAATGTCTTTTCAGGTTGGGTTAGTTGCCCAAGACAATTCAACCATAACTTTTAAAGATGCTGTTAAAATAGCACTGGAAAAAAACGTATCGCTCAATACCCAGAAAAATAATCTTTACATCAATGAAGCGAGACGACTTCAAGGGCTCGCTGCCTACCTGCCAAGCGTAAACGGGCAAGGTAATTTTCAACGAGCCAATGGTTTGCAGATTGACCCTACCACAGGCGTTGGTAGCAATATTGAAGCAGACAATATCTTTGGTCAGGTGAGTGCCTCGTATACAATTTTCAATGGATTTAATCGTATCAATACACTCAAACAAAGCAATTCAAACTTGATGGCGCAAACTTTCTTGGTGAAGCGCACCAATCAAGATGTGATGTTTAACGTGGCATCACAATACCTACAAGTATTGCTCGATCAAGAGTTGTTGCGAATTGCCGAAGAAAACACGCAGGTTCAGCAAGTTACCCTTGATCAGATTAAAGGTTTTGTCGAGGCAGGTTCGAGGGCAGAAGCAGATCAATATACGCAGAATGCGCTGTTAAAGAATCAAGAAGTAATCGCGCTTCGTGCGCGAATCACATTGGAAAACGATCGGGCTACCTTAGCGCAAACCTTACAATTGGATCCGGCTGTTCCCTTTATTTTGGTAACACCAGACTGGCAAACAGACTTGGGCTATTTTGAGAATTTGTCTTTGGACAGCCTTTATTCAATTGCCCTTGTTAATCGTGCCGACCTAAAGCAGCAGGTCTATTTGGTAGACGGGTGGAAGCGATCAATGCGGGCAAATACCTCTGGGTACTATCCAACGCTTTCTCTTTTTGCAGGTTATGCATCTACCTATTTTGCCAGCGATGGCTACAAAAAAACGGGCGGCCCACCGCCTCCTTCTTTCCAAGATCAATTTGTGAGAAACAATCCTCAGACGTCTTACGGATTGAATTTAAACATTCCAATTTTCGATCGGCTTCAAACTCGAACGAATCGGATTTCCTCTAAAGTGAACCTGCAAAATGCTGAGCTAACAAAGGAGAATCTTTTTAAGACGGTAAAAATTGATGTGCAGCGAAGTTTTAAAAATTTTCAAACATCTATCGATACCTATCAGGCAAGTCTATTGCAGTTTCAAGCGGGAGAGCTCGCGCTGAAAGTGCAGCAGGAGAGTTACCTACTGGGGGCGTCCAACCAAGTCGCGTTGGCGCAGGCCAATCAGGCTTACGTGCAAGGGGCAGGCTCCAAGGCCCAGGCAGAAGTGACGCTGCTTTTTCAAAAAATACTATTAGAATATGCCTTAGGAACACTAAAAATAGAGGATTTGCCCTGATTGATATTCCGAACCAAAGACGCCACTTCTCAATCTTTATTGTTACTTTTGCAGCCCCTCAGCTATCTGTGGGGCTGTTTCATAGGTTTGAGACAGCATTACCAAACTAATTTGTAGCATCAAGGCCTGGTTGCTGCATGTATCGAAGGGCCAATTTAATTTATGGCAAAAGCGTTAAAGGAAAAATCAGAAAAGTCAGAGGATGCACGTCCAAGGGTTAGCAAATCCAGTGAAGGCGATGCCCCGGTAAAAAAGGCCGTTAAAGGTGCAGCAGCAGGAGACCTTTTCGAAAAGGATGAACTAACAGAATTGAAGCTTGAGCAGAAGGCTGCAGAGGAAGAAGGTATCAGTCGCTTGGTGCGCGATGTATCCGCAAGGCGCGAAACTAACTCTAACGTTTCGTTGGAAAACTTTGATTGGGCTGCCTTCGATACCAAAGGTTTTGGCGAAGGGTACTCAAAAACCGAACGCGAAAATCTGGATCAATTATACGGAGGCACCGTAGCCTCGGTGAATGAAAGTGAAGTAGTAGAAGGCACTGTGGTAGGTATTAATGACCGCGATGTGATTTTAAATATCGGATTCAAATCAGATGGTTTAGTGCCATTGGCTGAATTCAAAGACATGACCAATTTGAAAATTGGTGATGTAGTGGATTTGTTTATCGAAGAGCGCGAAAATGCGATGGGTCAACTGGTGCTTTCCCGCAGAAAGGCGAAGTTGGTAAAGGGATGGGATTATGTGCAGCGCGCGCTGGATAAAGACGAAGTGATTGAAGGCTTTGTAAAACGCAGAACCAAAGGTGGTTTGATCGTAGACGTGTTTGGCATTGAAGCATTCTTACCAGGCTCACAAATTGATGTGAAGCCCATCCGTGACTTTGATATTTATGTGAATAAATCAATAGAGGTGAAAGTGGTGAAGATCAACAACACCAACGACAACGTAGTGGTATCTCATAAAGTGTTGATCGAAAAAGATCTGGAGCAGCAAAAGGCTGTAATCCTTACTAACTTAGAGAAAGGACAAGTACTCGAGGGTGTAATCAAGAATATGACCAACTTCGGTGTGTTCATCGACTTGGGTGGTGTAGACGGATTATTGCATATCACAGATATTTCTTGGGGCCGCGTAAGCCATCCAGAAGAGTTGTTGAAACTCGATCAAACTGTGAAGGTGGTAGTGTTGGATTTCGATGGAGAAAAGAAAAGAATTTCGTTGGGCATGAAGCAATTGACGCCTCATCCTTGGGAATCGTTGAATACAGAGATCGTCATCGGTTCTAAAGTAAAAGGCAAGATTGTAAACGTAGCTGATTACGGTGCGTTCTTGGAGTTACAGCCAGGCGTTGAAGGTTTGATTCACGTAAGTGAAATGAGCTGGTCTCAACATTTGCGCAATCCGCAAGACTTTATCAAAGTCGGAGATGAGTTGGAAGCTGTTGTTCTGACGATTGACCGCGAAGAGCGCAAGATGTCATTGGGCATTAAGCAACTTTCTGAAGATCCTTGGACACGTCAAGAGATTTTGGGCAAGTATGCCGTGGGCACCCGCCATAAAGGTATCGTTCGCAATCTAACCAACTTCGGGTTGTTCATCGAATTGGAAGAAGGCATTGATGGGTTGGTTCACGTTTCTGATTTGAGTTGGACTAAAAAGATCAAGCATCCTTCTGAATTTACGAAAGTAGGAGAGAGCATCGATGTGCAAGTGTTAGAGTTGGATTCTGCCAACAGAAGATTAGCACTTAGTCATAAGCACATGGAAGAAAATCCTTGGGATACTTTTGAAAACATCTTCACCACGGGATCGGTTCACAAGTGTACCGTCATTAGCAAAAATGATAAAGGTGCCTCCTTGGAATTGCCTTACGGCATCGAAGGTTTCTGCTCTGCCAAGAATCTGGCAAAAGAAGATAATGGCAAGATTGAAGCTGGTGAAGCCTATGATTTCAAAGTTTTGGAATTCTCCAAAGATGATAGACGTATTGTCTTAAGCTTAAAGGCGATGTGGTCTACTGAAGAGGCTGCGCCTAAGGCGGCTGCTGCTCCAAAGAAGGCTGCTGCTCCTAAGAGTAAGACTATTGATAATATCAACCAACAAGTAGAGAAGTCTACATTGGGAGATAACGAAGCATTGAATGCACTCAAAGAAAAAATGAATGCTGCCAAAGCAAAATCAGAAGATGAAGGCAAATAGTCTTTGATAATTAGAAGAGGAAGGTGACGAAAGTCACCTTCTTTTTTTTAGTTGTAATCCGCTCATGTTTTTCTAGCTTTGTAACACAAAAGGTTCCGTGGCCGAGTGGCTAGGCTGAGCTCTGCAAAAGCTCCTACAGCGGTTCGAATCCGCTCGGAACCTCTGAAAAGCCAAAATCCTTCATGAATTTGGCTTTTTTTATTTATTAGTACAGTGATTAGTATAATACTACTGTTTATAAGTTGGTTTATATCAACGAGCACCAACGAGCAGTAGCTAATTAAACTGCAAGCCCATGGAGGTACGTTTACAACACTTACATCCCTTCATCTTGAACTCTCCGAAATGTGCGATGTAGCGCATTGTTAACTCGTTTTTCACTTTCTAGCTATTTTTCCTTCTTTCAAGCAAGTATACAATTGCGCTGCAGTGTTTTGATGAGTTATGGTTTTCTATGGCAATCAAGGCAAACCGTAGATTAGTGCTGAATACTGGAACAGAAATATCGCGGTATGAGTAGAAAGTTTCATTTTGCTTAAATTTCAAAACGAAATTATCCCAGACAAAATTTTTGTTGGCAATGTTTTGTTGGCTCATGAAGTTTAAGTCACTTTCTGAAAATATCTGAAGAAGACGCTCTTTGTTGTTTGTAGAATAGTAACTGTCTTTCTTGAATTCTTCCTGATTGATGTAGTCATAAATAGTTGCCGGATGTAAGTCTAGATCAGTACGCGTCACTTGACTTTTTTTTATGGCTGACTTGGTCACCTCATAAATATCCTTTGCAAGTATCATCGGATAATTACTTTTAGCGTCATCTTCTTTTTTGCAAGAAAAGATGATGAATGCGATAATTATTAGGACATTTTTTTCATAACTCATATCCTAATTTTTCCTGATCCTTTATTTTTGAGTTTTTTGATAGTTCGTTTTGTAAACTTCTTTTCTTTTTAGGTTGATTTTCTTTTTTGTGATTATTTATGAAATTAAGAAGTAAGTGCTCAAATAAACGTGCAAGGTGAGGCGTTAAGTCATCGATGCGAAGCCTTTCATTTGCATTTTCTTTAACAAAAACGATTTTTTTATTTTCTAGTTCAAAGTCTAAACCCAGAGATTTGAATTTTAAGATCATATCATAAAAATCTGATTTGCTTGAAACCCGCGCCAAAGAAAACTTGAATTTTGTCCGTGTTGCTTCTCGCAAAGTTAAAAAGAAAAACGGTGTGCTTTGTGACCAGACGATCAATCTGAAAGGCTTCTATTCCTCAGAAAAATATTTAGGCCATCTGCGGAGAATACGATTTGTTGATAAGGAAACACAAAAGCGATTCGTCTTCATCACCAACAATTTTGATCTGGCATCAGAAGACGTAGCGTAGCATTGCTTTGCAAGTACCGTTGGAAAGTTGAACTCTTCTTTAAATGGATAAAGCAACATCTCAAAGTGAAATCCTTTTGGGGAACATCACCCAATGCCGTGAAGGTTCAAATCTATACCGCGATCATCACCTATTGTTTGGTGGTGATCATAAAAAGCAAACTAAAGGCGAATCGTTCCAACTACGAAATATTGCAAATATTAAGTGTTGCACTGCTTGACAAAATCCCGTTGAAAGACCTGTTATCAAACCCTACTTATCAAGATGTAAAAGAACAAAACTATATTCAATTAAATTTTGATCTATTTTAACTGGCCACTAATGGTCGCAATTATTAATTGAGAATTTCTAAGAATTAGACTGATAGTTGGATATCCTTTCTCTATAAAAATAGTCATGAGGTATACATTTTTAGCATTAATCATAGTACTGATTTAATCATGCGGAGTCCGGATAATTTCGACCAATACCACATTACAACCTTTACCGATAAAGAGGTACCAATAACCTTTGACCTTAGGTGAAAGAAATTTTCCTTTAATGAAATTATTTTCCCGTACAATATTTTGGTGATTGATAGCTTGGTTATTGTTTTAGATAGTAATCCAAGCATTCAGCCATTCAAGATAAGGTTTATTCCTGCTTCCAATCCTCTTAGTTCAGCTAACCCGCGCAAGCGGCCGATAGCAGAGTACCCTGGATTCGTTTTTTTGTTTAAGTCGTCCAACATTTGATGGCCATGATCGGGTCTAAATGGAATGGGTTTCTTCCTTTTATGGTTTTCAAGAATTAATTCTTTCATCACGGCTGGCATATCCACATCGCCATCCAGGTGATTGGCCTCAAAGAAATTCCCCACTTCATCGCGTTTCGTGCTGCGCAAATGAATGAAATTAATTTTTGATGCCAGACGATGTGCCATACCGGTTAAATCATTGTCGCTGCGCACACCAAAAGATCCGGTGCAAAAGCAAAGTCCGTTGGCTGTGGAGTCAAAAGCGTTTATTAGTTGAAAGGCATCTTGCTCCGTACTGACTACGCGCGGCAAGCCAAAAATGGGGAAGGGTGGATCATCCGGATGAATAGCTAATTGAACTCCTACCTGCTCGGCCACCGGGGCAATCGCCTGTATGAATTCGTAAAGATGCACTCTTAGTTTCTGTTCATCGATTGTTTTGTATTCGTCCAATGCCTGCTGAAATTGTTCGATGGTGTATCCTTCTTCTGCTCCGGGCAAACCCGCTAACACAGTGCGCTGAAGCTTGGTTATTTTATCAACTGAAGCTTGGTTAAAAAATTCTTCCGCTCTTAGCTTTACATCGACCGTATAATCCAGTGCGGCATTTTTTCTTTTTAAAATGAATAAGTCAAAGGCAGCAAATTCGATCGCATCAAATCGCAATGCTTTTGAACCATCCGCTACTTCGAACTCAAGGTCAGTACGTGTCCAGTCCAGGATAGGCATAAAGTTGTAGCAAACGGTGGTGATGCCACAAGTGGCCAGATTTTTGATGCTTTCGTTATAGTTTTCTATATATGTTTGAAAGCCTGGTTTTTGTTTTTTAATGTCTTCATGCACGGGTATACTTTCAACAACCGACCAAGTGAGGCCCGCTGATTCAATAACCTCTTTCCTTCTGGTAATTTCTTCAACAGTCCAGATGCTTCCATTGGCAATATGATGCAATGCCGTAACTACACCCGTTGCTCCGGCTTGGCGAATATCGCTGAGGCTGACCGGATCGTTGGGGCCAAACCAGCGCCACGTTTGTTCCAGCCGCATGAGTTTATTATTCAAATTCATTTCCATTATATCTTAAGTCTGAAAGATAAGAGTCTAGTTGTCCGCAGGCAATAGTTGAAACTGGATTGTATCGACTTTCTTCTTATACTTGTGCGTGGCAAAAAAAGTATTCTCAGTAACCTAACCAGTCAAGTACTCCTCGCTATTGTGGCAGTTATACTGGTAGGCCATTTTTTTCCATCCTTTGCCAATAGTGCCAAACTGATCAGCGAGATTTTTATTAACCTGATCCGCATGGTAGTGGCCCCTATCATTTTTCACACGATGGTTTTAGGTAATGCGGGTGTAGGCAGTTTAAAAAGGCTAGGATGCGTGGGAGGTAAGGCACATCTAATATTTCGAAATTGTAACGACCCTGGCATTGGTCATTGGGTTGGTTGTGGCCCATGTAGTGCGGCCCGGTGACGGGGTGGAGTTCACCAGCCAATCCACCGTCAGTCAGTAAGTTTAAAGATCAGGGTAATGGTGTAAACTGGGGAGAAGTCTTTTTGCACCTGGTTCCCTCCAATGCCATTGGTGCCTTTGCGCAAGGAAATATCCTGTAAGTGCTGGTCTTTTCAGTTTTATTTGGAATAGCGCTCGCACACTTGGGTGCAACCGGTGAATCCATCACACGTACGTTCGATAAAATATTAAAAGTGTTTTTTGAATTGATGCGCATGATTATGAAGCTGGCACCGCTCGGAGCTTTTGGTGGGATGGCATTTACAATTGGGAATTATGGATTTTCTGCATTGATTCCTCTGGCTAAGCTGATGGGCTCAGTGTTTGCCACCATGCTCATTTTTATTTTTGGTGTACTTGGTTTGGTGGGATACTTCTATCGATTCACGGTATGGAAGCTAATCAAATACATTAAGTAAGAAATATTAATTGTACTGGGAAAATCTTCTTCGGAATCGGTATTGCCCAGCATCATGAAAAAACTAGAGCAGTATGGCTGCTCTCGGCCTGTGACGGGTTTGGTGATTCCGGCAGGCTATTCATGCAATCTGGATGGCACGACTATTTACACGGTTGCCAAGTCTATTGCCCAAAGCGATTCATAGGATAGAATGGATTGAACTGTTCTAAAAACATCGCAGTGTGCCCATGCTTGCCTCAAGAATTGAAGTATTTCTGGTGAATCCTTAAGCGGGAGAACTTTCCCTAGCCATTCGCCTTTGTAGAAACGAACTAGTATCGAAGAACCACCTTTTTTCATTTCTCTCCATTTTTCTCAATGAGTTTCGCAAGGCAAAAAATACGGACGTCTTTCCGAAACAGTTTTTCCTTGTTGAATCCCATATAACACAATATGGTAGAGACAATCCTGTGCCTTTAAGGCTTGAATCGTACCGATAGCGAGGGGTTGAACAAGTTGAATACTTGCGTAGAAATCAGTTTTCTCGTTCAGGATGTCAATGATCCAAGCGGCAAAGGCTCAAAAAAAAAGTCTTCGCCAAACTGTAGCACTTTTACCGGCCTGGCTGCCACTTGAACAGATTGCTTGGTTCAATACTTCATAGACGTAACGAAATTTATTTTCTCTGTGTATCCCATTCACTTAATCGTACTTACATTTACCCGGATGAAAAAATTTATTGAAAACGATTTTTTGCTTAGCACGCTAGCTTCGATTGATCTCTATGAACAATTCGCAGCTGCTTGCCCTATCATAGACTATCATAACCATTTATCGCCTGATGCCATTGCCCGTAACAGGCAATTCTCCAACCTAACCGAGATTTGGTTGGAAGGAGATCATTATAAATGGCGTGCGATGCGTATTAACGGAGTGGCAGAAAGATACTGCACAGGCGATGCATCGCCCGAAGAAAAATTTAGAGCATGGGCTAATACGGTGCCGCACACAGTGCGCAACCCCCTTTATCATTGGACGCACCTCGAATTGAAAAATTATTTCGGTGTGACGGATTTATTAAACGAAAGCTCAGCAAACCGTATTTATGCACTTTGTTCAGAAAAGCTTCAGCAGACGGATTTTAGCGTGCAGGGATTGCTTAATAAAATGAATGTTGAAGTAGTGGGAACTACCGATGATCCCACGGACTCGCTGGCGTATCATCAAGAGTTTGCAAAGCAGAACGCTGGATTTAGTATGGTGCCGACTTTTCGCCCTGATAAATCCTATTCCACCGCAGACCCCGTAAGCTACAATCGCTATATCGATCAGTTATGCAACGTTTCAAATATTCAGATTAGCCACTTCAACGACTTGCTAAATGCCTTACTGAAACGAATTGATTTCTTCGAATCCATGAACTGTCGGGCTTCCGATCATGGACTTGAATATCTTTACTTTGATGATTGGGCAGAAGAAAAAGCTCCGGCACTTTTTGAAAAGATTCGGGGAGGTGGTGCCTTGGATGAGCGTGAACAAGATACCCTACGTGGTGCAGTCCTGGTGAACTTATCACGTGCTTATCATAAGAAAGGTTGGGCTCAACAGTTTCATTTAGGAGCCCTTAGAAACAATAACTCGCGCATGATGCGCACACTAGGTGCTGATACGGGGTTTGATTCTATCGGAGATTTTTCTCAAGCCAAACATATGGCACGGTACTTCAATGCGCTGGATACATCCAATCAATTGGCCAAGACTATTTTATACAATCTGAATCCGGCTGATAATGAAGTTTTTGCTACTATGGTTGGTAATTTTTCAGATGGTAGTACGCCTGGTAAAATTCAATGGGGATCGGGCTGGTGGTTTCTAGATCAAAAAGATGGTATGGAGAAGCAACTAAATACCCTGTCCCATATGGGATTGTTATCGCGCTTTGTTGGGATGGTAACCGACTCAAGAAGTTTTCTATCCTTTCCGCGGCATGAATATTTCCGCAGAATAGTTTGTGATTTATTTGGACGGGATATGGAGCGCGGAGAACTTCCTTCAGACATCAATCAGATAGGACCCATTGTGAGGGATATTTGTTACGGCAATGCGGTGCGATATTTCGAGTTCAAAAAATAGAGATACTACTTTTTGCGTTGCGAGGAAGAGCGTATAATCAATTCCGGCTTAAGCACGATTTTTTGCGGAATAAATTTCTGTTCCCGGTTTAAAATTTCTTCGAGAAAAATTTCAGCGGCAGCATTTCCCATGCGAACACTATGCTGTTCCACCGTAGAGAGCGAAGGATCGGTAAGGTAGGTGAATGGTTCGTTACTGAATCCTACTAATGCAATTTGCTGAGGCACACTTATTTTTCTTTCCTTCAGTATCTGAAGCGCGCCCATAATGCCGTGGTCGCTTGCAGAGAAGATACCGTTGGGTGGTTGTGGCAACTGAAGCAGTTTTTCCATGCTGGTTCTGCCATCTTCCAATTGCAGATTACTTTCTATTACTAAAGATTCCTGATAGGGCAGTCCATTGGCAATCAATGCTTCTTTGTATCCACGAAGGCGCTCCTTATAAATACTTATTTTTCGGATGCTCGTAAAATGACCTATGTTTT
>Ga0209181_10003299_pt1 | contig 25128 bp, 10 predicted proteins | sample MAT05_FD_187208 | JGI IMG/M metagenome (GOLD analysis project Ga0209181, IMG submission 187208) | Freshwater microbial communities from Lake Fryxell liftoff mats and glacier meltwater in Antarctica - MAT-05 (SPAdes) (version 2) | ecosystem: Environmental > Aquatic > Freshwater > Ice > Liftoff...
CGCGCCACCATCCGTTGGATGTTCGATGTCGCCCAAGCCCGCACCAAGCTTGCCCACCTCTACCCTGTGGTATCTTGAACTACTTTGCTGGCGGACTACTAGTGACAGTCTTTCTATCTATGATGGCAACAAATCTTTTTGCCCAAGATGCGCCTCCCGAAGGTGTTGGCGACGATGTGCGGCCTGCTCCCCCATCGATTGGTGCGAGCATCCCGCTGACTTATTTTGGGCCGGCACCTTCTTCCGTTCAGCGCGAACTCATCGGGCCATATCAACTGTTGAAAGCTGGCACGGTTGACTTAGACGCATTGACCGTCACCCTGCCCCTGTATGAAGGCCAGATGGCAAGCGGCGAAACCGTGTGGTTTGTCCTTACTGACACAACCGATGAAGCCAACGCTGCGGCACTCGGCTTGAACTTTTCCAGCAAACTGAATTACGCCAACACAGGGCGCGGCGCACGTCCGGCGCGTATGGAAATTGACGGCAGCATCACCTTTGAACGCGGCGCAGTCGATTTTACACCTGAACTTTCTATCACCCCCGGCGAAGCGCCTAATACCTTCCCGCCCTCTGCCTTTCAACCTGGTTCAGTCGGTGATGAAAACTACAGCCCACTGATGGTGCTGAACAACGGCGGCGGACACATTTACAACGCACCAACAGTGGCTTACAACGTCACTGCCGATCAGATCAACTTTTGTGATGGCGGCGTTGACCACAGCATTCTGCATGATAAAGTCGTCAGCATTTGCCCCGCCGAAGGCACTGTCACCCTCAGCCTGACTTTGGGCTTTAGCTTTGCTCGTCCAGTAACTTACTTGAGCATGGATGCCAATCATCCCCTCGCCGCAACAATGGAAAATGTTACGCTGGCTCCCGGCATGGAAGACATTTCGATTGGTCGTGACGACAGTGCTTTTAGCGCGGTGGAACGTATCTTCGCTTTTGCTAATGGCCCGGTTGGTGTCGGCAATCCGCAGCGTCAGGGCTTCAACAGCGCTCTGGCTGGCGAAGGCTCGCCACTGAACATCCTCGGCGGCATCCCGACCATCGCCACTGATTACAGCCCGCTCTGGGATTTGAACCTGGGTGTATGGACGCAAGAAGCGATTGACAACGGTTATGTTTCCCGCCTGACCGAAGAATTCCAGATTTTGGGCTTCGCGCAGCAAGGCTGGCTAACTGGGCTTGATGGTGGGCCGTATGGCTCTACGGGTATCATCATCAACTGCCCGATTGTCTCGCGCTTGCTCTAGCTAAATCATGATTAAAGCGCTGTGGGGATAAATTATCTTCCACAGCGCTTTTTTATTTGGCAATTTGAAGATTTGAAGCGAAAAGCTGAATGTGAGGTTCCTATGAGAAATATCCCCATCACTTGCCTAAAATACGCCCTCATTTGTCTGCTGTTGTGCCTGCTCGTTTTAGCCCCCGCACTGGCGCAAGACGAAACATCCCTGTCACTACCGACAGCCGAACATGATCCGGCCTTTGCGGTTGAATGGATGCAAACGATTTATCATCTAGTCAAAGATGAGCGCGTCAATGTTCCCTCAGCAGCCCGTATTTACGCCTATACAGGTGTTACGTTATATCAATCGGTTGCCTTCGGCATTCCAGAACCTATTTCGTTTACAGATCACTTTCAGGAAATGCCCCCTATGCCGCTGCTTGATTCAACGGCAGTCTATGATTGGCCTTCCGTCGCAAACGGGGCTTTATCGGTTGTCACGGAGGCGTTATTTTTCCCAGAAGATGAAGCCGCTTTAGAGAATACAGGTGCATCATTAGCGACTCGTCAGACCATTGAAGGAGTCGTGCAAAAGCAGATTTTAGCGCGATTGAGGCAAGCTAATCGTGAGATTGTGGAGCGCTCTTTTGCCTATGGTCAACAGATGGGGCAAGTCATCGCGGACTGGGCGACTACAGATCGCTATGCACAGACGCGCGCTATGGTTTATGAACTACCTGATCCCGACAACCCTGCTAACTGGAACCTCACCACCGCAGGCCAGACTGCGATGGAACCCTATTGGGGGATGATCCGGCCTTTTGTGCTGCTTGATGCGGATCAATGTGCTGTACCGCTCGATGTGCCGTTTGATACTGATCTTGATTCGACATTTTATGCCCAAGCGATGGAAGTGCGCGATATGCTTAGTACCCTGACAGAAGATCAGCAGCAAATCGCCAGTTTTTGGGATGAGCGTCCCGGCGAAAGTGGGACGGCGGCGGGACATTGGGTGGATGTAGAAAATCAATTAGTCGATTATCTCGATTTAAACCTTGAAGAAGCTGCGACCATGTACGGATTGATGGGCGTTGTGTTTCAGGACAGTTTTATCTCCACCTGGTCTTTAAAATATCAAGTGAATTTGCTGCGTCCAGAAAGCTATATCAATACCTATGTTGATCCAGATTGGGAGCCTTATCGCCAAACACCGCCCTTCCCAGCCTATCCCTCTGGCCATTCTGTATTGGACGGCGCAGTTGCGGAAGTGCTGACGGCGTTATTTGATCCGTTGGCTTACACAGATCGCTATGGGGTGCAGTATGGGCTGAGGGCGCGTTCCTATACTTCGTTTGAAGCGGCTGCTTACGAAAACGCCATCTCGCGCATGTATGGCGGCGTGCATTATCGCTTCGATCTTGAAAATGGGCTGAGTCAGGGGCGGTGTGTCGGACAAACAATCGTTGAAACACTGCTCGAAAATTGAGGTGGTCTATTTTTGTATCACGTCTATCCCAGATTAAACACATAAGGGGCGCTCGGTTTATAAATCGAGCGCCCCATCGTCCTGGGGAGACGTTTTGTAAATAAAAGCAGGGGAGTAACCATGCTTGTTACTACTGATCGAGCTTGATCGGTAGGGATATGATGGATTATATCCCTACCCTTTTCACTCACTTCTTAAACTGCACGACCACACCTCTACCTTATTACTAAAGGAAGGGATTAACGGCGCACCGTACGGCGTACCGTCCAACCGAAGCCAACAACGACCAATCCAGCAACTGCCATCATACTCATCCGCAGGACAATCGCCCACATGGGGGTTTCGCCTGTGCGCGGCAGCGCATTGATGCTGATGATGCTTGCTTCCGCGCAGCGCTGTGCAGCCTGATTGGCAGCTTGCATACACACTTCGTTACGAATGACGAAGGGTACAGCAACGCTATCGCGGACGCGGCTGGCAATGGTGACGGTGATGCTTTCACCCGGTTGCAGCGCATCAATCGTAAACACGACATTCTGGCCGTTGATACTGACATTACCTGCTGGCGCAGTGGCGGAAAGAATTTCCACTTCCGCAGGCATCGGGTCGGTGGCAGTCACGCTGGTGGCGACCACCGTGCCGGGATTGGTAATTGTGAACGTAAACGTCACGCTTTCTCCCGGCAGGGCAAAGGGCGGGTTAGCGCTCTTGGTGATGAACGGATCCACCGCGACGATTTGCGGGGCAGGCCCAGTCGTCGTCGTACTGCCGTTAATTTGAACTTCGGCATTCGCTGTATCGCTGACGGGTGCGCCTGTCGCGGCGGATGTACCCGTCGCCGTCAGGGCATTCACGAAGTAGGCCGTCACATTCGGGAAGGAGCAGGTATAGGTTTGTGATTCGCCCAGCGCCAGTGTCGCAAAGGTGCGTTGGCAATCCGGTGCATTGGGCGCAGAGACGGACACATTAGCCAGCGGTTGTGCGCCATTGTTCAGTACAGTGACGGTGAAGGTCGCTGTAGCCCCGATGCTGACCGTCTGTGTGGCGGGTGCGACGCTGATATCGAGCAGCGGGTTGCCGCTCAGATCAACCGTCACACTGGCATCGTCGCTGGCGTTGGCCTGGGTGACACCATCAACGGCATTGGTAGCTGCAACGGAAGCCGTATTCGTGAAATCCGCCAATACGTTTACAACACCGCAGGCATAGACCCAATATTCGGTTGGCGAGAGAATTTCATCGCCGTTACCGTTCTGGATGCGCTGCGGGGTGCAAAGTGCGTCCGTCAGCGTGACATTAATCACATCGACATTGCCGTTATTGGCGACGATCAGTGTGAACATCGCTGTGCCACCGACTGCGACGGTAGGCGCATTCGCTGATTTATCAATCAGGATGGATGTTCCAGCGACTACAGGTACGACGTTGATGTCGGCGGTGGCGGTATCGGTGACAGGGGTCGCGCCGTCGGTGGCATCAACCGTCGCTGTATTGGTCAACGTGCCGCTGGTAGGGGTCGTATCGACGTTACAATCATAGACCCAGGTTTCAGTCGTTTGCAGGATCGTATCGTTATTAGCATCGCCGCCCACCCGCAGTACCGGAGGCACCGTGCATTGAGCATCGGTGACGACCACCGCATTCAGCGCGACGTTACCCGTGTTGGTCACGGTCAGCGTAAAGGGCGCGGGTTGTCCTTGGAAGACATTCGGTGTCGTGGCGGCCTTGGCGATATTGATGGCCGGAGCAGGCGCTTGCACCATAATCACCGTCGCATCATCGGTATCGCTGACAGGCGTAGTGCCATCGGTGGCATCTACCTTCGCTGTATTAACGAAGTTGGCCTGAACGTTAGGCACGATACAGTCATAAATCCAGGTTTCGGTTGTTTCCAGAACGGTATTGCCGTTGGCATCGCCTGCTGGACGCAAGGTCGCGGCTGGTACGCACAAGGGATCGGTGATCGCCACACCCGTCAACGGCACATTGCCGATGTTGGTAACGGTCAGCGTAAAGACCGCCGAGTTGCCCTGGATAACGGTCTGATCGGCATCCTTGACCAAATTAATCGCTGGGTTCGGCGTAATCACAACCGTGACGAGCGCCGTATCCGTCGCCGTGACTGCCGCGCCGCCCGTTGTGGGTGTGCCGCTGACATCAACGTTATTGGTGAAGTCAGCCTGAACATTTGCCGTCGCACAGGTATACACCCACGTCTCAGTCCGTTGCAGGATTGTGTCGTTATTGGCATCGCCGCCTGGTTGCAGCACTGGCGCGGCATTGCACAACGGATCCGTCACAACAATCGTGCCGAGTGGCTCTGTGCCGACGTTGCGGACGGTGATGGTAAAGTTCGCCGTCGCGCCTTGTGCAAGTACCTGTGAGGCAGGCGTTTTATCGACGGTAATCGCCGGGCTTGGGATGAGCGTCACGGCTGCGATATCGGTTGCTGTGACAGGCTGTCCGTTGGCGGGTGTGCCGCTGACGTTGACCGTATTAGTGAAGGGATCGGTCACGTTAGCCGTCGCACAGGTATACACCCACGTTTCGGTGCGTTGCAGGATCGTATCGTTATTGGCATCGCCGCCCACTTGTAGAGCAGGTACGGTGGTGCAAAGCGGATCGGTCACGACGATGCTGCCGAGCGCCAAATTGCCAGGATTGGTCACAGTGATAGTGAAGTTCGCCGTCGCGTTCAGCGCAATTTGCTGAGTCGCGGGGGTCTTATCGACTGCGATCACCGGGTTCGGGTTCAGGACGACATCTGCCGTATCAGTCGCCGTTACAGCCTGACCACCAGCGACAGGTGTTCCTGCCACATTAACGGTGTTGGTGAAGTCATTCTGGACGTTAACCGTCGCGCAGATGTAAACCCAGGTCTCGGTTATCTCCATGATATTGTTGGTGTTCACATCGCCGCCGGGTTGCAGGACAGGTGCGGCACTGCAAAGCGGGTCTGTCACCTGAATGGTGTTCAGCGCCACATTACCTACGTTGCGAACAGTCAGGGTAAAGTTCGCCGTCGCGCCCTGAACGATTTGCTGGCTGACAGGAGTCTTATCCACCGCGATTGCCGGAGCCGGGGTCACTGCCACAACTGCATTGTCTGTCGCTATGACAGGCTGTCCGCCGCCGCTGACGGGTGTACCGCTGACCGTCGCGGTATTGGTCACATCGGTGATGACATTCGCAATCGCGCAGTCATAAACCCATGTTTCGGTGGTTTGTAGGATGGTGTCGGTATTGGCATCGCCGCCCGCCCGTAGTGTGGGACCGGTGGTGCATTGAGCATCGGTCATCACGATGGTATTCAGCGCCACAGTGCCGGTGTTCCGCACGGTCAAGGTAAAGTTCGCGGCCTGACCAGAGGTAATCGGTGTGGTGACGGCTGCTTTATCCAAAGCGATAATGGCGTTAACTTGGTTATTGGCGAACGTGCAGGTCGCGTTTTGGGTGCTGCCGACGGTGACATTCGCGCCGCCAGCCACATAAGCGACACCATTTGCGCCCGTGCAGGTTACATTGGTCAATACCCAACCAGCCAACTGCGCTTCGGTAATGTTGACCGTCGTGCCGGGAGCCAGCCCAGTGATAACGCGCGTGTTCGTCCCAGCCTGAATGCGCTGGATACGGATGTAATTCAGTTTGGTGTTGGTGCCGCCCGTCGGACGCACCGTGAGCTTGCCATCGACAACCGTCACGAGTGCCGTTACTTGACGATATTCTTGTGCAGCGGTGGCTTGCCAGCGGTTCAAGAATTGAACGCCTTCCACCGTGACAGAGTGCTGGCTGTCATACGTGCCTTGTGCTGTCGGCTGATCGCCTACCGAGACAGTCACGCTGTAAACGCCATTCGGCAGTGCATATTCCCATGCCGAAGGTGTGGCGTTACCGTTGGCGGCATTGCCCACATACTGCATGTGGATGATCGTATCCAGTTCCTGCACGATGACACCGCGATTGCGATCACGCGTGTTGTTGGCGATGTCAATCGGGGTTGGATTGGCATTTCCAGCGGTTGCTTCGGTAATCCAACCATAAGTTGCACCACCACCCCGCGCCGCATACCCCAAACCGCCGTCCACCACGAAGCCCGCCGGAATTGGCGAAGCCGCAGGTTGGAAGTTAATACTGGTCTGGAAGGCCGCAGGTGCCGCAGAGCCGTCATCAATCAAGTTGAAGGTCGCGTTGTTGGCATTGTTCGTATTAAAGGTAAAGGCCTGTGCCGTTTCGGGCGTGGATGCCTTCACAATCATGATGCTTGCAGGCTGACCATCCGGCACGATTTGCGCCGTCGCTTGTGCCTGATCGACCACTGCCGCGCCACCTGTAGTCGGCGTACCACTGATTTGCGCCGTGTTGGTAATGCTCTGACCATTCACATTTTGAATAATGCAGTTCCATGTCCAGGTTTCGCCGGGTTCAAGGTTGGCGTTGCCGTTACCGTTGCCGGTCTGGACAAGCTGATTGCACTGATTATCCGTCACAGTGACCGGATTAAGCGGGACGTTGCCCGTGTTTAACGCCGTCAGCGTGAAGCTGGCAGATTGACCCACTGTAACAGGTGAGTTATCAGAGGTCTTAGTCAAATCGATGGACGGGTTCGGATTGACATTCACGGTCGCGGTGTCTGTCGCCGTCACGGCCTGTCCGCCGCTGACGGGTGTACCGCTGACTGTCGCTGTGTTGATCGTATCAATCAAGACATTGGCGATGGCGCAGGTATACGTCCAGACTTCATTCGACTGGAGGATTACATCGCCGTTGCCGTTGGTGGCGATGGTCGGCCCTTGGGTACATTGCGGGTCGGTCATAACAATCGTATTGAGATCAACAATGCCCGTGTTGGTCACTGTCAGGGTAAATTGCGCCGTCGCACCGCTGTTGATGGGCGAAGCCACGACTGCTTTATCCAGCGTAATCGCGGGGCCAGCGGCATTACTGTTATTAAACGTGCAGGTGACATTCTGGTTGCCGATCAACTGCATACTCACACCATTCTGGATGGGTGTGGCGGTTACGCCCGTGCAGCTTGCGCCGAGCAGTGACCATGTTACCGGGATCACTTCCGCGATGGTATAGGTGCCGGGTTGAAGGTTAGAGAAGGTCTGCGTGTTAGCAGGTGCAATCCGCACGTAATCCAGTTTTGTATTGGTGCCGCCGATAGCATCAATCGTGAGGTTGCCGTCCGTCACAGTGACGAGCGCCGTTGCCTGACGATATTCATTGGAGCCACCCGCCGGGACAGCGCCGACGAAGTTATTGATGACGTTCACGCCTTCAATGTTGATGCGATTGGTGCTGTCATAAATGCCGCCGTTGCCTGGTTGATCGCCAACGCTGATGGTCACGCTGTAGGTGCCGTTGGGCAGTTGATATTCCCACGCGCCGGGGGTTTGGTTGCCAGCATTGCCCACATACTGCATGTGGATGATGGTATCCAGTTCTTCTGGAATACCAACGCGGTTACGATTGCGCGTATTGTTAATCAAACTCAGCGGGACTGACGTTCCTGTCCCTACGCTGGCTTGCGTAATCCAGCCGTAAGTTCTGCCGCCGCCACGCGCCGCATACTGTTGTCCACTATCGACGATGAACCCGGCGGGAGCCGCGCCTGCGGGTTGGAAGTTGATGGCGACATTCAACGCTGCCGCACCGCTATCGACCAGCGAGAAGTTGCTGAGGCCAGTACCGGTGGTATTGAACTGGAAGACTTGATTTGTTTCTGGTGTCGCAGCCTTGACAATGGTAATGCTGGAAGGAATACCCGCCACATTCGCCACGGTGACTGTGTTCGTCGCCTGATTATTGGGGAGGACATTTTCCGGCGTGGTCGTCACAATCGACGCGGTTGTGATGTAATCACCCGCTGTTGCAGCCGTCACAACCAGCCCAATCGTCACATTCCCGTTACCGAGCAGCGTCCCAATATTGCAGGTCAATACGTTATTTACGGGTGCCGCGCACGAACCAACGCTCGGTGTCGCAGAGACATAAGTGTAGCCTGCCGGAATATTGACGGTAACAACCACACTCGCCGCCTGATAGGTGGTGACATTGCTCGCGGTGATGGTGTAATTTAAGTTCACACCCGTCGTCGGGGCAACCGGGCCAGTGATGGCAACCGCGATATCGGTAATGGTGTTGAACGGTTCGATGTTGGTGACGAGATACACATTGTCGTTATAGTCGCAGATACCCGCTGCATCGCCCGCTTGGCAACCTGTACCCGGGATATAGTCCTGAATGACGAAATAAGCATTCGGGATCAACACACCGTTGCGATCACGCACTTGCCAGAAGCGCACAGCATGAGCAGGGCAGTTGGCGACATTGCGGCAGGCCGCGCTGTTGAAGCCTTCAATGTTGAATTGGAAGGGATTACCCGTCGGATAGACCGTCATCTGTGCCGGATTCACTGCGCTGTTCTGGGCGTTGGGGAGCAGAGATTGACCGTACTGATTATCGTGACGGAAGGTGCCGCCGCCTGGGCCAGTCAAGGTAAAGAAGGCTTCTGCTTGGCAGCAGCCGTGTAAGGCCGCCAGTTGACGGACATAGACCGGACGGCTGAGATCGGCACGTCGCCAATCGAAGGACAGAATTTCATCCCCACGAGCGATATAGTCTGAGTTGAAGGGATAGGCTAGGTTCGTCGTATAGCCGAATGCCTGAGCAACCATCGGCGGCGTGACTTCGCTGCCCCCTTCGTCAAATTGCATATAAGCGCCCGCCAACGTAACCGTGTTGGTAGGGCTATCAGGATCGCTGCTGTTGATCGTCAGCGTTCCAATACGCACACCGCGTGTCCCTGCCGCCTCGATAAAGCGCACGGTGAGATCATAGAATGTGTTCGGGGCAATGACTAACGGCGTAGCTACTGACGGATTCTCGCCATTCGGGAATTGGAAGCGTCCCAGATCGCTGATGAGTAAGCGTGTGATAACCAGCGGAGTCGTCCCGGTATTCGTGATCCGCAGCGTAGCGCGGTCATGCGTCAGCAGTGGCGGACGACTCGCCAGCGGGACGTTATTGGGATTATTGGTTGTCGCATTATTGATGCGGTGCATCGTCAGCCAAGTATTGACATACGAGAACTGCGGAATATCCTGCGCGTTTAGCGCCACCCAATCGAGATTGGTCAGGTTGATGTTACCGCCTGCGATTAAGGTTGCGGGCTGAACGTTACGGACGATGTACACCACGTCGTTATAGTCGAAGCCAGTCGTAAATTCTTCTGTCGCCACAATATAGGCATTGGGGACAACCGCATTTGCTGCGTCACGCAGCGGATAGAAGCGCATCTTGTGGCGCTGCGCGGCAGTCGGATCAAATGTATTCAGCGCATCTTCACTAAAGACCGTCCAGTTAAAGTTCGCCGGAGGCCAGAACGAATACAGGCCGAAGGGCGCTGCACCCGGATTAAAGCTCAGGATACCTGTCGTCTTGGGACTTAGCGACTGATGATTATTATCGCCAGCCGTGTTGGGGTTGACGGTGAAAATCTGTGTACGGACGTTGGGATTACCAATCGGATACCAGCCCACGCGGGAGACAGGGTTAATATTATTGGCAAACGAAGCCAACACTTCAACCGTAACCGGGTTAACACCCACGCGCTGAAGCTGCTGCATGGCAACTTCTTGCGAACCAGGCAATGTATCACCCGGATAAGCCGCGCCGTTGCCGCGAATAGGCGTGGTTCCGGCGTTATCATCACCCACGACAACAGGAATGTTGAAGGCTTCGAGAATGCGTTGAAGCGACGGTTCATTCGCGCCACCGTTGAAGTTGGTGAAGGCCAAACCACGCAGTTCAACCGCGACAGTCACCGTGTCGGGGTCATTGATGCCCGTCAAGTTAAGCGCAGCGATGCGGACGCAAGAACTTAGGCCAGCACCGCAGCCAGTGGTCGGGTTAAAGGCGATATTGATGATGACCGATGCACCCGCTGCGATGTTGATCGGCTGGGCAGGCGGCGTAATCATCTGGAACTGATTGGCATTCACACCACCGAGCGCCCGCGCTGTAATCGTCAGCGGGGCAGCACCCGTATTGGTGATCGTCACAGGCCGAACCGGGCTGGCAGCACCACCGATACCATCACTGAAGACCAAGCGATTCGGTGTGACCACGATATTCGGTGCTGCACCAGGGTCAGAGGCGACACCCGCTAAAGTCACAACAGCATTGGGCGAGTTGGCAGAGCTATTGACAAGTGTCAGCGTCGCGGCCTTATTCCCTGCTGTCGTCGAATTAAAGACCACATTGATGGTCGCGGAGCCAGCCGGGGCAATCGTCAAAGGCAGGCCGGGCGGGGTATCTAATTGGAATTCCGCCGCATTTACGCCGCCCAACGTGAGCGCCGTGATTGTCAGCGGGCCGGTGCCGGTATTGTTGATCGTAATGCCCAGTGGAGCCGATGCGCCGCCGCCTACTTGATCGACAAAGTTCAAAGTCATTGGCGCGACCACGATATTAGAAGGCGCGTTGGTCGCCGTGCCTGTTAAGTTCATAACCGCATTCGGAGTGTCGGGGTCATTGCTGGCAATCGTCAATGTCGCCGCTTTAGCGCCTGCTGTTGCAGGATTAAAGACTACATCGACTGTCGCGGAAGCACCCGCTGCCACATTCAAAGGAGTCGCAGGTGCGAAGATTTGGAACTCCGCCCCATTCGCGCCACCTAATGTGAAGCCTGTGATCGTCAGCGGTTGGGTACCCGTATTATTGATCGTAACCGTCTGTGGAGCGCTGGCTGCCCCGCCTGCCGGATCAGTGAAATCCAGCATACCGGGAGAAAGCGCGATATTAGGTGCAACAGCAGGCATAGTCGCCATACCATTCAATGTAACGACAACATTAGGGGTATCGGGATCGCTGCTGTTGATGGTGTAGGTCGCCGTTTTAGCGCCAACCGTCGCGGCATTTAAGGAGATCGTTACCGTAACCGATGCCCCCGATGCGACGAATGACGGCACACCCGGTTCAGTCACAATTTGGAACTGGGCTGCGTCCACGCCACCCAATGTTAAGGTGTTCAGCGCGAGATTGGCTGTACCCGTATTGCTGATCGTCAGCGTAACGGGTGCGGAAGGTGCTGCATCCACCACATCAGTGAAGGGCATAGGGTTGGGCGTAACAAAAATATTCGGGATGCCGGGCTGAAGCAGCGTAATCTTGTTATCTGCATTCGTGCTTTCATCGCCATATTCAACCACATACAGGCTGCCATTGGCGACATTTTCAACCAGATCAAGCGGATTATTGAAGGCTGTTAGGCCGGGGATGCCCGTCGTTGAGGAGATGATATTTAACTGGGGGCCGCCGGGCTGCAAAACGATGATGTCATCATTTTGGCTAAAGCGCACGACCATCAAAGTACCTTGTAAAGCGCCGCCAAAAGCCGTCGCATTACGATACTCAATTACGCCATTGGGCGATTTATTAAAGCTGAAGTTAAAAGAAGCGCCGCGCCAGTTGGGGTCTGGCTGGGTGCCGACGGGGTAATGATTGCCCACTTGTCCGGCATCAGCGCCAGCCGTCGGATTACCGCCGTTCAACACCCACTCGCAGCGCGTGGGGTTGGGATGACCATAATAACCACCCTGCACCACACGGAAGAGATAATCTTCCTGCGTCACGATATTGATAGCAACCGGAACAGCGCCGCCCGTATAAGCCGCACCATTGGCACGGGCTGTACAAGCAGGTTCAGTCGCAAATGCCCCAGGTGTGCCGGGGGAGTTACCGCCGCCTGCTGAACCGTTGGTGGGAACATAAAGCTGACCGTTGGTGTGCCAAACCAGATCATAAGCGTTGCGAACACCTGTCGCGTATAAGGTAACGGGTGCATTCGCCGCTCTTGGATTATAAGGTAAACCTGCCTGGTTAAGCTGGAAGTTGTTCGCGTCCAGCAAATTGCCATCTGCGCTGGCAGTTCCAGTAGCCACATTCAACGCCGCACCCGGAAGCGTAGCGGTGTTAATCCGCAGCACCGCCGCGCTGAGGATCGTATCCGGCTGCTGCCCCCACGCATTGTCGCGTGCGCCCATCGCGCTGATGCTGCCTTGCGTTAGATACAACGCACCATCGGGGCCAAAAGCAAGGCTGTTGGTCAAGTGATCTTTTACCGAGCGCGGCAAACCGGTAACTTTTAGCTCCGCCGCCCAAACACCTGCGGTACGAGTCAGGCGCGAAACCTGCCCGGTGAAATGCGGACCGGGGAACACATTGGCATTATGTGAAACCCACATAATCGGGTTGGCAGCGGTGCTGCCGGGTTGGAAGGCGATACCAATCGCAATCCGATTGCCCAACGCGCCGATAAGCTGTTCATCATTTAAGAGACCATCCGCTTGGATCGCCCAGTTATAAATTTCGCCTGTGTTGGTCACAGCATAAAGACGGTTATCCGGCCCAATGGCGACGCTGGTATAACCGCGTGAAGGTAAGTTCATGGGGATTTTGGTAAAAGCAACCCCGGCTGGCGGTGGTGCCGCGACCCCGCCTGTGGTGAAAGTCATCGCAAACGGGATCATACCAATACCCGCGCCATCCAAAACCTGCGCCGTCACTTCAAAGGTATAGTTGGTGTTGGGGGTCAAGTTTGCGGCAGGCACAAATGTAATCGCGTCGCCGCCGCCCGTCGTGTTGATTGAGGTAGAGGTGACTAAATTGGCAGGCTGTCCGGTGGGATACAACCGAACCGTTGTCGCATTGACGGTTGTACCGTTTAAGCCGCCGTTGGGCAGGTTCAAGCTGGTGGTCGAAATCGACCCGTCTACCGCCACATTGATGGCATTATTTGCCGGATTAGTACCCAGAATAGAAGGCCGCGCCGGACCTGCCAGTGGGGCAATGATGACGTAATTGATTTTAGTGTTATTGCCGCCAAACGCATCAAGGGTCAAGCGCCCATCATTGACGTTGACCTGTACAGTAATCGTACTAAATTTATTGGCCGCTGTCGGTGTAAAGTCAACCGCCAGCACCCCTTCCACATTCACACGATGAACACTGTCCACCGCTGCACCTGCATCGCCCGCGCTGACTTCGACGCTGTAGCCGCCGTTATCCGTCACAATCTCCCAGATGCCTTCAGTCTCTTGACCGGGGTTAATGCCACCGGGGACATTATTGGCTTGCATGTGGATGAGGGTGTTTTGTCGGAGTTGAATGGCTGCAACGTTACGGTTGCGCCCGTTGCCGACCAAATTCAGCGGCGTACCATCAGCCGGATTGACCCAGCCATAGGTATAACCGCCCGCTTGGTTCGCGCCGTTGCGTAGCGCAAACGCTTCGCCGGAGTCACGCAAATAACCCGCTGGTGGCACTGTCGCCGCGTCCTGAAAATTGATGGACACGTTAACGGGTGCTGCCGACGCAGGCACAACGAAAACACTCAAACTTAATAAAACAATCAGTAATAGAAAAGTGGTAATGAAAATACGGTTATGTTTCATGTCTGTGTCTCCCCAAAAGACAGCAATGTATGGCTTTGTTAATGCCCTTAATGGGCTTAGGCTGAGTGTTCCTAAAAAATGAATTAGAAAAATCAGGCTCAAGTGAAAGGATATAACAACTTTGTCTCAGTTTATGAAATTTTAGAAAAAAATTCGGAACGTATTTACGTTATTCACTTTGCGCGGTTTAAGGGTTTAAGAAAGGTTAGAAGAATTAAGATTTTACCCCCTCCCCCACCGAAAAACGGTATAGGAGGGGTTAGAAAATTTGAGACGATTTATGAAGATTTTTGTAGACGGCGGGAAGCCATCATCACACTCAGGAGCATCGCGCCGCCAAACAATCCGAACAGAGGCAGTCGCCATGCGCTCCAGGGTGATTGTCCGGTGGAGGGCAGTGCGCTCACGCTCAAGATTTGGGCGCTGCTGCACTGTGCGCCTGCACACGCTTCGTTGCGGATTGAAAATGGCAGGCTTGTTGTCGCACGGATGCGCGTCTGGATGCTGATCGTCACCGTTTGATTGGCATCAATCTGCGGGATAGTCGCACTGACCGACTGCCCATTGGCGCTGGCGGTGCCGCTGCTGGCGGAGGTGGAAAGAATTTCCAGGTCAGCCGGGACATTATCGGTCACGGTGACATTGGCGACTGGGGCGGAATTGGGATTGATGACGGTGATCGTCCATGTGACGGTATTCCCCGGCAGTGCAAAAGGCGGCATAACGGACTTGCTGATCGTCACGCTGCCTGTCGCTGCGGGGGCGGTAGTCGTCGTGGGCGGAACAACAGTCGGCACAACAACGGGCGCGGTGGTGCCGTTGACAGTTCCTTGCAGGCCGATGCTCGTCAGGGGGCCATTCGCGCCATTGTGGGCAATATCGAGCGAAGCCACTTTTGCACCCGCCGAGAAGGGGGTGAATGTTACGGTAATGCTGGTGCTATCCCCGACATTCAACGTAATCGGCGCGGTAAAGCTGTGGCGGAAACTGTCGGCATTCGCGCCGGTCAGTGTCACACCGCTGATTGTCACGGCTGGATCGCCCACGTTGCCGTTATAGGTCAACGTGACGGATTGTGCCGGACTTGCCAGCGCAAAATTCGGGTCGGCAACCGCATTCGGATCGCTTGGTAAAGTGACTACGCCAAAATTCAGTGAAAGCGGTGCAGCCTGCAAGCCAGAAGCAACCGGTGCTGTCGCGCTCCCGGTCACATTAATCACGGCATTGGTTGGGGTCGCTGTACCATTATCGTGAGCGACAGTAATTGTTGCTGCAAAATTTCCAGCAGCATTCGGTGCAAATCCGACAGCAAATGAGTAGCTCTGACCAGCAGGCAGCGTCACGGGCGCACCCAAGGGGGTCAATTGGAACTGCGCGGCATCGGCACCGCCCAATGTGAGCGAACTTATGAGGATGGAAGGCGCACCCACTGCTCCGGCATTCGTCAGGACGACGTTAAGTGAACTCGCTGGCGCACCCACGATCACCGCGCCAAAGTTGACCGGATTCGGGTTAATCGTCAGCACCGCGACAATCGGCGCGACACCTGTACCCGTCATCGGGACGACGAGGGTGGGGCCATTCACGCCGTTATGGGTGATCGTCAAGTTGCCGCCCTGTGCGCCTGCCGCAGTCGGGGTAAAGATGGCGTTGAAGGTCGCCGTTTGTCCGGCCAAAATATTGATCGGCAGCGCCGCGTTATGCGTAAAGACCACGTTATCAGACACAACCGCGCTGACTGCAATCGCCGCTGTTCCGGTATTGGTGAGGGTGACGACCTGTGTTCCCGGAGCAGCGCCAATCGTCACGTTGCCAAAAGCGATGGGGTTTGGTGTCGCGCCCAAGGTCGAAGCCGGTGCAGCCAAACCCGTCCCCGTGATATTGGCGGTGATCGTCGGGCCATTCGTGCCATTGTGAGTGACCGTCAAGATGCCATTTTGTGCGCCTACCGCTGTCGATGTAAAGACCACATTGAAGGTTGCTGTTTGCCCCGCCAAGATGTTCATCGGCAAAACCGCGTTGTGCGTAAAGACGAGGTTATTGCTGGCAATCGCGGTGACGTTGATCGCGGCAGTACCCGTATTGGTCAGCGTGACAGCCTGTGTCCCCGGTGCGCCAATCGTCACATTACCAAAAGCGATGGGATTGGGCGTAATGCCAAGCGTGGAAGCAGGTGCCGCCGCGCCTGTACCCGTGATATTGGCGGTGATCGTCGGGCCATTCGTGCCATTGTGAGTGACCGTCAAGATGCCATTTTGTGCGCCTACCGCTGTCGGTGTAAAGACCAGATTGAAGGTTGCTGTTTGCCCCGCCAAGATGTTCATCGGCAGTACCGCGTTGTGCGTAAAGACGAGATTATTGCTGGCAATCGCGGTGACGTTGATCGCGGCAGTACCCGTATTGGTCAGCGTGACAACCTGTGTCCCCGGTGCGCCAATCGTCACATTACCAAAAGCGATGGGATTAGGCATAATGCCCAATGTGGAAGCAGGCACAGGGACTGATTGGAAAACTTCAATACCGCGCACTGCGGGGTTATCCAAAGCGCCGTGTATAAAATCAAGATCAAGATTGCCATCCGCCATAGGGATGGTGAATTCCTGCATGATGCCTTTATCTTTACCGCCCGCCGTAGTAAAGATGTCGAAATTCGTCAGCACAGCCACGCCTTCGATGTTGACGTTAAAACGGCGCAAGTTCGCGGCGTTGTGGAATGTCTCGGCGAAAAACAAGCGGACTTTATAGGTCTGTCCGGCGGTGACTGGGAAATTCCACATCATTTCTGTGCCGCCAACGGGGTCGAAACGCTGGGTCTGGAACATTGCCAGCGGCACATACGTTAGACCTGTCAGCGAAGCATGAGTCATATTGATTGCGCCTGCATATGTCGCGGAAACCGTACTGCCTGCGTTCACATACGGTGAAGGTGCGGCGGCGGTATCAACGCTCCAAACAGGCAGCGAGGCATCTGGGGCATTTAACTGCGGCCCGCCGACGTTGATTCGGTAAGTGGCAAGCGCAGGCAGCGCCACACTCACACCGTTCAATACGACATTACCAGTGGGGCCATTGCTGCCCGTATGCGTCACCTGCAAGTTCGCGGTTTTGTTACCCGCTGTAGCAGGCGCAAAGTTGACGATGATATTAGAGGTTTGTCCGGGAGTCAGCACGATGGGATTGACCAAAGCGGCAGTATTGAACTCGGCTGCATCCGCGCCCATCAGCGTGATTGCCGTAATATTGATATTGGGCGAACCTGCCGCGCCGCCATGCGTGACGACAATCGTCTGCTGCCCTGCCAAGCCGATAGTGACGTTGCCAAAATTCACTGGGGCTGCCGGAACATTCAGCGGCGAGGGAGCGATACCCGTCCCCGTCATCGGCGTGTTGGTGGTGGGGCCAGTGCTGCCATTATTCGCTACTTGCAGCGTACCAGCTTTTGCCCCGGCAGTCGTCGGTGCAAAGTTCACGGTGATCGTCTGTGATTGTCCGGGCGTTAGCACAATCGGATTGACCAACGCGGGTGTATTAAATTGATTGGCATTCGCGCCGCCAATCGTGATGGCTGTGATGGTGATGTCGGCGTTCAACGCTGTGCCGGAATTGGTCAGTGTCACAATTTGCGGTGTAGTCGTCCCTGTAAGCGCGTTGCCAAAAGCAACAGGGTTGGGCGTAACGGTTAAGGCTGGCACTACAGGCGACTGGATGATTTCGATACCGCGCAGCGCCGGATTGTTGACCGTGCCATGCGGCAGATCAATATTGAGGTTGGCATCCGCCATGACGACTGTAAATTCGCGCATGAGGGCTTTGTCTTTACCCGCCGCAGCAGCAAAAATATCCAGATCGACCTGGACGGTGGTGCCTTCGATAGCAATATTGAACTTACGCAGATTAGCCGCAGTAAAAGCAGTTTCGGCAAAATATAACCGGACTTTATACTGCTGTCCGGTGGTGACGGGGAACATCCACATCATTTCATTGCCGCCAACAGCATCAAACCGCTGCGTCTGGAAAAGCGCCATTGGGACTTGCGTTAGCCCCGTCATCGAGGCATGAGTCATATTGATTGCTCCGGCATAGGGCGCGGAGATGGTGCTGCCTGTGTTGATGTAAGGAGAAGGAGTCGCGGCATCATCCGCGCTCCAAACGGGCAGGGAAGCATCTGCCGCGTTCAACTGGGGGCCGCCGACGTTGACCCGATAGATCACCGCGATACCCGCAGCGCGTGAAATTTGCGGCTGTGCCAGAATCAAAGAAATCAACACCATCGCCGCCATAAATAACAGAGTGCGAAATGCTGACTTGGGTTTCCCCACGATAAAGGACTGTGTTGGATTGTGTTTCATGAGTCTCTCCCCAGAGTTGTACACCGAAACCTATTTCAAAGTTGTTGTCCGCAAAAATTTCAAAAAGATGAATATCACTTGTCGTAACTACTCAGCCTGTTTCAATTCAAAAAATCAATTTATCGCCAATGACATATCGCGTAAATGAACACCATATAGTTGAGAGTATGCCCCATAATGGTCACTTTATTTACCCTTAATAGTTTTCACATATCGCCATTAAATTGGGTCTTCTTGCAGTAGCGTCCTAACCTCAATTTTGAGCGACCAAAAAAGGTACTAAAATTGATTCCCCTCCAAAAATAGGGCTGAGTAGTTACCACTTGTCATAAAATAAAGTGATTACTATGTTGCACGATAACATGAGATTAAAGACAATAGTGGGAAAATTGGGAGATTTTTCAGATTCGAGGTCGTATTTCACGAAAAATTTATGAATCTAGTTTTTTATTGGTTAAAAATGAATTAACATCATGAAATCCTATTTAAGTTTGTGGAATATCATTGCATTATTTACGATAAACAAACTAAATATCAATTCTATGACACTTTATTAAGGTAAGAACGGGAAAATCTTGTGTGGTCTTAACGTGAAATAGGTAAAAAATTAACGAATTGAGTAAAAAATTGCCTTTTTCATGAAAAATTTGACCCACTACCGTTAGGAATGTGTTATCTTCAGATTGTGAAGCAACGCCAAAATAGAATAATAACACTCACATTACAATCTAATAATCTGACCCATCTAACCGACATAAAACACCCGCATCGCTGTCTAGGAGATCAAAGCATCGTGTTAAGCACATCACTTGTCTCATTCGCGCAGAGTCCGCTAGAAGCACTACCGTCGCCTTTATCCGAGACGACCCACCACACCAGCAACGCTGAGATTGGCGCGGTTCTGCTGCTCGAAGTAGACATCGCTAAGCCGATCTCCAGCGTTCTTTTTATTGATCTCCAAAATGGACGACGCTATACACGCGGCCTGCTCTTGGTCAGGATGCACACCCGCCCTATCGGTTTTGTGGCGTTAGAATCGGATAATTTCCAGATCACGCCTTATGAAGTGGCGGATTTTATCTGGGCAGAGCTTTCCCAAGATATTAACGACGCACTGGCACACGATGGCCTGCCGCGCATCGAAAAATTAGATGCCTTCGGCCTGCCTCCTACTTATACACCTGAATACTTGCGGGAACGCGAAGTCCTCAAGCAAACCGCGCCGATGGTGAGCATTATCGTTTGTACACATGATCGCCCTGAGCAAATCGGCTTGTGTCTCGATTCGCTGCTGCGGCTGGATTACCCCGGCGGATTTGAAATTATCGTGGTGGATAACGCGCCATCGTCGGACGCAACCGCACACTTAATCGTCCAGGATTATTTTGATGATGTGCATTATCTGCGCGAAGACCGTCCCGGCATTTCTCATGCCCGTAATCGCGGCCTTGAAATGGCGATAGGCGAAATTGTCGCCTTTACGGATGACGACGCGATTGTTGAACCCAATTGGCTGACGGAAATTCTGCGCGGCTTCCGGGGTGGGGAAAATGTGGCGTGCGTGACGGGCTTAACTTTGCCTTCTGAGCTAGAAACACCAGCCCAAATTTGGTTCCAGCAAGAACGCGGCGGCTCACGCGGATTTAAACCTGCCTTATTTGATCTACAAAAACACCGCCCACGTGACCCGCTTTATCCCTTTCGTGCGCCCATCTTTGGTGCAGGCATGAACATGGCCTTTAAAACCTCCATCCTACGGGAACTCGGTGGATTCGATACCGCGCTTGGGATCGGCACAGCAACCCACAGCGGCGAGGATATGGCAGCGTATTTTGAAGTCATCCTACACGGCTATCAACTGGCTTACGAACCCGGCGCAATGGTCTATCATAATCACCGTGAAACGTACAGCGAACTCCGTGAGCAGATTTACGGCTGCGGCGTGGGCTGCGCGGCGTATCTCACCCGCTGCCTTAAAGAAAATCCGCGCCTCTTGTTCCGGCTGCTGAGTAAACTTCCGGCGGGATTGGTCGATTCGATCCTCCATCGCTCGGAAAAGAAACGCCTGATGCGGACGACATTCTGGCTGGAACTCAAACTGTTGGAATGGTGGGGATTCGCGCACGGCCCGCTTGCTTACCGTCGCAGTCAACGCCAGATCACGTCCTGATTTACGTCACCACAATAAGCTGCATATATAGCCAAGTATTTGCGCCTGAAACAAGACAAGCGAAAGTTTTGATATATGTGATAATTTCACAACTTACCCCCTTCTTATGTCGTCTATCTTTAGCTTGGGCTTATATGTTTCTCACTAACTATTGGTTTATCGTTAACCCGTAGTTGCTGATTCTATGCCATAATACATTCTTCCTCATAGAAATTACCGTTGCACATCATCATTCACAAAAATGCCTCGTAAGCCTCACACAAATTCACTTCACACACTGCTTGAGTGGCTTTAACAGAGTACGTGTGTAAGATCATATTTTTGTTGAGTAACTTTGGCACTTTAGTGTAGATTTCTACCATAGCTTAATCACATGGTTTGGAATTACGCTGAATGGTATCACTACCTATGAGAAGCGAGTAAACGATGATAAGACAACCAAAACGCATTAAAGCTGATGATCCCGAATTTTATAAGTTGGTGAAGCGGCTGGGATATGCGGGGTTAATTTGGGCGGGACTGTCATTATTGGGGTGGTTTTTGATAGGGCAGATTGTGCTGTTGCTTTGTGTCATCACATTAGGCGGCGCTTTAGTCACCTTGCAAATGTACCTTTTCAATAAAGCACAGACCGATAACTTTCATCATTATCGAGAGATTGAGGCCTTATTCTCGCTGCATAATACTGTGCAGATTGTACAACCCCTCCCCCCCACGCGCTTATGGGCGGCCTCGCCGGACTTCCTAACCATCATCGCCGCGCAGATTCAACATCACCAGCCTAAAGTCGTTTTAGAGTTGGGCAGCGGCGTATCGACCCTTATATCGAGCTATTTGCTCAAGGCTGCCAACAAAGGCGAATTATTCACGCTGGAACACGAGGCACATTTTGCCTCACATTCATTAGAGCAACTAGAAGTACACTGTTTGCACGAGTATGCGACTATCATCCACGCGCCGCTTGTAGCGACGACTTTAAAAGGCGAAACATGGCGCTGGTATGACCCCACTAAAATCCCGGATATGGGTAAAGTTGATTTACTCGTTATCGATGGCCCGCCAAAGCGTGTGCAAAAACTAGCACGGTATCCTGCGCTGCCCATCCTTTTTGAGCGCTTGGCACAGGGTGCAATCATTATCGTTGATGATTTCGCCCGCCCTGATGAGTATGAGATGGTCAAGCAGTGGATAGCAGATTACATGCTTAAGGTGGTCGAAATCCACGATAATGAAAAAGGCGCGATTGTATTGCAAAAATGCTAATGATTATGGGTAAGCGCATCGCTTGAATCTACAGTAATGACTGCGATGTCTCACCTTCATAAGCAGACAGTGAAATAGAGCCAACAGGTCACAGTAGCAATTTAGGTTGTTCAGGAGGAAACGTCGGATGAATTTGCTTCCCATTTTAGGATTAGGCGCGTTAAGTGGACTGCGAAGCATGACAGCGCTGGCCTTCTTAAGCGATCAAGCCAGCAAGGATAGTTATGACGGCAGCCTGCTACAGATTCTATTAAAACAGCCACAAACTGCCTTGCTGCTTAAAATGATGGCAGTAGGCGAAATGGTGATGGACAAAACACCGTTTGTGCCATCACGTCTACAAGCCATTCCGCTGGTTGGACGGGCAGTGTGTGGTGGGTTCGTTGGAGCGGCGATTTCTAAAAAACAGCCCTTGCAGGGTGCTTGTGTTGGTGCGCTGGCGGCGATTGCTGGTTCCTATGGCGCTTACTATGCTCGAAAAACACTCCACGATGAGGTAAATATCCCTGATCCTTTATTAGGCGTTGTTGAAGACACAATTGTTGTGTTTGCGAGCCGTGCCCTTATCCCCGCTACGAAGCGCTAACTTGCTCATCGGCTTGTGTGATCTCTTCTACTTTACGGCTGGCATCTTCATCATTCGCAATAGATTGAACCTCTGGGGTTTCAATCGGTTTTTCTGTCTCTGTAGTGTCGGCAATTCGTTCGATCACAAGCTGCTGCATTCGTTCAAGGGAGGTCGCACCAAAGCGTTTTTGGAGTGAGCGCCCGAACAGCCTAAAACCTAACCGATAAAAGGGGTTAGTTATATTGGCAGGTTTAGAATAGGCGTGCATCTGGAATTCAACTTCGCCGCTTTTCAAAAACTTCCATATCTCGAAAGTGATCTCCCCCATTTCAAAGTGACCGGACAATGTACGATAGCCATAACCCCATACGCGTGCTTCGCCGCGTTTATCGACATCACGCAGCTCATCAATCACTTGGCTTACACGAACACCGAATAAAAACGTGAAAAACAGGAAACGCCCCCGAATAATCATAATCCGTTTATCTAAAGGGTTCTCTGGTACGAAAATGCCTGTAACGAGGGACGGATCAGGGAATTCATAGTTACTCACAATCTGTTGGGCGGCTTTCCAAGACCCGTCAGCGGCAGGTTCGCCAGGCCGCTCCGAGGGAAGGCCAATCATATATTCATCAAGATGCCAGCCATTGATTTCGGTAAATTCCTGCCTTTTGCTTGGATCATAATTAAGTTCGGCGCTGTTCCAGCGATCAAACTGGTTTGTATACTGCTTCCATAAAGGGGTAGGCTCTTGCGGCTTATAATGAACGCGATGCGTCATCACATTGATCTTACCGATCAATTCGCCCCCACTTTCCTCCAGAACCCGTTTACAGAAAAAAGTCCACATGCGTGTTTGCGAAAACTTGGAAATGCCTATTATGCCGTAGAAAAAATTGGTGATCACATTACTGCTTCGCGCCCATGAACGAATTTCAAAACGGAAGGCATCTTCCTGCTGTGGATGATCAAGGATACGAAATTGAATTTCTCCAGCTTCTAAATGGCCTTTTAGCGTTACAAAAGCGAAAGATGTAGGGTGAAGATCAATCAAACGCACGGGGCCATTCCAAGGGCCAGTAATATGAACAAAAAATTCATCACTGACTTCCCAATGGTCATCATTTCCTTTGATTTTTTCGAAAGAGGCCATTTCAGAAGCGATGAATTGATTAATATCCTCAAATACCTTTTGAAAAAGCGCTTCTTTACTCATTGTTGGATGCAAAATATCCACCTGATAAATGCGGTGGTAATAATCACCTTCACCTGCTTGAATAGGTTGCACAGGTTGTTCACCGGGGGTAGTTTTCGCCTTTTGCATGTGAGGGGGCAATTGGGTCGCTGCTACAGGGACTTGAGTTTCTCGCACGATGAGTAAATTCCAACGGCGGCTAAAAAACCAGACTAGCGCACTAACAAGTGCGACAAAAATCAACGCAACCAGCAGACGCAGCTTATACGCCGTCTGTTTGAGCGTATTCAATAAAATCATGCTCTCACCTTAACTATCTCGGCTTGATCGGTTTACTTGGATTTTCACAGGAACTTCGCAGGGGTGGTTTGTTGTAAGATGAGTGTATCAGAGGAAAGTGAGTTTTAGATAAAAGGCGGCAAGTAATAAGCTAAAAGTTGCAAATTGTGGCTTAAAACAAAAAGGCCAGACTTTTCCCGTGTCTGCCCTTAAAAAATCTTTTTCAGCTTGTTCAAAAATAAATCGGTCTTTCGTCATTTTCGTCATCTTCCTCGTCCTCATCAAAATCATCGTCTGGACGACCTACCAAATCACCCGGAAATTCCGCGCCACGCAGTGCCATATCCAGCGCATATTCCACCTCAATTTCCGACATCAGCTTATCGGTACGGATGTCATCAATCGCTTTATAGATCAGCAGCTTCACTTGGGCATCTTTGGTCAGGTCGATGGCTTTATAGAGTTTACGAAGCGCACTCTAGAAATAATCGTTCATTCAGTATCCTCCAAGGCATTATTAATCATCGCTTCAAGGTCGCGTTCTCGCAGGAGCGCTTTAAGATACTGATGGTTAGGGTCTTTTTCTCGCTCCTCCATTTCGCGCATAATCGCTTGATATTCTTCATCGTGAAGCAGCCGCGCCGTTAATTCGGCGGCTTGTTCTGCTTCATGTTCTTCCCGCGTCTGGCGATTCTTGCCGTAGACGACTGCCAGAAACAGAAACCACAAACAGGCCAAAATAATCCGCCGATAAAATTTCGCTGAAGTCATATTTTTTCTCCTCCCCCTTTTTGATAAATTAAATCCCGCCTGCAACAACCTGCTTGCTACTGTTAAAATGAACTATACTGTATCAATTGATTGATGATATATGGACAATATACATCAAGTGCTATATACTGTTAATAGGTCAAAATGTCAAAGTCAAAAAATTATATGATTCGAATGCCCGAAGAAGGGTATCAAGCACTTAAATTAATCGCTAAAAGAGAACGGCGTGTACTTGCGGATATTATGCGCGAAGCCCTTGAAGAATATACTAAAAAGAAAGGTGTTGAGGCCAGCTTTGAGGTAGAGCGCGGCGGCTATCGGCCTCGCAATACCAATTCTAGCGAGGATACTAAA
>Ga0209181_10003301_pt1 | contig 25124 bp, 23 predicted proteins | sample MAT05_FD_187208 | JGI IMG/M metagenome (GOLD analysis project Ga0209181, IMG submission 187208) | Freshwater microbial communities from Lake Fryxell liftoff mats and glacier meltwater in Antarctica - MAT-05 (SPAdes) (version 2) | ecosystem: Environmental > Aquatic > Freshwater > Ice > Liftoff...
CCCGCAAATGCCGGGAGACCCGCGGCTGGCTCTGCTCGAGAACCGCCACGAGGTCGCCGACTCGGGTCTCCCCGCCCAGCAGGGCCACCAGCAACCGCACGCGGCTGGGCTCGGCGGCGGCATTCAGCTGCGAAACGGCCTGGATCAGATCCATGCAGCAAATATAAAGACATCGTTATGTGTCCGCAAGAAGCCCCATCACAATCACGCACAGGAGTGGCAACGGACGTCACGGCCCCCGGGAAAAGCCGTTAACTTCGGCGATCTAGCTGCTAACAGGAGGCAGGTTGGCGGCTACGCGGGCCGTACCGATCCAGCTGCGGACCAGTGAGTAGGCCACGGCGAGCACGGTCGGGCCGACAAACAGACCGATAATGCCCCAAGCCAGCAGGCCCCCTATAACCCCCATGAGGATCAGGGCGAAGGGCAGCTTGGCGCCCCGACTGATCAGGTAGGGGCGCAGAAAGTTATCCACAGTGTTCACCAGGAGCAGACCCCAGATTCCCAGGAAGATGGCTGATCCCGTCTCCCCCGTGTAGTACAGCCAGATAGCCGACGGGAGCCAGATGAGAAGGGTCGGCAACTGCACCAGAGCCAGCATGAACGTGCCAAAGCCCAGCACGGCCACGCCCGGCATACCGGCGATGAAGAAACCGAGCCCGGCGATCAGGGCCTGCACGGACGCGGTGCCGACCAGCCCGATCGAGACACTGCGGACGGTACCCACGACCAGCGGAATGATATGACCCTGTTCGCCAATGTTCAGCCGGGAAACCAGCCGCTCGGCCAGGTCGGCGGAGCGGTCGGCGGTAATCAGAAGGACCCCCGAAATCAGAATCGCGAACATGAATTCCAGCAACGCGAGCGCCAGGTTTGCCCCCTGAGCCAGGGCCCACACGCCGGCAACCTCCGCAGCTGGCATCGCCTTGGTGATCATCCCTGACATGTCAGTGACGGCACTCAGCCAGACGTCGCGGACCAGCGTGCCCACGAAGGGCAGGTCACTGACCCAGCGCGGCGGAGCCGGAGCGATCGAAACCGTCAGGTCCCGGAGCATCGTCGCCAGCTGGGGCAGGGCCTGCCCGAGCGTGGCGGTCAGCGCGGCGAAGGGCAGCACCAGCACCAGAAAGAGGGCCAGACTGCACAGGCCTGCCGCCAGCACCGGGCGATCGCCAAACCTGGCGGTCAGCCAGACGAAAGCGGGCCAGATGGTAATAGAGATGATCGCTGCCCAGGTCAGGGCCACGAGGAATGGCAGGATGATCTGCAGGCACGCCAGCACCAGCGCCGCCAGCGCAATGAGCCGGACTATGCGTTCAGTGGTCCAGGCACTCAGGGCAGGAAGTTGAGGATCGGCCATGACCCGTCAGGGTACCCCAGGAGCCGGGAGCATCGTGTCGCGCTTCAGGATATTGATGATCGCGGCGCGCTCCCTGGCAGTCTTGACCGGGCCAATCGAGATGATCATCGAGGTGCCCGGCAGAAACTGGTCGGGTCCGGCCAGGAACTTGTCCAGGGTCTCGTCGTTCCAGACGAGGCCCGTCTGACCGGCATCTGCCATGGCCTGTGAATAGGTGAAGCCCGGCACCCGGCCTGCCTGCTGGCCGAAGATGGCGTAAAGATTCGGCCCCACCAAGTGCTTCCCGCCCTTCTCCATGGTGTGACAGAAGCCGCACCACTTGTAGGTTTCCGCCTTGACCTGGCGCTCGTACTCGGTTTCCGGCGTGATGGTGACAGCCATCACGGGCGCCGCGTGGGACGTGACGCCCTCTGGAGCGTCAACCGTCACGCCGATGGGCCAGGGTGTGACGCGAAAAGTCTGGTAGGGCAGGTACGCCGCAATCAGCACGATGACCAGCGAGGCCAGCACGGCAACGGCGCGCGGCCCGGTCGTCACCGCGGAGGTCGCCGGTGCCGACGCCCGCCCGGCCCGCCAGCGTGCCGCCACGAAGAAGAGGGCGGTAACCGCCAGGTAAATGCTCACTGCCACCACGCCGGGGCCAGGTCCCTTGAAGGTCGAGAGGGCATACACGCTGACCAGGACGGTGATCCAGACCTGGGCGCCGAAGCCCGGCGGAAAGGCGGCCAGCAGGCCCACGCCGCGGCGGAACACGAGGTACATGGCCGTAATGGCGGCCACGGCGGTCAGCAGCGTGGCGCCAAACCCCAAGGCGGAGTGAAAATACCCGCTGAACATCCACAGGGTTCGATCCTCGCCGACGAGCGCGGGCAGCGTGGCGAACGGACCGAGGCGGACGGGCAGGCCATCGCTCCAGGCCGAGAGGATCCCGAGTGGGGGCATGAAGGCCAGCACCACGTAAGTCATCAGCGCCAGTTGCGCCGTCCAGGCGTTGGCCGATGGCGGCAGGGCGCGATTCGTCGGCGCCGGTCGGTCCCGCCACCAGAGCCAGAGGCGCCAGAGCAGCGCGACAAACAGGATGAGCCCCATCAGGTAGTGCCAGCTCCGCAACTCGTCGCGCATCAGCGATGGCTTGACGGTGCGTGGCATGGCCACCGAAATGGCCGCCTGCACGGCATAGAGAAACGCAATCAGCCAACCCAGAATCTTCGCCATCGAGAAATCTCCAGTACGAGTGCCGTGTAGGAGTGCCTTGTAGGAGCGCCTTCAGGCGCGATTTCTATTAGATCGCGCCTGAAGGCGCTCCTACAAGGCACTCCTACAAGGCGCTCCTACAATTTCTGTTTCAGTAGTTCATTGACCTGAGCGGGGTTCGCCTTGCCACCACTCGCCTTCATGATCTGGCCGACAAGGAAGCCCAGTACCTTCGTCTGGCCGGCCCGGTACTGCTCAAGCTGCAGCGGATTGGCGGCGAGCACGTCCGCGACGATCTTCTCCAGCGCGCCGCTGTCGCTGATCTGTTTCAGACCCCGCTGCTCCACCACCTGCTGCAGGTCCGGAAGCTGGCGGGTGAAGGCGAATTCCTCGATGAGTTCCTTAGCGCTGCTCCGGGCAATGAGACCTTCGGCAGCCATGCGCAGGACGGCAGCCGTGGCGGGCACGTTGACCCCGGCCGGCGTCCGCTCCGGACCAAAAAGGCTGAAGAGCTGGCTCTGCAGGGTGTTGGCCGCTGCGACGGGCTGGCCGGACTCCCGGGCCAGAGCATCGAACAGCGCCGCCACTTCCGGATCGGCGGCCAGCACCTCGGCGGTCTCCGCCTTGAGGCCGAAGTCCCGGGCCCAGCGTTCGCGTCGGGCATCGGGCAGTTCGGGGAGCAGCCGCCGGACTGCCTCGATGTACGCCTCGTCGAGTATCACCGGGAGCAGATCCGGGTCCGGGAAGTACCGGTAGTCGTTGGCCTCTTCCTTGCTGCGCATCGGCCGGGTCTCGTCCCGGTCCGGATCGTAGAGCCGGGTTTCCTGCACGACCCTGCCGCCGCTTTCGAGGACGTCGATCTGCCGCTGGACCTCGAAGAGAATCGCCCGCTCCAGGAAGCGAAAGGAATTCAGGTTCTTCGACTCCGTGCGCGTGCCCAGCGGGTCCGTGCCGGCGCGGCGGATGGAAACATTGGCATCGCACCGGAAGGAACCTTCCTGCATGTTGCCGTCGCAGATCCCCAGGTAGCGCACCAGCTGGTGCACCTTCTTCATGTACGCCACGGCTTCCTTCGCCGAGCGCAGGTCCGGCGCCGAGACGATCTCCAGCAGCGGGGTGCCCGCCCGATTCAGGTCCAGACCGGTCAGGCCCGCAAAGTTCTCGTGGAGGGACTTGCCGGCATCCTCCTCCAGGTGCGCGCGGATCACGTGCACGGCTTTGGTACCGCCACCGTCCAGCTCGATGGTGATGTGCCCGTCGTGGACGATGGGCAACTCGTACTGGCTGATCTGGTAGCCCTTCGGCAGGTCCGGGTAGAAGTAGTTCTTGCGGGCAAATACGGAGCGCCCGGCCACGGTGGCGCCGATCGCCAGACCGAACAGTGCGGCCATGCGCACCGCCTCGCCGTTCAATACCGGCAGGACCCCCGGGTAACCCAGATCGACCAGGCTGGCCTGGGTGTTCGGTTCGGCGCCATAGGCCGTGGCTGAACCGGAGAAGATCTTGCTGTGCGTAGCGAGCTGGGCATGAACCTCGAGGCCGATGACGGTTTCCCACGTCATGGCGGCGCTCCTACGGGCACGGCAGGCGGCAGCTGCTGGTGCCAGTCGGTTTCCCGCTGGAACACGTGGGCAAAGTTGAACAACGCGGCCTCGCCGAAATGGGGCCCGATGAGCTGCAACCCCACCGGCAGGCCAGCGGAAAACCCGCAGGGCAAGGACATCCCCGGCAGGCCGGCCAGGTTCACCGGGATCGTGTAGATGTCGTTCAGGTACATCTGCACCGGATCATCCACCTTCTCGCCCAGCCGGAACGCGGGGGTCGGCGCCGTGGGGCCGGCAATCACGTCCACGTCGGCAAAGCAGCGGCGAAAGTCGTCGGCAATCAGGCGCCGGGCCTTCTGCGCCTTGAGGTAATAGGCGTCGTAGTACCCGGTGGACAGCACGTAGGTGCCGGTCAGGATGCGGCGCTTCACCTCGGCGCCAAAGCCCTCGCCCCGGGATTTCTTGTACAGCTCCTCCAGTGTGGAGGCGCCTGCGTGCCGGTGGCCAAAACGCACGCCGTCGAAGCGGGACAGGTTGGACGAACACTCGGCGGGGGCGACGATGTAGTAGGTGGGCACCGACAGGGACAGACTCGGCAGGGAGATCTCCTTAAGGGTCGCGCCCAGCCGCTCGTAAACCCGGAGGGCCTCGCGCAGCGCCGCGGCGGACCCCGGCTCGAGCCCCGTGTCGAAGAACTCCTTCGGCACACCGATGCGCTTGCCGCGCAGTGCTTCGCCCAGGGTCGCGGTGTAGTCCGGCACGGGCAGGTCCGCGCTGGTGGAATCCCGGGGATCGAAGCCCGCCATGGCGCTGGTCAGCAGGGCCGCATCTTCTGCTGTGAGGGTCAGGACCCCGGCCTGGTCCAGGCTGGAGGCAAAGGCAATCATGCCGTAGCGGGAGACGCGCCCGTAGGTGGGCTTGAAGCCCGTGATGCCCACCAGCGCTGCCGGCTGGCGAATCGAGCCGCCCGTGTCCGTGCCCGTCGCTGCCGGGACCAAACCGGCCGCCACAGCGGCGGCAGAGCCGCCGGAAGAGCCACCCGGCGAGCGGTCCGTGTCCCAGGGATTACGCACGGGGCCGAACCAGCTGGTCTCGTTGGACGACCCCATGGCGAACTCGTCCATGTTGGTCTTGCCCACCGTGACGATGCCGGCCGCAGCCAGTCGCTCCACTGCCGTGGCGTCGTAGGGGGAGACAAAGTTCGCGAGCATCTTTGACCCGCAGGTCGTGCGGATCCCGGCAGTGCAGAAAATGTCCTTGTGGGCGAAGGGGATACCCGTGAGCGGCCCGCCGTCGCCCCGGGCCAGCCGGGCGTCGGCCTGGTCCGCGGCGGCCAGGGCCAGTTCCGGCACCAGGGTGATGAAACTGTTCAGGACCCGGTCTGCGGCGCCAATGCGGGCGAGGGCCGCGGCTGTGAGTTCCCGGCTGCTGACCTCGCGGGCCGCAAGGGCCTGGGACAGCTGCGTGATGGTGGGGCGTTGCGGCAGTGGGGGCATTTCTCGGACCGGGGATCGCGCCTGAAGGCGCTCCTACTCTAAAACCCGTGGAACGGTGTACAGGCCGGCCGCGACGTCGGCGCTGTTCTGCTGGTAGAGGTCCCGACGATCTGCTTCGGTGACCGTGTCGGTCCGCAGGCGCTGGCTCATGTCCATGGGGTGCGCCATGGGGGTGACAGCGCTGGTATCGGCCAGTTGGAGCTGAGCGACAAACTCCACAATACGGCCGAGTTTCTCGACCACGCCATCGAGCTCCTCAGGCCCGATTTCGAGACGGGCCAGGTGAGCGATCTGTGCGACGTTCTGGCGGGTGAGTTTCACCGGGTCTGGCTCAACGTAGGTCTGAATGGCGATTGGTCGAAGTGTGAGGCAGGCCGCGATTTTCCTGCCGGCAAATCATACACCGCTGTTGCTGTATCCGACCCCCGGCGTTAGGCTACCGGGCTTCTACGGGGCACTTCTCTCTGGGCGCGGGCACCATGCTGACACAGCCATGCTGAAACGGCTTCGGGGTTATTTTTCCCACGATCTTTCGATTGATCTGGGGACCGCAAACACGCTGATCTACCTGGCGGGGCACGGCATCGTGCTGGACGAACCGTCGGTGGTCGCTATTCGGGAAGAGCCCGGTCGTGGCGGCAAGATCGTGGAGGCTGTGGGCCAGCAGGCCAAGAACATGCTGGGCCGCACGCCAGGCAACATCACGGCCATCCGGCCCCTGAAGGATGGCGTGATCGCCGACTTCACCGTGACGGAGAAAATGCTCCAGCACTTCATCCGCAAGGCGCTTCCTGGCCGCTATTTCCGGCCCAGCCCCCGGGTCATCGTCTGCGTGCCCTACGGTTCCACCCAGGTCGAACGGCGGGCCATCCGGGAGTCTGCCGAGGGCGCGGGAGCTCGCAAGGTCTGGCTGGTAGAGGAACCCATGGCGGCGGCCGTGGGCGCCGGGATGCCTGTGCACGAGGCCCGAGGCTCCATGGTGCTCGATATCGGCGGCGGCACGTCCGAAGTGGCAGTGATCTCGCTCAATGGCATCGTTTACGCGGCATCCGCCCGGATCGGCGGTGACAAGTTCGACGAGGCCATCATCAACTACGTCCGCCGCAACTACGGCATCCTCATCGGTGAGGCCACCGCTGAGCGCATCAAGAAGGAGATCGGCTCCGCGTTCCCCGGCGACGAAGTCCGGGAAATCTCCGTCAAGGGCCGCAACCTGTCCGAGGGCGTGCCCCGAAGTTTCAGTCTGAACAGCAACGAGATTCTGGAGGCTCTGCAGGAACCACTCCAGGGCATCGTCCAGGCCGTGAAGCAGGCGCTGGAGCAGACGCCACCGGAACTCGGCGCGGATGTGGCAGAGCGCGGCATCGTCCTGACCGGCGGTGGCGCCCTGCTGAGGCACATCGACAAGCTCCTTATGGAAGAAACTGGCCTGCCAGTCGTAGTCGCCGATGAACCGCTGACCTGCGTGGCCCGGGGCGGCGGCCGGATACTCGAACTGCTGGACGAGGTTCCACCGTCGACACTGGGTCTTGAGTAGGAGCGCCTTTAGGCGCGATCAATGCCGGATCGCGCCTGAAGGCGCTCCTACAGGCGTTTCCCGGAGGAAATGAGGCATGTCCCCATTTCCATCGTCTGCAGACAGCGAAGGCCGGGCCTACCGCAACGCGAGCCCCGGGCTCCGCTTCTTCCTGACCGCGAGCCTGGCCCTGGCCCTGATGTTTCTCGACCATCGGGGCATCTACCTGGCCCAGGTGCGGGCCTACCTCGGGGCGGCCATGTATCCCCTCCAGATCGCGATTGACTCACCGTCTGCCGGACTGGGCTGGCTGCGGGAGAATCTCGCTCGCCGCGAGACTATGCAAGCAGAAAACGCAGCCCTCCGCAGCCAGTCGCTGACTAATCGCGCCGAACTCCAGCGGCTGGCCGCACTGCAGGCGGAGAACGCGCGCTTTCGGGCCCTGCTCGACTCCAAGACCCGGGTTTCGAATCGGGTCGTGGTCGCTGAGATTCTGGCCGTGGACATGGACCCGCTCCGCCACCGGGTCATCCTTAACAAAGGCGGTCGCGAGGGCGCCATTGAAGGCCAGGCTCTCATCGACGCCATGGGCGTCGTCGGCCAGATCACCCGGGATCAGGGCGACAGTGCCGAAGCGATCCTGATCACGGATCCTGATCACGCCGTGCCCATCGAGGTCGTGCGCAACGGCCTGCGCAGCATCGCCGTCGGGACCGGCGACCTGGAGCGTCTGTCCCTGCCCTTTCTGACCCGGAACGCGGACATCAAGGCCGGCGATCTGCTCGTTACCTCCGGGCTCGGCGGCACCTTCCCGCCGGGCTATCCGGTTGGCACCGTGACCGCTGTCGATGGCTCCTCGGGCGACGCTTTCCTGGAGATCGCAGCGCGGCCGGCGGCAAACCTGGACCGACTCCACGAAGTGCTGCTGGTCTTCCTGCAGGCAGGCAGCGCAGCAACTCCGGCACCGGCGCGTGGGGAATCTCCCCCGGTCGTGGCCAGTCCACCGGTGAAGGCTGCCGCCGCCCCCTCACCAGCCACCGAGACGCCGCCCCTGGTGACCGCGACCCCAAACGCCGACACTCCCCCCGAGGCCGCAGTTGAGCCCGTGCCCGTGCCCGTGCCCGAGCCCGAGCCCGAGGAAGTGCAGGAGTGAGAGCCCCCCGCTGGCCAGTCTGGTTACTGTTGCTGCTGGCCCTGGCGGCGGAGTTGCTGCCGCTGCCGGCCGCGATGCAGCCGCTGCGCCCGGCATGGACGACCATGGTGGTCATCTACTGGGCCCTGATGTGGCCGGGTCGCTTTGGGGTTTTCAGCGCGTTTCTGGTGGGACTGTGCGTTGACGTGGCTCACGGCTCCCTGCTCGGCCAGCATGCGCTGTCCCTGTCACTGCTGGCCTACCTGGTGGTGAGGCTGCACCTGCAGCTGCGGGTCTTTCCCCTCTGGCAACTCACGCTGTCGGTCTTTGCGCTGATGTTCATCGAGGCTTTCGTGCTGCTCTGGATCGACGGCGCAACCGGCCGCGCCGAGTTCGGACCGGGGCGCTGGGGACCCGTGGTCGCCGCTGCCCTGCTCTGGCCCGCCCTCATGGCAGCCATGGATCGGGTCCGGGAACGGCTGGAGCGCCGGGACTCCAGCTTCGCCTGAAGACCGTACCCATGGCACCGGCACTCCGCATCAAGGACCACTGGCGAGAGCAGCAGCTCTTCACGGGCCGGCTGCTGGTGGCCATCCTGTTCGTGCTGGGCCTGACCGGTCTGGTGGTGGGGCGACTGGTGCAGCTGCAGGTGGGCGAGTACGAGTACTACTCGGTGCAGTCCAGCGGCAATCGCATCCGCGTCGAGCCTGTTCCGCCCATCCGGGGCCTCATCCTCGATCGCAACGGCAAGGTGCTCGCCGAGAACACGCCAAGCTATCAGCTGGAGATGACCCCGGAACAGGTCCCCAACATGGCGGACACGCTGACCCGTCTCGTCGCGAGCGGCATTCTGCCCGAGGGCGATCTGCCGGAGCTGAAGGAGATGGTGGCCAGCCGCCGGGCTTTCGACACCGTGGTGGTGGCCGAGAGACTCACCGACGAAGAACTCGCTGCCTTCGCGGTCCGTCGGCCGCACTTTCCGGGACTCGACATCCGGGCGCGGCTTGGCCGCAGCTATCCCTACGGGACTGCGGCGGCCCATCTGCTGGGCTACGTCAGCGGCATCAGCGCTGACGACAAGAAGACGCTGGACCCGACCGCGTACGCCGGCACCACCCACGTGGGCAAGATCTCGGTGGAACGCAGCTTCGAGGCCAGGCTGCACGGCACCCCGGGGCACGAGGATGTCGTGGTCAACGTGCACGGCCGGAAAATGCAGGTGCTGGACCGCGTCCGGTCACTGCCAGGCGAGGATGTCATCCTGACCATCGACATGGATGCGCAGATGGCGGCGAATCAGGGCCTGCAGGGCAAGCGCGGTGCGGCCGTGGCTATCGATCCGCGCAATGGCGAAGTGCTGGCCTTCGTCAGCACGCCGGCCTACGACCCGAACGCCATCAGCGCAGGCTTAAGCCGGCGCGCCTACCTGGCTCTCCAGGAAGACCTCGACCAGCCCATGTTCAATCGCGCCCTGCGGGGCCAGTACCCGCCGGGGTCCACGATCAAGCCCATGGTGGCTCTGGCTGCCCTACACTACGGCGTGGCGACAGCCGAACGCCGGGTCGGCTGTCGCGGGGCCTTCAGCCTGCCGGGCAGCAGCCACCGCTTCCGGGACTGGAAACCAGAGGGCCATGGCTCCGTAGACCTGTACAACGCCATCGGGCAGTCCTGCGACGTCTACTTCTATACCGTGGCCCGGGAACTGGGCATCGACAGGCTGGGGAGTTTCCTGGAGAGCTTTGGTCTGGGGAGTGTCACCGGCATCGATATTGGCGGCGAGAAGACCGGTCTGGTGCCCAGTATCGCTTGGAAGAAGAAGGCTTTTCGCCGGCCTGGCGACCAGGTCTGGTTTCCCGGCGAAACGGTTATCGCGGGCATCGGCCAGGGGTACATGCTGGTGACACCTCTCCAGCTCGCCCACGCCACTGCGACCATCGCGGCCAAGGGCCAGCGTTTTCAGCCGACTCTTTTCCGAGGCACACGGAATTCGGCCACGGGAACGATCGAGTATGAGGCGCCCCGGCCGCTGCCACCGGTACCGGATCAGGAACCGGCGCAGTGGGCTGCGATCATCGAAGGCATGCACGGTGTAATGCACGGCCCGCGAGGCACAGCCCGGGCCGTCGGCCTCAATGCCCCTTATCAGATGGCCGGAAAAAGTGGCACCGCCCAGGTCTTCACCGTCGGCCAGAAGGAGAAGTACATTGCGAAGGACGTCGCCGAGAGGCGCCGGGACCACGCGCTCTTCATCGCCTTCGCGCCGCTGGAGGCGCCCCGCATCGCCGTGGCGGTGGTCATTGAAAACGGCGAAAGCGGCAGCAAGGTCGCAGCGCCCATTGCCCGTGCGGTCATGGACGCCTACCTCAGGAACCCGAGCTGAGAACTGCAATGAACACAGCCGCATTTGGCCTCAGTCTTGAACCCCGCAGTCGCGTCGAGCAGGGTCTGCTCGGCCGTGCCCTGCGCTTTCTCCACCTGGATGGCTGGTTGCTGGTGGGGATAGGCGGAGTGCTGTTGATCAGCCTGCTGGCGCTCTATAGCGCGGAAGGCCAGCAACTGACGGAGTTACTCGACCAGGTAGCGCGGATGCTGGTCGCCTTGGGGGCTCTGCTGTTCATGGCCCAGATCAGCCCCAGCTGGCTGCGGCGCGGTTCACCGCTGATCTATGCGCTGGGCATCGTGCTGCTGATCCTGGTCATGGCCACCGGGGACATCGGTAAGGGTGCGCAGCGCTGGCTCGACCTGGGCGTGCGGTTCCAGCCTTCCGAGATCATGAAGCTGGGCTTGCCGATGACCCTCTGCTGGCTGCTGCATGACCGGCCGCTGCCGCCATCCTTCGGTGTCCTGCTGATCGTTTTCGTGCTCCTCGTGGTACCTGTCGGCCTGATCGCCGAGCAGCCGGATCTCGGCACCGCCATCCTAATCGTGCTCTCCGGGGCCGTCGTGATCTTTCTGGCGGGCCTGGGCTGGAAATACCTCGCGGCCGTTTGCGCCCTGACCGGCGCCGCCATGCCCGCCCTCTGGCTGGTCATGCATGACTACCAGCGCAAGCGTGTGCTCACGTTGCTGGACCCGGAGAGCGATCCCCTGGGCGCGGGGTATCACATCATCCAGTCCAAGATTGCCATCGGGTCCGGCGGCATATTCGGCAAGGGCTGGCTGAATGGCACCCAGGGTCAGCTGGAGTTCCTGCCAGAACGGCACACGGACTTCATATTCGCCGTTATCGGCGAGGAGTTCGGCTTGCTGGGTGCCCTGGCGCTGCTCCTGCTCTATCTGCTGATTGTCGGCCGGGGCCTGTACATCGCCGCGAGCGCACCGGACACTTTCTCGCGGCTGCTGGCCGGCAGCCTCAGCGTTACCTTCTTTTTCTACGTTTTCGTGAACACCGCCATGGTGATGGGCATGATCCCCGTCGTCGGCGTTCCCCTGCCGCTGGTCAGTGCCGGGGGCACGTCGATGGTGACCCTGATGGCAGGATTCGGTATTCTGATGTCCATCCAGACCCACCGGAAGCTAGTCGCTCAATGATCTCGACCCGATTCGGCCGGAGGCGAGCAGCGGCCAATTTTGCCGCTTTGTTCGCCCTCGCAGGTTTCACCCTGTTGCTGTCCTCACCCGCCAGTAGCCTCGACACGGCACGCCCCGAAGTCGCGGCATTCTCGTCCGACCTGGTGCAGAAGGATGGCTTCGAACAGGCCTACGTCACTGCGGTCTTCAGCGGGATCGAGTCGAAGCAGGGCATTCTTGATGCCATTAGCCGGCCTGCCGAGAAGGTGAAGCCCTGGTCCGAGTATCGCAACATCTTTATCACTCCCCGGCGGATCAGTGCCGGCGTGGATTTCTTCAGGGAGCATGAGGCGCGGCTGCGCAAGATTGCCGCGCAGACGGGGGTGCCCGCCGAAATCATCGTCGCCATACTGGGCGTGGAGACGTTCTACGGTACCCGCACCGGCAGCTTCCGCGCGGTGGATGCCCTGGCGACACTCGGCTTCGACTATCCGCCCCGGAGCACCTTCTTTCGCAGTGAACTGCGCCAGTTATTCCTGCTTGCGCGGGAGGAGCAGCTGGATATCAGTGGACTGGTCGGCTCTTACGCCGGGGCTCTGGGGCCACCCCAGTTCATCGCGAGCAGCTACCGTAACTATGCGGTGGACGGCAACGGCGACGGCCGGCGCGACCTGCTGCAGAACTGGGACGACATCATGGCGAGCATCGCCAACTACTTCGTGGAACATAACTGGCAGCCCGGGCAGCCTATCGCCACCCGGGCAGAGTTTGCCCGGGATGCCGTGCGGCCCACCGGCCCGACGGAACTGGTGATGAGGGACACCGTGGGTTCCCTGGGGCGCCAGGGCGTCCAGTTCACGACGGACCTCCCCGTCACTGCCCCCGCGCTGCTCGTCTCCCTCCAGGGTGAGGAAGGCGCTGAATACTGGGTGGGATTCCAGAACTATTTCGCGATCACCCGCTACAACCGCAGCACCATGTACGCCCTCGCCGTGTTCCAGCTGAGCGAGGCCATTGCGGCCGGCACCCGGACGCCGCCGGCGAATCCTGCCCCGCAGAAGGGCGCCACCGTTGTTCCCTAAGCACGCGGCCTGGGTGGCAGCGGCCGTGCTGCTCGTCGGTTGCGTACCGGCCCGCTGGCCCGATCAGGCGGACGTCCCGCGGACCCCCGTCCCGCCGGCAGCGTCAAGTCCGCGCACCGCGCCGCCCCCACCCCGCCCCCAGGGCAACACCACCCCGGCAACAACGCCCACCCCCGCCCCGGCCCTGCCCAGCGGCCCGGGTAATCCGGCGTTCTACGAAGTGTTTGGCGAACGTTACTTCGTCATGCCGGACAGTGGCGGCTATCGGGAGGAAGGCATCGCCTCCTGGTACGGAGAGCCCTTCCATGGCCGACGGACGTCGAGCGGTGCCGTCTACGACATGCACGAGTTGACCGCTGCCCACAAGACGCTGCCACTGCCCTCCTTCGTGCGCGTCACGAATCTGGACAACCGCCGGAGCGTGGTGGTCAAGGTCAACGACCGGGGCCCTTTCGCCAAGGGCCGGATCATTGACCTCTCGTATGCAGCCGCGCAGGAGCTGGGCATCATCAAGTCAGGCACCGGCCGGGTCGAGGTGGAAGCCCTGGTGGCAGAGAGCGAGCGGAACGCCAGCTCGGTCGCGCCCCTATCGTCCCAGCGTATTTTCCTGCAGGTGGGGGCCTTCGGCGACGAGGCCAATGCGTCGCGGCTCAAGGGCAGTCTCGAGTCCAGTGGTGTGAATAACGTCGTCATCCGTTACGATGACGCAGTGAGTCCGGCCTTGTACCGTGTGCGCGTTGGTCCACTCTCGGGCTCAGCGGAGTACGACGCCCTGGCGGCGCGGATGGCGTCCCTCCAGATCGCCAACCCACAGCTCGTCATGGAGTCCCAGCCCCCGACTACCCCGTAGGAGCGCCTTAAGGCGCGACCGGATCGCGCCGGATCGCGCCGGATCGCGCCTGAAGGCGCTCCTACAACAGCTATTCAGGAGTTTGCAGAATGAGTCAACGTGTGTGGGCCGGATTGCTGGCGATGGCCGTGGTGGTCAACTCAGCATCCGCCGCCGATCCGAACCAGGTTCCCGCGCCACCCACCCTGGCTGCCAAGGCCTACATACTTCAGGACCACAACAGCGGGCGCACCCTGGCGAGCCTCAACGAGAACCAGAAACTTGATCCGGCGAGCATTACCAAGCTGATGACGGCCTACGCGGTCTTTCGCAGCATCAAGGACAAGCGCATCGGCCTCGAAGATCCGGTGGTCATCAGCGAGACAGCATGGCGGACAGGCGGTTCCCGGTCCTTTGTCGACCTGGGCGATCGCGTGCCCCTGTCAGTGCTGCTGCAGGGCATGATCATCCAGTCGGGCAACGACGCCAGCGTGGCCTTGGCGGAGCACGTCTCGGGCAGCGAGTCCGCCTTTGCCGACCTGATGAACCAGTACGCCCGGGGGCTGGGCATGCGCAATACCCAGTACCGCAATGCCACCGGCCTGCCAGACCCGGAGCACTACACCACCGCGAGCGATATCCTGAAGGTGGCGAACGCGATCATCAGTGAGTTTCCCCAGTACTACCGCTGGTACTCCCAGAAGGAATTCCAGTGGAACGGCATTACCCAGAGCAACCGCAACGGCCTGCTCTGGCGCGACTCTACCGTGGACGGCATGAAGACCGGCTTCACCGATACGGCCGGCTACTGTCTCGTGTCATCGGCGCTTCGGGACGGTATGCGCGGGGTGGCGGTAGTCCTCGGCACCGACAGCCCGAGGGCCCGGGAACGGGAGTCCCAGACCCTGCTAAATTACGGTTATCGCTTCTACGAAACGAAATTGCTGCTCGGGGCCGGCAAGCCACTGAGCGAGGTGCGCGTCTGGAAGGGCGAGCAACAGCTGGCGGGTGTCGGCGTCAATCGCGATATCTGGGTCACCGTACCCCGGGGTACCGCGGACCAGATCAAACCGACCTTTACCCTGCCCGCCCAGGTGATGGCACCCCTCGATCCCGCTGTCGCACTGGGTAAAGTCCGGGTCAGCCTGGGGAACGAAACCATCGCCGAGGCGGGCCTTTACCCGGTTGCGCCGATGGCCACCGGTTCGCTCTGGCAGCAGGGCCGGGATACGGTCCTGCTCTGGTTCGAATGAGCTAGCTGGCGCATGGCCGTGCCGCTGCCGACAGCCTGGTTCAACGGTGAGTTCATGGCACTGCGGGCAGTGCGTGTGTCGCCCCTCGATCGGGCCTTCCTCTTTGGCGATGCCGTTTACGAAGTGATCCCGGTCTACGCCGGGCAGTCCTTCCTGCTCGATGCCCACCTGGACAGGCTCGAACGCAGCCTGCGGGAAGTTGAGATCCGCAACCCCCACAGCCGGGCCGGATGGGTCGAGATCATCACCGGGCTCGTGCAACGGAATGGTGGCGGCAATCTGGCGGTTTATCTCCAGGTCAGCCGGGGCGCCGATGTGGGGCGCGACCACGCCTTCCCGGGCAGCCATGTCATACCGACTGTCTTCGGCATGGTGTCGCCGATGAGTGAGCCGCATCCCGACCACATTGCCATCGAGGCCATCACGCGTCCCGACCAGCGCTGGGGCCGCTGCGACATCAAGTCCACGGCACTGCTGGCCAATGTGCTGGCCCGGCAGACGGCAAGTGCAGCTGGCGCCGGCGAGGCCATTCTGCTCCGCGACGGCCAGCTATCGGAGGGCTCAGCGAGCTCGGTGATCATCGTGGAGAAGGGGGTTCTGGTCCGGCGGCCGGCCGGTCCCGACGTGCTTCCCGGCACCACGACCGATGCCGTTTTCTTCATTGCCCGGGAGTGCGGTCGGCGTTGTACCGACGACGCAATCAGCGAGGAGCGCTTGCGGGGTGCCGACGAGATCTGGATCGCTGCGGCAACCCGCGGCATCGCGCCGGTAGTCGTGCTGGACGGCAAGCCGGTGGGCAACGGCGAACCTGGCCCGGTGTGGAAGCAGGTCTCGGCCGCCTTCGATGCCAGCAGGCCAACAGCCCACTCAGGAGCCAAGGTCCCGTGAGCGACGAGAGCAGCCTCGAGTTCCCCTGCAATTTTCCCCTGAAAGTCATGGGCCACAACCGGCCGACCTTCGAGCAGTACGTGGTGGAAGTCGTGCGGACCCATGCCGGTTCCAAGTCCCTTGGCCAGGTGACGACCCGGCCGAGCCGCAACGCCCGCTACCTGTCTGTTACCGTCAACTTCACCGCGCCGAGCCGCGCCAAGCTGGACGACATCTACCGGACCCTCAGCGTAAGCGATCAGGTTCTGTTCCTACTCTGATGGCCAGCCCCGGATCAGCTGCGCCGCCCGTACTGCTCCGGCGCCTGCCCGGACTTACCGCCTACGAACCCTGCATCACCGCGATGCGCGACTTCACCAGCGGCCGTGGTCCCGACACGCCGGACGAGATCTGGCTGCTGCAACACCCGCCCGTATACACGCTCGGACTCAATGCCAGCCCGGCCCACCTGCTCTCGGCCGGAACGATTCCGGTGGTGCAGACGGATCGCGGTGGCCAGGTGACCTACCACGGACCTGGACAGCTCATGGTCTACCTGCTGCTCGACCTGCAACGCGCGGGGCTCGGTGTCCGCCAGGTCGTGTGCGCGCTGGAGGATGCCGTCATAAAGCTGGTCGCCGTCCACGGCATCACGGCGTCAGCCCGCCGGGAGGCGCCCGGGGTCTACGTGGCCGGGGCCAAGGTCGCCAGCGTCGGCCTGCGCGTGCGACGGGGCTGCACCTACCACGGGCTGGCGCTCAACGTGGCCATGGACCTGGCACCCTTCGCGGGAATCAATCCCTGCGGCTATCCGGGGCTGGCAGTGACATCGCTCGCGGTGCTGGGTGGGCCGACCGACCTGGACCCGGTAGGCAGCGACTTCGCGGCGCTTCTCCTGTCGAAGCTGGGTCTGACGGTGGGCGCGCTTGTCGGAGCGCCTTCAGGCGCGATCAGCACCGATCGCGCCTAAAGGCGCTCCTACGGGCGCTGCGACGGGCGCTCCTGCCTGCGCGCCTTCAACTCTGCATCCAGTGCCTGCAGACGCTCGGGCGTCCCGACATCCGTCCACCTGCCTGAGTACTCCTCGCCCGTCACGGCGCCCTTCTCTGCGGCAGCCCGCAGCAACGGCGCGAGGGGAAAGCGCCCGGGCGTGGCCTGCGCGAAGAGCTGGGGATCGATGACGGAAATGCCGGCAAAGGTGCGGGTGTCCGGCCCGGAAGGCGGGCCGGCTGCGATTCGGTCACCCACCAGGGAGAAATCTCCCGCGGGGTGCTGGGGCGGGTTCGGCACCAGCACAAGATGCGCCAGTGTGCCGGTTGACAGTGACCGCTGAGCAAACTCGTAGTCGGACGCAATATCGCCGTTGACCACCCAGAAGGCCCCCGCGCCGAGCAGGGGCAGCGCGTGGTGAATGCCGCCGCCGGTTTCGAGGGGCTCCGGGCCCTCCTCGCTGAAGGCGAACGTCACGTCGTAGCGGCGCCCGTCACCCAGATAATCCTTCAGCTCCTCCCCGTGCCAGGAAAGATTGACGACGAGCTCCCGGATCCCGGCGCGGGCCAGAGCGCGGATGTGGTAGTCGATCAGCGGCTGGCCGCCCGCGGGCAGGAGCGGCTTGGGCAGGTCATTGGTCAGAGGCCGCATCCGCTCGCCGCGGCCCGCAGCCAGAATGAGCGCGCGCATGCCCGGCATGGTAAGGCGAAACCGGGCCGGACTGGCAGGCCGCGCCGCTATACTTCACCGGTCAACGAATGGGCAATTCCGGGGGACTCGTGCGCCGCAGCCTGCTAAGCCTTCTGCTGTGGACGGCGCTGGCCCGGGGCGGCGATGCCGACCCCCCGACGTCATTCGGTTGCCCCATCCCGACCCCGCCTCCCCTGACCCGCAACGCCGGCCTGCCGGGTGCAGCGGGCGGGGACGCAGACGACACGGCGTTTTCCGGCGTGGCACCCCGCGAGGACACCATCGACATCGTCTCCGGTGACCTGGAGGTGGACCTCAACGGTCCCTCGACGTTCAACGACCGGCTCGTCCTGCGCCAAGGCAGCCGTCAGTTCGGGGCCGACACGGGCCGCTATGACCGGAGCACCGGTGAATTTGCCGTCTCTGGCAATGTGGACTTCCGGGATCCGGCGTCCTGGGTGAGGGGCGAGGCGGCCCGCTACAACGCCACGACAGGCCTGTTCAGCATCGACGCAGCCGAGTACGAGCTGTTCACGGTGCCCGCCCGGGGTTCGGCCAAGCGCATCGAGGTGGAGGCAACGGAGCAACTGTCGCTCACCGATGTCACTTACACCACCTGCGCTCGCGGCGACAACGACTGGCTGCTCCACGCCGGGTCGCTGAAGATCGATCGCGCCGCCGGGACGGCGACGGCCCGCAACGCCCGCCTCGAGTTTCTGGGGGTCCCGATCCTGTATACCCCTTACCTGACTTACCCCCTCGACAATCAGCGCCGATCGGGCCTGCTGTTGCCAGAGGTGGGCAGTAGCCGGCAGCGGGGAGTGGAGTTCGCGCAGCCCTACTACTTCAACCTGGCGCCCAACTACGACGCGACCTTCACGCCCCACTACATGTCCCGGCGGGGACTGCAGGCGGGAGGCGAGTTCCGCTACCTGGGCGGGGGAACGTCCGGGTTCGCTACAGCCGCTTTCCTGCCCGACGACGAGGTGACAGGCGATAACAGGACCGAACTGGTCTGGTTCAATCAGTCGCAGCTGCCGCTAGGCTGGCGCGGCACGCTTGACGCGACGGATGTCAGCGACTCCGCTTACTACGAGGACCTGAGCAACGGCCTCGGCAACACGAGCCAGGTGGCCCTGAACCGGAGCATCACCTTCGAGCACTTCAGCGGCAGCTGGTCCACGCTGCTGCAGGTGAAAGACTATGAAATGCTCGACGACGCTCTCACCCCGGATGAGGAGCCCTACCGGGAGCTACCGCGGCTCGCGATCAACGGTTACTGGCCGAACGCCGGCTTCGGCCTGACGCTGGGCGTGGGCTCGGAAATAGCCTACTTCGACCGGGACACCAGCGTCACCGGCTTGCGTGCCCACCTCCAGCCGGAGGCCTCACTCCCGCTGGCACTCGGCCCGCTGGAGATCGAGCCTTTCGTGGGCCTCGACTACACGGCCTACAACCTCAACAATCTCGCACCGGGCGAGGAGGACTCGCCGAGCCGCGTTATACCCCTCTACAGCGTGGACCTGCGCACCCTGCTGGAGCGTTCCTGGGGTGACGGGGACAAGTGGCTGCAGACCATCGAGCCACGAGCCCAGTTTGTCTACGTACCCTTCGAGAACCAGGACCAGTTTCCCGTCTTCGATACGATTCAACCGGACTTCAGCTTCGTGCAGCTGTTTCGCCGGAACCGCTACGTCGGGCTCGACCGGCTCGGCGACACCAATCAGCTGAACCTGGGCATCACGACCCGCCTGATTCGCTCGCAGGACGGTTCCCAGTTCCTGACGGCAACCATCGGCGAAACCCAGTACTTCAGTTCCCAGGAGGTCGTGCTGCCGGGAGAGCAGCCCAGCGACGACTCTGCGTCGGACTATATCGCCGAACTGGGCATGAACCTGAACGAGCAGTGGAAACTGGATCTCGGCTATCAGTGGGATTCCGACCTGGGCGTCACCCAGCAGGCGGAGGCCCGGATTCTCTACCGCGCCGACGACTTTCGGGTCGTTAATCTGTCCTATCGCTTTCGTCGGGGTTCCGTCCAGGAAATCGACCTGGCCGGCGCCTGGTCCCTGGGCAAGCGCTGGAACATCGTGGGCCGCTACGACTATTCCCTGCTGGACAACAAACCGCTGGACCGCTTCGTCGGCATCGACTACTCGACGTGCTGCTGGGGCGTGCGGCTGGTTGCCAACCGTAACCTGACCACGCGGGATGGGCAGTCAGACTCCGCCATCTCGTTGCAGCTGCTGCTGAAGGGCTTTGGGAGCGCCACCAGTCCGGCGGAGAGCCTGCTGGGCCGTGGTATTCTGGGCGACGACAGTTTCGACCGGTACTGACCCCCGCCACGATGAAGCACGCCCGCCTAGCGACATTCCTGCGCCCGCTGGCTGCATTGGCCCTGGTGAGCCTGGCATCCGTGGCCGGGGCCCAGACACGGGAACTGAGCAGCAGCGGCGAGCTGCTGGACAGCATCGTGGCGCTCGTGAACGACGGCGTCGTGCTGCGCAGTGAGCTCCGGGCAGAAACGGAGCGCATCGTTGCCCGCCTGCAGAAGCAGGGCACCCAGCTGCCGCCGACGCCGGTCCTGGAGCGGCAAGTACTGGACCGGCTGATCATCGAACAGCTGCAGGTACAACGGGCAGAGAAGGTCGGCATCAAGGTGTCCGACGAGACGCTGAATCAGGGGCTGGCCAACATCGCTGAGCGCAACAACGTGCCACTCTCCGACCTGCCGGCACTACTCGCCCGGGAAGGCGTGGACTATGCCAGCTACCGGCGCGAACTCCGCCAGCAAATCACCACCGACCAGTTGCGCCAGCGGGATGTCCTGCAGCGGATCAGCGTCTCGCCGAAAGAAGTGGAGACCTACCTGGCGCGGCAGGAGGGCAAGGCCAGCCTGCGCCAGGAGTTTCTCATCTCGCACATTCTCATCGCCGCACCCTCGGGCGCCACGCCGGAGCAGGTCCTGGCGGCGGAGAGCCTCGCAGACGAGCTCTACACGCGCCTGCAGGCTGGCGAAGACTTCGCCAAGCTGGCGGTGGCCTACTCCAGCGGCCAGCAGGCCCTGGAAGGCGGCAGCCTGGGCTGGCGCAAGGGGAGCGAGCTGCCCAGCCTGTTCGCCGACGTGGCCCCCGGCCTCAACCTGGGTCAGGTCGCTGAACCCGTGCGCAACGCCAGCGGCTTTCATCTCATCAAGCTGGACGACCGCCGCGGTGGCGAGGCAGTCATGGAAAAGCAGACCCGCGCGCGACACATCCTGCTGACCACCAACGAAGTACTCGACGATGGCTCGGCACAGGAGCAGCTCAAGGCCATCCGGGAGCGGATTCTCGCCGGCGAGGACTTTGCGGCGGTGGCCAAGGCCGTTTCCGAAGATCCGCAGTCCGCGCTGGAAGGCGGTGATCTGGGCTGGGCCGGCCCCGGAAACTTCGTGCCCGCCTTCGAGGAGCAGCTGAACAAGCTCGAGATTGACGAGATCAGCGAACCCTTCAATACCCAGTTCGGCTGGCACGTCATTCAGGTGCGCGAGCGCCGCGTGTATGACGCCACGGGAGACAAGCAGAGACAGGAAGCCATCCTCGCCATCCGCAACAGCAAACTGGGTGACGAGGTAGATCTCTGGACCCGGCGGCTGCGCGACGAGGCGTTCGTCGAGTACCGGCTCTAGCGCTCCCCGGCGGACTGCGTCATGGCGGCCGCCATTCCTCGCATTGCCCTGACCCTGGGCGAGCCCGCCGGGATCGGCCCTGAGCTGATCCTGGAGCTGGCGCGCCAGCCCTGGCCTGCGGAGCTGGTGATCTTCGGCGACCCTCGCCTGCTCGCGAGCCGGGCACGGGCGCTGGGCCGGCAGGTCGGCATTGCCGAATTCAGCGGCGCTAGCCCGGCTACCGAGGCCCGTGTGGGCCGCCTTCTGGTTGCGGACTTTCCGCTGCCGGTTCCCGTCGTACCCGGCCGGCTTGATCCGCGCAATGCGCCCTGGGTTATCGAGTTGCTGCGGCAGGCATGCAGGGGCTGCCAGCAGGGCTACTTTGACGCGCTCGTCACAGCCCCGGTGCACAAGGGCATCATCAACGACGCCGGCATTCCGTTCACTGGCCACACCGAGTTCCTCGCGGCGTTCACGGGCAGTCCAACGCCCGTCATGCTCCTGGTGGCAGGCCCGCTCCGCGTGGCGCTGGTGACTACGCACCTGGCCTTGGGCGCGGTGCCCGCCGCCATCACGCGGGAGCGAGTCGAGACCACCGCCCGGATTCTCGTGGACGGGCTGCAACGACGCTTTGGGCTCCTGGCACCGCGCATCGTCGTGCTCGGCCTGAATCCCCACGCGGGTGAGTCGGGACACCTGGGCATGGAGGAGATTCGCGAGATCAATCCCGCCATCGAGGCGCTGCGGGCCGCAGGCTTTGCGGTAACCGGCCCGATTCCTGCCGATACGGCGTTCATCGAAGCCAACCTGGAGTGCGTAGACGCGGTACTCGCCATGTATCACGACCAGGGCCTGCCAGTGCTGAAGCACCGGGGCTTCGGCAGCGCGGTCAACGTCACCCTTGGGCTGCCGGTGATCCGCACCTCCGTGGATCACGGGACAGCGCTGGATCTGGCCGGCACCGGCCGCGCAGACGCCGGCAGCCTGCGGGCTGCCGTAGAGCTCGCCATAAAGATGGCCGTGGAAACGTCGCTGCGCCGCTCGTAGCCCTGGAATGAAGTTGCGATGAAGGCGCGCAAGCACTTGGGCCAGCACTTTCTGGCCGACGGCAACGTGATCCGCAAGATCATCGACGCCATCGGGCCCCAGCCGGGAGAGCACTTCGTCGAGATCGGACCCGGCAGGGGCGCCCTTACGCTCCCGCTGCTGGCCGCGGGCGTGCGGCTGGATGTCATCGAGATCGACAGGGACCTGGCCCGGGCGCTGCCGGCCCTTTTGAACTCGGCCCTGTGCACCGTGCACAGTGCGAACGCCCTGCGTTTCGACTTCCGGCAACTGGCAGCGGCCGGTGAGCACCTACGCCTCGCTGCCAACCTGCCCTACAACATTTCCACGCCGCTGCTCTTTCACCTGCTCGAGCAGGGCGACCTGTTTACTGACTTCCACGTGATGCTGCAGAAGGAGGTGGGCGAGCGGATGCTGGCCGCGCATGGCAGCAAGATCTACGGCCGGCTGACGATCAGCATCGCACTGCGCTGCCGGGTGACGCGCCTGTTCAGCATTCAGCCCGGCAGCTTCCTGCCACCCCCCCAGGTGGACTCGGTATTCCTGAGGCTCAAGCCCCACGCAACGCCGCTGGCTGATGCCGGGACTCTGGCGACCGCCGACCGGCTGGTTGCCCAGGCTTTTACCATGCGCCGCAAGCGGCTGAGCAACGGCCTGCGCGGCCTGCTGACGGCGGAGGAGATCCGGTCGGCGGGACAGGATGACGGCGCCCGCCCGGAGGCGCTGCCGCCGGAAGCCTGGCTCCGGCTCGCGACTGTGAAACCAGCGCTTGCCAACGGTGCGATGCCTCTCCCAGAATGACTCCCCAGAATGAACACCCCAGCCCCCGGTCCCAGCATGCAGATAACGGCTGAAACCCTCTACCTTCCGGACCAGTCCGAACCGGCCGGCGAACGCTACGTGTTTGCCTACACGATTACGATTCGCAATACCGGAGCCTCGCCTGCGCGTCTTGTGAATCGTCACTGGCTCATTACCGATGCCAATGGCAAGGTGCAGGAAGTCCAGGGCGAAGGTGTCGTTGGCGAGCAGCCGCACATCCTGCCCGGCCAGGAGCATCGGTACTCCAGCGGCGCCGTGATCGAGACGCCGGTCGGCACGATGGAGGGCAGCTACGGCATGCGCACAGACGACGGTGCTCAGTTCCGGGCGGATATTCCGTGCTTCCGGCTGGCGGTGCCCGGCGTTCTGCACTAAGCCCCTTGAGATAGGCCCAGGGCATGGCGATATATGCCATCGGTGATGTCCAGGGGTGCTGCGACGAGCTGGAACGACTCCTCTCCCGCCTGCGGGTCGATCCGGACCGGGACGAGCTCTGGTTCGTCGGTGACCTCGTCAATCGCGGTCCCCGCTCACTGGATACCCTGCGGCTCGTCCGGAACCTGGGCAAGCTGGCCACCGTGGTTCTCGGCAATCACGATCTCCACCTGATCGCCCTCGCCTTCGGCAATCGCTCCCGGGCGAAAGCCGGGGAACTGAGAGATGTGCTGGACGCGCCGGATGGCCCGCAACTGGTGGACTGGTTGCGACACCGGCCGCTGGCCTACTACCGCCCGGAACTGAATACGCTGATGGTCCATGCGGGCGTCCCGCCCCAGTGGGACCCTCTGCTCACGATCAAGCTGGCCCGGGAAGTAGAGCAGGCACTGCGCGGCAAACACTGCGCCGAGTACATCAGGGATCTCTACGGCGAAAGGCCGGACCGCTGGTCAGCCGAGCTGGCCGGACAGGACCGTCTGCGCTTCATCACGAACAGCCTGACCCGCCTGCGGTATTGCACGGCAGACGGCACCCTCGACCTTACGGAGAACGGGCCACCGGGCTCCCAGCCGGAGGGCCTGCATCCCTGGTTCGCGATCCCGGGCCGGCAGACCGCCATGGTCCGCGTGGTCTTCGGCCACTGGGCCTCGCTGGGCCTGTTGCAGGAGGACAATCTGCTCGGCATCGACACGGGCTGCGTGTGGGGCAAGAAGCTCACCGCCGTGCGCCTCGACGGCCCCGCAAAAACCTTCAGCGTGAAGAAAGGTACCGGACCTTAGTTGTTTGGATTGTTTAGTTGTTGCGAACGCAACAACTAAACAATCCAAACAACTAAGGTCCGGTACCTTTTGGAGCCTACACGGCCACGGCGGCGCGGATGGCGGGGTGGGACTGGTAGCCGGCGATTTCGATGTCCGCGTAGACATATTCAAAGAGGCTCGGCGGACGCCGTTTTATCACCAGCTTCGGCAGTGGCAGCGGCTGGCGACTCAGTTGCTCGTCCGCCTGCTCCAGGTGATTGAGATACAGGTGGCAATCACCGCCGGTCCAGATGAAATCACCGGGCTCCAGATCGCTCTGGGCTGCCACCAGATGGGTCAGCAGCGCATAGGAGGCGATGTTGAAGGGCACGCCGAGAAAGATGTCGGCGCTGCGCTGGTACAGCTGGCAGGACAAGCGCCCGTCCGCCACCCAAAACTGGAACAGCGCGTGGCACGGCGCCAGCGCCATCTTCGGTAGTTCCGCCACGTTCCAGGCGCTGACGATGATGCGCCGCGAATCCGGGTTGCTGCGGATGAGATCGAGCGCCAAGCGCACCTGGTCGATGTGCGTACCGTCGGGCGCCGGCCAGGAGCGCCACTGGGCGCCGTAAACCGGACCCAGATCGCCATTCTCGTCGGCCCACTCGTCCCAGATGGTGACGCCATTGTCCTTGAGGTAGGCCGTGTTGGTCTCGCCCTGGAGGAACCAGAGCAGCTCGTGAATGATGGACCGAAGGTGCAGCTTCTTGGTGGTCACCAGCGGGAAGCCGTCGGCCAGATTGAAGCGCATCTGGTGGCCGAACACCGCCAGCGTGCCGGTCCCCGTGCGATCGGCCTTGCGGGTGCCCTGCTCGCGAACGTGGCGCAACAGGTCGAGATACTGCCGCACGGCGCTGCTCAGGGACCCGCGGCTACCGCAGCAGGTCCGC
>Ga0209181_10003302_pt1 | contig 25118 bp, 27 predicted proteins | sample MAT05_FD_187208 | JGI IMG/M metagenome (GOLD analysis project Ga0209181, IMG submission 187208) | Freshwater microbial communities from Lake Fryxell liftoff mats and glacier meltwater in Antarctica - MAT-05 (SPAdes) (version 2) | ecosystem: Environmental > Aquatic > Freshwater > Ice > Liftoff...
GCCATACACGCCGAAAATATCCCCTAAGCTATTGATTTCATTGGGATCTGTAGTGCCCTATGACAAAGATGGGTTAGCGCTGCAACAGAGCTAGCACGCCCTGCGGAATCTGGTTGGCCTGGGCGACCATGGCGGTGCCGGCCTGCTGCAGGATCTGCGCGCGGGACAGATTCGCCGTTTCCTGTGCAAAGTCGGCGTCCATGATCCGTGAGCGCGATGCGGACAGGTTTTCCGATGTCACCTGAAGGTTGGCAATGGAGGTTTCGAAGCGCGATTGCAATGCGCCGAGCTTGGCGCGGGCCCCGCTGATAAATGCCAGCGCGGAATCGACGGTTTTCAGGGCTTCGGTCGCCTTGCCAAACGTCGTTACATCCAGGTCGGACACCTTGTTCAAGGTCGAGCCGATGTCGGCCGCCAGCACATTGGTGCCGGTCACATCGGCGGAGAAGGATTTGTCGGAGTCCAGGGTGATGAAGCCGACGACGGTGGCAGTTTCCGGGGTGGCGTCGCTGGCCAGCACCACTGGGCCACCTGTGGCGGCACCGGCACTGTCAAGCTTCTGCACTGTCACGCTGCCCACGTTGACCACCGTGGTGTCGGCGATCGAGATGTCGTTGCCGGTGGCGTTGGTCAAGACGACCGCAGTGCCTGCCGCGTTCAGGGAGGCAGTCACGCCCGTCTTGGACGACTGGTCGTTGATGGCGGCGACCGCGGCAGAAAGACCGTCACCGGTAGCAATCGCAGAGATCGCGAATGCCACTGCTTGCGGTGCAGCATTGTCCGACTGCAGGGTCAGGCTGTAGGAGCCAGGAGTATCGAACGCCAGGCTCGTGGTGGTGCGGGCGGTGGCCACCACGCCGGTGGTTGCCACCGCGAGGTTCATTTTGTCGGCATTCGCCTTGGCGGTGGTGTTCGCGAGGATGTCGATGGTCGTGGTTCCGAGGGAACCATTGATCGTGAGCGTGCCGGCAGTGGTGGAATTGGCACCAAACACACCGGCTACCGCATCTCCGCCGGCGGCCTGAAGCTGGTTATTGCCATACACATTGGTCCGCAAGTTGGCAGTGGAGGTGGTGATGGTCTGGTTCGAGTTGGCGCCGACCTGGAACTGCTGCGTGCCGAAAGTTCCGTCCAGCAGCCTGGAGCCGTTGAATTCGGTGGTTTGCGAGATCCGGTCCAGTTCAGCGATCAGCTGGCCGACTTCGGCCTGCAGTGCTTGCCGGTCGCCGGCGCTGTTGGAGGCGTTGGCGGACTGCACTCCCAGTTCGCGTACCCGCTGCAGGATGTCACTCGATGCCTTGAGCGCGCCTTCGGCCGTCTGCGCCAGGGAGATGCCGTCATTGGCGTTGCGTGCCGCCTGGTTCAAACCCCGGATCTGGGTCGTGAACCGTTCGGAGATCGCCAGGCCGGCAGCGTCGTCCTTGGCACTGTTGATGCGCAAACCGGACGATAGCCGCTGCAACGAGGTCGACAAGGTAGCCTGGCTGGTGCTCAGATTGCGCTGTGCGGTGAGCGAATTGATATTGGTGTTGATCGTCGAGGGCATCAAAAACTCCTTAAGCGGACGGCTCAATTGCCGGATAAAGCGCCAGCATCGCGGCTGACAACTTGGAACATTGGCGCAATTGTGGGGATGGCGCGCCCGGGCATGGCGCTGATGAAACGGTGAATTCCGGTGTACTTCTGGGGTTCGGCCTCAAGTTTTGCCAGGATTGCCCGAAAACGTATCCAACGGGTTGCATGAGGGGCTCGTCGTCTAGCAGACAGATAAATGTGTTGCAGACATGGCGGCCAGGTTCGTACTGGCGTTTTGGCCGGCAGAAATGCCGGGTGTAGTCAGTTTTTCTGGAGGTTTCTATGGCATCCACTATCAATACCAATATCAATACGCTTACCGCGCAGCGGAACCTGGGCATGAACCAGGCATCGCTGTCGACGTCGATCGCACGACTGTCGTCGGGCTTGCGCATCAACAGTGCCAAGGACGACGCCGCCGGCCTGGCGATTTCCGACCGGTTGAATGCACAGGTCAAGGGCCTGAACCAGGCGGTACGCAACGCCAATGACGGCATTTCCCTGGCGCAGACAGCTGAAGGCGCGCTCAAGGCGTCGACCGACATCCTGCAGCGGGTGCGCGAACTGGCGGTACAGTCGGCCAACGCCACCAACAGTGCCGGTGACCGCCAGGCTTTGCAGGCGGAAGTCGGACAACTGGTGTCAGAGCTGGATCGGATTTCGCAGACCACCGAATTCAACGGCTCCAAGCTGCTCAACGGCAGCTTCGGCACACAGCAATTCCAGGTGGGCGCCAATGCCAACCAGACGATCACGGCATCGACCGCCAACCTGCGCACCGCTGTCTACGGCAACAACCAGCTCAAGGCGGCTGGCGCAGACGGAGCCGCAGCAGCATTTGGCTTGAATGCCACGACAGCGGGCTCCCTGAAGGTCAATGGCGCGCTGGGAAGCGCAACGATCACCGTCGCGGTCAACAGCACGGCCAAGGCCAATTCCGACCTGGTCAACGCACAGACGGCTGCCACGGGCGTCACCGCCACCGCGCGCACCGAAACCAGCCTGGCGTTCGGCACCACGGGCTCCTACAGCCTGACTTTGCAGTCTGACAACGCCACGGCGCAGACGATTTCGTTTGCAGTGACGGCCATCGCGACCGCGGATGGCCTGGGAGCAGCAGTCTCTGCCATCAACGATCAGTCGTCCAAGACCGGTGTGACCGCAGCGCTGAATGCGGGCGGCACAGCCGTGGTTCTGACCAACACGTCCGGCAATGACATCACGGTGTCCGATACCGCCGTGCAGAACTCGGGCGCGGTTTCGGTGCAGAAGCTCGACTCCTTGGGTGCAAGCGTCGGCGCGGCGGTTTCGCTGGTTGCCGACACCACCGCGGACAACGCGACGGTCGTGGGATACGTCACCCTGGATTCTGAAAAGACCTTCGCAGCGGAAGTGACCACATCGAACATTCTGTCTGCCAGCGCTGGCTCGACCCTCAACAAGGTGTCGGAACTGGATGTGACGACTTTCGCCAAGGCTACCGATGCGCTCAAGACGGTCGACTCTGCCCTGGCCTTCATCAGCGGCGAACGCGCCAAGCTTGGCGCATTGCAGTCGCGCTTCGAGACGACCATCTCCAATCTGCAGGTGACGTCGGAGAACCTGTCGGCCTCGCGCTCGCGCATCGTCGACGCCGACTTCGCCCAGGAGACCGCGAATCTGTCGCGTGCCCAGATCCTGCAGCAGGCTGGTACGGCGATGGTGGCCCAAGCCAACCAGTTGCCGCAGGGGGTGCTGGCCCTGCTCCGGTAAAGCGAAAAGCAGGGACCCTCGCCAGGCGAGGGGCGGTGGACTTGTCGGGTGGTGGTGGCAGATGGCATGTCTGCCACCTTTTTCGGTTTGTGGCTGCTCAATCGGCTATATCCTGCCAATTTGGCGTTTAAGGTGCTGAAGCGGCACTGATAATGCCCAGGCAGCGAAAGCATTTCGCGCAGGAGGGTGTATGGCTACGATTTCATCACCAGGCATTGGCAGTCAACTGGACGTCAAGTCCATCGTGAAGAGTCTGGTCGACCTGGAGAAGCGTCCGTTGGACGGGCTCAAGCTGCAAGCAGCGACCGTTCAGACCAAGATTTCTGCTTTCGGTCAGATCAAATCACAGGTGTCGGCCTTGTCCGATGCCGCCAGCAAGCTCAGCAGCCTGACCACCTACAACGCCGTCACCGCCACCTCGTCCAACACCGCGGCTGTCACCGCCACTGCAATCGGTGGCACGGCAGCAAACAATTTCAGTATCACAGTAGACAGCTTGGCCAAGGCGCAGTCCACGGCGTCTGGCTCCCTGCTGCCGACGGGCGGCGCGTTGGGCGCCGGCACGCTGCGCCTGCAACTCGGCAAATGGACCGTGGTGCCTATGTCCTTCCTGCCCCAGGTCGGTGTGGGGCCGGTCGACATCGTCGTATCCGCCGCTGACACGGTGACCCAGGTTGCCAGCAAGATCAATGGGGCCGATGCCGGCGTCAGCGCCACGGTGCTCAATAGCGCGTCCGGTCAGCGCTTGCTGCTGCGCTCCAGGAGCACCGGCGAGGAGTTCGGCTACCAGATGTCCATCGTCTCGGATGCCGATGGCAACCCCGCCGATGCAGCGGGCCTGTCCCGACTGGTGGTGGGCGCAACGACGCAATATGCAGCCGACGCCAAGATCCAGATCAACGATGTGGAGGTCAGCTCGCCGACCAACACATTCTCCGACGTGGTGTCTGGCATCACCTTGACTGCCGTGGCCATTACGGCGGCGAAGGTGGATGTTTCGGTAGCGCCTAACCGGACCCTGGTGACCGACGCCGTGAATGACTTTGTCAGTGCGTTCAACGCGATCAACCAGACGCTCAACGAACTGACCAAATACGATGCCGGCACCAAGACCGCCGGCCTTCTGCAAGGTGACTCGACGGCAATCGGTATGCAGAACGCCCTGCGCGGTGTCCTGCAGTCGACCACCAGCGGGGCGGCCTACAAACGGCTGGCGGACATCGGCGTAACGCAGCAACTTGGGGGCAACCTGGCGGTAGACAGCACCAGGCTTTCAGCGGCACTGGCCAACGGCGACGAAGTGAAGAACCTCTTTCGCATCGACAACAACAACCCACTGACCAATGGCGTGGGGCTCAAGTTCAAGAAGTTCTCGGCCGGTCTTCTCGAGGCTGGCGGCTTCTTCAGCACCAAGGATGCCGCCTTGAAGCGTTCGCTGGAACTCAATGCGCGGGAGCAAAGCCAGGTGAATGCGAAGGCCGATCGCGTCGAGACCAACCTGTTCCGGCGTTACAGCGCACTGGATGTACAACTCAACAGCCTGAGCGCGCTCAATGCCTACGTGAATCAGCAGGTTGCGCAATGGAACAGATCGTCGGGTTGATCTTCAAGGCAGGCCGGGATATGCCGCCTGTTTCTTCGATCAGCGGGCTTGATTCAACCGCACGTTTGCCGATAACCATTGCATAGTCTCAAGGATCAGCCACAAGATGTTCACCCACCGTGCCAGCAAACCGGCGTCGGCCTACCAGCGGGTCAGCGTGGAGACGAGCGTGCACCAAGCGTCCCCCCACAACCTGGTGGAGATGCTGTTTGATGGCTTGCTGGTGGCGGTGGGCGCAGCGCGCGCAGCCATGCAAAGGGGCGACATCAAGGCCAAATGCCAGCAGATCGTGACGGCTGTGCGCATCCTGGAGGAGGGCCTCAAATGCGCGCTCAACCTGGACAAGGGCGGTGAACTGGCTTCGAATCTGGACCGCCTCTATGGCTATTGTGTTGTGCGGCTGACCCAGGCCAATGCGCGCAATGATGACTCGGCCTTGGCCGAAGTCCAGCGATTGATCGAGCCGCTTGCCAGGAGCTGGAAACAGATCGGTGATTCGGCGTACCCACACCTGCGGGCTGCCTGAGGGCGGGGGAATTACACGATGCAGCAAACTTTGATTGACTTTTACCGTGCCATTGAGGCCACCAGCCTACAGATGCTGGAGGCGGCCAAGTCCGAGAATTGGGACGAGGTGGTTCGTCTGGAGGGCGCCTGTGCGGTTTTGATCGAACAATTGCGCTTTTACTCACGCAGCGAAGATCTGCAACCGCAGGAACGGGCCGAAAAGACCCGCATCATGCAGCGCATCCTGCACAACGACGCGCAGATCCGTTACCTCGCCGAACCCTGGCTTGTGCATTTCGAGAAGAAGTTCGACAACCTGCAGCAGTTGCTGCACTGATGGGCTGAACGGGCGGTGCGCCGTGCCTAGACCTGCATGTTCATGATGTCGGTGTAAGCCTGCACCATGCGATTTCGCACATGCAGGGTGGCCTGAAATCCGATCTGGGCCTTCTGGATCGCGACCATGGTTTCTTCCAGGCTCACGGCCGGATTTTCCATCTGCACTTCGCGCTGCAGGCGGCTGGAATGGTTCTGAGCGGCGCTGACAGACTGCAGCGCTGATTTCAGGGCGCCTGAAAAGCCGGCTTCAGCGCCTGCATCCGGCCCGCTGATTGCAGGCCGTTGCAGCGTGGCCGGGCGCACCGTGACCGGCATGGTGGTGGGCGTGAGTCGAAGGTCCATGGCATGCTTTCGGAGAGGAAGGGGCTGCGGGTCATCGTAATTGGCAGCACTGCGCCAAATGTCTGGAAATGGCGGGTGATTGCCGGCCTTATCGACTGCATGTTTTCGGGATGCGGCTGAATAATTCAGACCAGTCGTGGAGCCTCTGTGCGCCACCCTGTTCTGGAACGCCGTATGCCCGAAGTAGCCACACTCTCCGTCAACCCGACCTTTTCGCAGCGCTTGGGAGGCCTTGCGCCAGCGCTGCGTATGCGGCTGGCCGTGGGCCTCGGCCTGCTGGTGGTGGTCGCGGTGGTAGGCTTGATGCTGGGGCGGCAGGCCGAGTGGCGGGTGCTGTACGCCAACCTGGCCGACAAGGATGGCGGTGCCATCGTGGCCCAACTGACCACGATGAATGTTCCCTACAAATATGCCGAAGGCGGCGGCGCGATTCTGGTGCCGGCAGACCGCGTGCACGACACACGTTTGCGCCTGGCCACACTGGGATTGCCCAAGGGTTCGGTCGCGGGCTTCGAGATGATGGAGGCCAACCGGTTTGGCATGACGCAGTTCCAGGAGCGACTGACTTTCCAGCGCGGCCTGGAAGGGGAGCTGACCCGTTCCATCCAAGCCCTGTCGTCGGTTCAGAGCGCGCGCGTCCATCTGGCTTTGCCGAACCAGAACGGATTCTTCCGCGAGCAGCAAAAACCCTCCGCGTCGGTCCTGGTTGCCTTGCACCCTGGACGGACGCTGGATCGCGCCCAATTGGCGGGCATTGTCCATCTCGTCGCGTCCAGTGTGCCAGAGCTGACGCCGGCGGCAGTCAGCGTGCTTGACGATACCGGCAAGCTGCTCTCCACGCCCGCCGAGGGCATGGATGGAGGGCGTGGCGTCGACGCGCAACAGTTGCAGTATGTGCAGCAGCTTGAGCAGTTGTACACCCAGCGCATCCTGGACATTCTGGAGCCGGTTGTAGGGCGCAAGAATGTGAAGGCGCAGGTCACCGCCGAGGTGGATTTCTCGCAGACGGAGTCGACATCGGAGTCGCACCGGCCCAACCAGACTCCCGACGCAAGCGCGGTGCGCAGCCAGCAGGTGGTGGAAAGTACCAACGGCGGCGGCGCAGGTGCCTCGCCGACCGGTATTCCGGGCGCCACGACCAATCAGCCGCCCGGCAACGCCTCGGCGCCGGTGAATGGCACGGCGCAGGCACTGGCGGTGGCCGGTGCTGCCAGTGGCGCCGCCGGTTTCGGTACGGGAGCCTCGAAGCGCGAATCCATCATCAATTACGAAGTCGACAAGACGGTGCGGGTGGTTCGTGGAGGCACCGGATTGGTCAAGCGGATGAGTGCGGCGGTCGTGCTGAACCACCAGACGTTGACAGACGACAAAGGCAAGAGCACCACGACGCCGCTGAGTCCGGAGCAGCTCGAGAAGCTGACTGCACTGGTGCGCGAGACGATCGGCTTCAACAAGGACCGCGGCGACTCGGTCAACCTCATGAACACGCCGTTTGCGATCGAGAAACAGACGGTGACCGAACTGCCGCTGTGGCAACAACCCCAGTTGCAGGATCTGGCGCGCAGTCTTGCCTGGCCCGTGGGGACCCTGCTGCTGGCCGCCTTGGTATTGATGGGCCTGGTGCGACCAGCGCTCAAGGCCCTGGCCCAGGCGCCCGTCATGGCGCCTTTACAAGGCGGCCAGCTTGACGCCATGGTGGCCGACGAAACGGAGCGTCCGCCGCTGCTCACTTCGAATGCATCGAAGGACCCTGCAGGGCCGACGCAGGCACATCTGCGGCTGGAAGATGCGCGCAAACTCACTCGGGACAATCCGGCAGCAGTGGCCAACATTGTCAAGGCGTGGATTGGCAGTGAGGCACCGGCTTGACGGTTTGTCAGCCAGGAGCACACCATGTCTGAAGACGGATTGCAGGACGCTGCCATATTGCTGATGTCGCTGGGCGAGGCCGAAGCGGCAGAAGTTTTCAAGTTCCTCTCCCCCAAGGAAGTCCAGAAGCTCGGCGAGGCGATCGCCAAGACCAAGGCAGTCTCGCGCGAGCGGGTCGAAGAGGTCGTCGACCGGTTTGCCAGTGTCGCATCCTCGCAAAGCCTGCTGGTGAACGACTCTGGCGACTATGTGCGCGCCGTGCTCAAACGCGCGCTGGGCGACGACAAGGCGACGCTGCTGATCGATCGTATCCTGCAGGGCGGCGATATCTCGGGCATCGAGGGCCTCAAATGGATGGACTCCGTGTCGGTGGCAGAGTTGCTGCGCAACGAGCACCCGCAGATCGTGGCCGCCATCATGGTCCATCTCGACCCGGACCAAGCGGCTGATGTGTTGAAGAATCTCACCGAACGTCAGCGCAACGAAGTCATGCTGCGCGTGGCCACCATGGAGGGCATCCAGCCGACCGCGCTCAAAGACCTCAATGAGGTGATGTTCCAGGTCTTGTCGGGTACCGACAAGGTTCGCAAGTCGTCGCTGGGCGGAGTGAAGACCGCAGCCGAGATGATCAACCTCATGGGCAATGCGATCGAGAGCACGGTGATCGAGTCGATCCGCAACCATGACCCCGATCTGGCCCAGAAGATCATGGACAAGATGTTCGTCTTCGACGACCTGATCAAGCTTGACGACAAGTCGATCCAGATGGTGCTGAAGGAAGTGGCATCTGACGCGCTGATCGCCGCGCTCAAGGGCGCCCAGCCCGAACTCAAGGACAAGATCCTGGCCAACATGTCGTCGCGTGCCGCCGAGACGCTGCGCGAGGACCTCGAATCGCGCGGCCCGATGCGCCTGTCCGAGGTGGAAGCGCAGCAGAAGGAAGTGCTCAAGATCGTGCGCCGTCTGTCCGACGAGGGCCAGATCGTGCTGGGTGGAGGTGGCGACGACGCCATGGTCTGATGCGTACCTTGTCCCGTTTCATCCCCGGCGAAGAGATCGATGCCGTTTCCCAGTGGAGTTTTGGTGCTGTCGACTCCGACACCTTGCTGTTGGCGGCCAAGGCACGGGATGCGGCAGACGCCTTGCGCCGGGAGCGCGACGATGTGGTCCGGCAAGAGGGTTTTGCCGAGGGCTTGATCCAGGGCCGAGCGCGTACCATGGCCGATGCCGACCAGCGCGTGCGCGACCATGCCCAGGGCCAGGGGCGCGAATCAGCACAGCGGTTTGCGCGCTTGATCGAGTCTGCTGAACAGCAGTTGGGCGCATCGCAGCAGGTCATGGCCGAGGGCGTTCTGGAGCTGGCCTGTGCCCTGGCCCGACAAGTCCTTCGGCAGGAACTTTCAGTCAATCCGAACGTGCTTCAACCCGTGATTCGCGAGGCCTTGTCGGTGCTCGCGGTGGACAGCAAGGCTGCCATTGTGCGACTCCATCCGGTGGATGTGGAGGTGCTGCAGGAAACACTGGAAGCCGAGTTCTCAGGGATGTCGCTGACCGTCGTTGCCGACGTCTCCATCAAGCCAGGCGGATGTGTCATTGCGTCTGCCGGGACGGTGGTTGACGGCACCCTGGACACGCGGTGGCGGCGGTCCGTCGCGAACCTCGGCCTGTCATCGCCCTGGGAGGAGTGATGGTGATCGAGCAGGCGCCCGTATGGCAGCACTACTTGAAGCGCGCCAGCACACGTGCGCAAGTGGGCAGCTCGCTGGAAGTGCGCGGGACGCTGACCCGGCTGGCCGGCCTGGTCCTGGAAACCAGCGGCCTGCGAGTGCCCGTCGGATCCCAGTGTCTGGTGTCCATGCCTGCGCAGGATCCGGTACTCGCCGAGGTCGTCGGCTTTTCCCAGGAACGTGCATTCCTGATGCCTGCTGGCGATGTGCATGGGCTCTCGAGCGGAGCCAGCGTGGTGCCGGCGGCTGCCTATGTGCCGGTACCGTTGCTGGGTGATGTGCCGTTGGACGACTCGGACCTGGGTGCCGGCTTGCTGCGGCTGCCGCTGGGCAGTGGGTTGCTGGGTCGCGTGGTGGACGCGCATGGCCATCCGATCGACCGCATGGGTCCTATCACGCAGGTGAGTGCGATGGCGCTGGACCGCAAGCCGGTCAACCCGATGGATCGCGCGCCGATCCGTGAAACACTGGATACCGGTGTGCGTGCCATCAACGCTTTGCTGACGGTGGGCCGGGGCCAGCGCATCGGCCTTTTTTCAGGCTCAGGCGTCGGCAAGAGTGTTCTGCTTGGCATGATGGCCCGTTACACCAGTGCCGACGTGATTGTGGTCGGCCTGATCGGCGAGCGCGGACGGGAGGTGAAGGAGTTCATCGAGGACATCCTGGGTGAAGCGGGTCGTGCACGGTCGGTGGTGGTGGCAGCCCCGGCGGATGCGCCGCCGATGTTGCGTATGCAAGGCGCTGCCTACGCCACCGCGGTGGCCGAGCACTTTCGGGACAAGGGGCTGCATGTTTTGCTGCTGATGGACTCGCTGACGCGTTATGCGATGGCGCAGCGCGAAATCGCGCTGGCCATCGGCGAGCCGCCTGCGACCCGTGGGTACCCGCCGTCCTGCTTTGCCAAGCTGCCGCAACTGGTCGAACGCAGTGGCAATGGCCTGCACGGGGTCGGTTCGATCACGGCCTTCTACACTGTGCTGTCCGAGGGCGATGACCAGCAGGACCCGATTGCCGACGCCGCACGTGCCATTCTGGATGGCCATATCGTGTTGTCCCGCGCTCTTGCCGAGGCAGGCCACTTTCCGGCGATCGACGTCGGCCAGTCTGCATCGCGTGTCATGCACAACGTGGTACCGCGTAACCACCTGGATCTGGCGCGGAACTTTCGCAGCCTCAGCGCCGCGTTCGAGCGCGGGCGCGATCTGGTCCAGATCGGGGCCTATGTGAGTGGCTCGGATGCGGCAATGGACCAGGCCATCCAGTTGCATGGGCCGATGACGCGCTTTCTGCAGCAGGACATGCACGTCGGCGCATCCATGACCGACAGTGTGCGAGCGCTGAAGGTGGCACTGGAGGGGCAGGCCCCATGAGGTGGATCTTTCGTCTTCCGGAGGCGCCGACATGTCGGATTTGAAGGGCTTGGTCCTGGCCATCGAATTGGCAACGCGGCAACGTGATCAGGCCGTCGCCACGCTGCTGAAGGCGCGGCAGACCTGCCACGCTGTCCAGGATCAGATGGGTCAGCTGGAGAGTTACTCCCGGGAGACAGAGTCTCACTGGGCGTTGGGCTCGCGCACCAGTGCCAACCCGGAGGCAGTGTGGCACTACGACCATTTCATGGAGCGCCTGCAGCAGGCGGTGGAACTGCAGCAGGATGTGGTGCATGAGCACCTTCAGGCGCTTGAGGCAGACCGCCAGCAGGTTATGGCGGCAGAAGTCCGCATGGCCGCTTTGAAGCGGCTGCTGCATAAGCGGCAGACAACTCGCCTGCGGGTGCAGGCCAGGCAGGAAACGAAGCAGTTGGACGAACTGGCGGCAATGCAGTTCCGACGGTTGCACGCCAACTCAGAAACGATGGGAACACCATGACAATCGATCGGGTCATTGCACCAACTGCTCCGCGGATCGACAAGAGCAGTGGGGGATCGATGCAGTCGGGCACCGTGGCCAGTGAGGGCAATTCGCCTGAGTCTGACCCCTCTGTCTTTTCGTCGGTACTGACGTCCATGGCAACCGATGGCGCAGATGCTTCCTCCAGCGAAGCCGCCTTGGCGTCTTCGCCGGCAGACGCAGTGTCGATGGCGGGCGTACCTGCTGCCCAAGCCAGCCAGGCCCTGGATCCCTCGGCGTGGCTGGCCCAAATTTTGGGTGCTGATTCTGCGGTCTTGCCTGTGCCAGGGCCGACCCTGGCGCCCGTGTCCGACGCGCAGGTGGCGCTGTCCGCATCGGCCCACGGTGCCCGTGCTTTGCCGGAAGCCGGAGATGTTGCCGCATCCGGCGCGGCGGGGCAACCGGACACGTCCCCGTCGATTGCCGATGCGCAATCAACGCCGCCTCGCCGGCTGCTCGCTGCCGGCGCACTCCGTGGCTCGGCAGCCGAATCCGTGGGAGGGGACACTGCTGCTCGAAGCGGTGTGATCCCAAACCAGGCGGGCGATGCCGGCGCGAGCCGCATGGACTGGCGCTCGAACCTGGCCGCCCAGGCGGATCGTGCATCGTTCATGAGCGCGCCATGGTCCGATTCGGCAGGCACCGGATTCCGCTCCCTGCCGGTCCTTCGCGGTGCTGAACGACAGGGCGCTCGCTCGGTGTTCCTTCCGCTTGACACGGCCTCGCCAGGTGGCGTTGCATCGACGACCTTCTCACCCCAGACCGCATCGGGAGCATTGGCGACCGCCACTTTAGACGCACCCATGGCACCGGGTGCATCCAGCGAAGCGGCGCACAAGGTTCACTACTGGATCACCCGCGGTGTGCAGACCGCCGAACTGCAGCTGGACGCCTTTGGCGGCAGCGCCATCGATGTCAGCATCTCCCTCCAGGGCAAAGAGGCGCTGGTCGAGTTCCGCACTGACCAGGCTGAAGCACGCCGTGTCCTGCAGGATGCGATGCCACAGCTGCGCGACCTGCTGCGGTCCGAGGGGCTGCAGTTGGCCGGCGGATTCGTCGGCACTTCTGCGGGGCAACGCGAGGGTGACGCACGCGGCGACAAGATGGGCAAGACATCGGGGCGGGTCGGATCGGTCGTGACCAGCGGTCTCGCGGCTGCCGAAAGGGCGGACCGTCCGGGCGCGTCTTCCGGTCATGCGCTGGACGTATTTGTCTGAGCCGGGTGGGTCTGCGAGAACCGTAAAGCCATGGTTTTCCGCCCTTAATGGGTCCTTTCGCACCAGTGAGATGCGGAATAATTAAATCTGTTTGTGCCAACCTGGAATGAAACGTGGCTGATAAACCTGCTGATGCGGCTCCTCCAAAGAGCAAGAAGCTCCTGCTGATCGTGGGCGTGCTGGTCGTTGTGCTGGCTCTCGCCGGCGCCGGCGCTTTATTCTTTATCAGCAAGCAGCGTGCCGCAGCGGCCGATGGCGAACTGGAAGCCGTGGTGCATGCCGAAGCTGGCGTCCCCCCCACTTATTTGCCTCTGGACAACATGGTTGTGAACCTGGCGGACCCTGGCGGTGAGAAGGTGGCGCAGGTTGGTATCACGCTGCAGCTGTTCGACATCAAGTCAGCCGAAAAAGTCAAGCAGTACCTGCCAACGATTCGAAGCGGTGTGTTGTTGCTCGTCTCTCAGCGGACGGCAGAGGAACTTCTGCAACGCGAAGGCAAGGAGAAGCTGGCCAAGGACATCTTGCGCGAGGCGGCGCGGCCATTTGGCGGAGGCGATGAGGAAGAGGAGACCGAAGCCGAGAATTCGGCTGCGGGCGCCAAGAAGCCGAAGACGGCCAAGAAGGCGAAACCCCGCGTGCAGATGCCTGTCACCGGTGTTCTGTTCTCCAGTTTCATTGTCCAGTGAGTGAAACGCAGGGGCGCTACGGCATATGAGCGAATCTTTCCTATCCCAAGAAGAAGTTGATGCCCTGCTGGAAGGGGTGACTGGCGACAGCCAGACCTCGGTCGAGGAGACCGCCGAGAAAGGGGAAGTTCGAAGCTACGACATGTCGAGCCAGGAGCGCATTGTGCGCGGCCGCATGCCGACGATGGAAATTGTCAACGAACGCTTTGCCCGTAACCTGCGACTGGGCATGTTCAATTTCATCCGGCGCACCCCGGAGGTCTCCATTGGTGGCATATCGGTACAGCGTTTTGGCGCGTTCCTGAGAGAACTGGCGGTCCCGACCAATTTCAATATCGTTGCGGTGCGACCCCTGCGCGGCAGTGGGCTCATCGTGTGCGAGCCGTCGTTGATCTTTGGCGTGATCGACACACTGTACGGCGGCAATGGCAAGTTCCAGACGCGTATCGAAGGGCGGGACTTCTCTGCCACCGAGCATCGCGTGATCCTGCGTCTAGTCAATGTGATCATCGAGGAATACAAGAAGGCCTGGAAAGGAGTCTACCCGATCGAGCTAGACTATCAGCGCTCAGAAATGCAACCCCAGTTCGCGAGCATCGCGACGCCAAGCGAAATCGTGATCTCCACCTCATTCCAGCTGGAAATTGGCGATATCTCGGGCTCGATCCATTTCTGTATGCCGTATTCAACGCTGGAGCCGATCCGTGACGTGCTGTACGCGTCCACGCAGGGTGATTCAGTCGAGGTGGACCGGCGTTGGGTGAATCTTTTGACGCGCGAGATCCAGGCGGTCGAGGTGACGATGGTGGCCGAACTGGCCAAGACACGCACGACAGTCGAGCAACTGTTGGAAATGAAGGCGGGTGACTTCATCGAACTTGGCCGGCAGACCCGGATCCAGGCCACGGTGGACGGTGTCCCGTTGTTCGAGTGTCAGTACGGAACCCATAACGCCAAGTACGCGATCCGCATTGACAAAAGCTTGAGAACAATCGACCACGGCTGGATGGGAGAATGACATGGCAATAGACGACAAGCCTGAAGAAGGCCAGTCCGCCGACATAGATGGCACGGCTGACTGGGCTGAAGCCCTGCTTGAACAGCAAAAGGTAATCGATGGTGCGGCCGACGTGGCCGGAGGTGTGTTGTCCGGCGAGTCGCCCAGACCCTTTTCGGCCGGTGGTGGCACCGCCGATACGCCAGTGCGCGACATCAACATGGTGCTCGATATACCGGTTCAGTTGTCGGTCGAACTGGGTCGCACCAAGGTTTCGATCAAGCACATCTTGCAACTTGGCCAAGGTTCGGTCGTGGAGCTTGATGCTCTGGCGGGCGAGCCAATGGATGTTCTCGTCAACGGTTACCTGATCGCTCAGGGCGAGGTGGTGGTCGTGAACGACAAGTTCGGCATTCGACTCACTGATGTCGTGACGCCAAGTGAGCGGCTACGCCGCATCAACAAGGGCTGACCGTCGCGATGTCGCAATCCTTGTATCTGGTGGCGGGTTTTGTGCTGTTGCTGGCACTCGTTCCGTTTGGCGTCAAATGGATCCAGTCCCGCAGCGTTGCGGGCGCAGTGTTGGCTGGAGCATCCAGCAAAGTGTTGTCAGCAGTGGCCGTAGGCCCGCAGCAGCGGGTTGTGACCGTTGAAGTTGGCCCCGTCGACGCCCGTATCTGTCTCGTCCTGGGGGTCACCCAGCAATCCGTATCGTGTTTGCACACCTTCCAGACGGGTGGCGGAGCCGTCATGATTGCGTCGCCTGCTGTTGTGCCGCCGGTACCCGGACGGATGGGATCATGATGCCATTGACGCAAAGCCGTTGCGCTCGCAATCTTTCTCGCAGCGCGCCATGGGTGCTCGCTGCAGCGGCGCTGCTGGAGCATGGTTGCATATTTGCGCAGACGCAGGGACAGTTGCCGTTGCTCGTAGGTAGTGGCCCGTCTGGCGTCAACTTTTCAGTTCCGATCCAGACATTGCTCTTCTTCACGGCACTGTCGTTCCTGCCAGCCATATTGCTGATGATGACTGGATTCACGCGCATCGTGATTGTTCTCTCATTGCTGCGTCAAGCCTTGGGGACGCAGTCCTCCCCGCCCAACCAGGTCATCGTCGGGCTGTCATTGTTCCTCACTTTCTTCGTCATGGGGCCGACGCTGGACAAGGTCTACAAGGACGCATATCTCCCCTACAGCACCAATGCCATCGCGTTCGAGCAGGCATTGGACAAGGCGGAAGTGCCGATGCGCCAGTTCATGAGTCGCCAGACCCGACAGTCGGATCTGGCGCTGTTTGTGCGGCTGGCGAAGTTGCCCCAGGGGTCGACTGCCGATACGGTGCCCATGCGGGTGCTGGTGCCTGCCTTTGTGACGAGCGAACTGAAGTCTGCCTTTCAGATCGGATTCATGATCTTCATCCCGTTTTTGATCATCGACATCGTGGTGGCGAGCGTGCTCATGTCGCTGGGCATGATGATGTTGTCACCGGTGCTGGTAGCCTTGCCCTTCAAACTCATGTTGTTTGTGCTGGCAGATGGCTGGAATTTGCTCATTGGCTCACTGGCAGCCAGTTTCGTAGTCAACTGAGGCCGGATACTGCCCATGAACGCGCAGATGGTGTTGACGATGGGGCAGGAGGCCCTGCTGACCCTTCTGATGGTTTCTGCCCCTGTTCTGGGGGTGGTCCTTGTGGTCGGCCTGGTTGTCAGCTTGCTTCAGGCGATCACGCAGATCAACGAGGCCACCCTGACCTTCATTCCCAAACTTGTGGCTGCAGTCATCGTGTTTGCGCTCGCAGGGCCGTGGATGCTCAATGTGCTGATCGACTACATTCGGCGCACTATCGAAGCCATCCCCGCCTCGCTGATCTGACAGAGGAATTGCGGCATGGTGTCGATCAGCGAAGCTCAGTTGATGGCCTGGGTGTCGCCCATACTCTGGCCGTTTCTGCGGGTTCTTGCAGTTTTCACGGCAGCTCCTGTGTTCTCGTCCCGCGCGTTCCCGTTACGAGCCAAGATCGGGCTGGCGTTTCTGATTGCACTGGCGGCGCAAGCCAGCATGCCGAACCAGCCCGTCATCGACCTGAATGGTCCGAAGGCATTGGGTGCAGTGGTCCAGCAGGTAGGTATCGGCTTGGCCATTGGCTTTGCAGTGCGCCTGGTTTTTGCCGCGTTCGAACTGGCCGGCCAGGTGGTTGGATTTCAGATGGGTCTGGGTTTTGCAGCTTTCTTCGACCCTGCGAGCAGCGCCCAATCAAGTGCCATGGGTCGCTTTTACGCCAACCTCGCCGCATTGCTGTTCTTGGCGGTCAATGGGCATCTGATGGTGATCATGGCCGTGGTCAACAGTTTTGCGGCGTTTCCGGTGGATCAGAACCTGCTTGAAGCCATGTCCATCATGAAATTGCACACACTCGGAGCGGAACTATTCTCGACTGCGTTCTGGATCTCGCTGCCGGTCGTCGCAATGCTGATGTTTGCCAATCTCGCGCTAGGAATCGTCTCGCGGATCGCACCACAGATGAACATTTATGCAATCGGATTCCCAGTCACATTGGCGGTCGGGCTCATAGGAGTCGCCGCGACCCTGCCCTTGCTGGATCAACCGTTCGGCACGCTCATGGATCAGATGTTGGACATGTTTTCCCGGCGCTGACTGGGCGCTCAGACCAGGTTGTTCCGGATCGCATAGACGGTAAGTTCGGCGTTGTTCGACAGCTTGAGCTTCTCCAGCACCCGGGAGCGATACACACTGACAGTCTTGGGGCTCAGCATGAGTTCGGTGGCAATATCGGCAAGGCGCTTGCCTGATGCAATCTTGAGCAGTGTCTGCAATTCGCGCTCTGAAAGCGCGGCATGAAGGAGCTCATTGGTGGGTGCGTGCAGGTTGTCGACCAGCATCTGAGCGACCGCCGTACTGACATACTTGCGCCCTTGCGCCACTGTCCGTACCGCCGAGACAAGCTCACTTGGGTCGCCGGCCTTGTTCACGTATCCTTGTGCGCCGGCCCGCAGGCACCGGATGGCATACTGGTCTTCCGGGTACATCGAGACAATCAGGACGCGCACGGCCAACTCGCTGTCCTTCAGACTGGCGAGTACCTCCAGGCCGCCCCGGCCGGGCAGGCTCAGGTCCAGGACCAACACATCGCATGGCGTTGTACGCAACGTATCGCGAACTTCTGTGTAACTGCCGGCCTCGCCAACTACTTCAATATCAACAGCGTCCGCCAGCGTGTCGCGTATCCCGCGTCGTACCACGGCGTGGTCGTCGCATAAAATCACCCGGATCATTCGTCTGTTCCTTGTTGCGCCGCCGTTTCATTCCTGGGCAGCGGTACTGAGAGGATGATGGAGGTTCCATGGCCGGCTCGGGTGCTTACATCCAGCCACCCTCCAACGGACTTCGCACGCTCCTGCAGGCCTTTGAGTCCGTAAGCCTTGGGTTTGCCCATTTCCAATTGCGAGATGCCCTGACCGTTGTCGCTGATCTCCAGGGTCAACACGTTACCACTGTCCGTAAGATCCACAGACACCTGGCTGCATGTGGCATGCTTCGACACATTTGTGAGCGCCTCTTGCGCCGTCCTGTACGCAGTGAGTTGGACAGCCTTTGAAAGTTCTCGACCGGTGTGCATGGTGGTTAGCGTGGTCTTGATTCCGGTCCGTCGCTCAAACCCGGTAGCCAACCAGTCCACTGCTGCCACCAGGCCCTGATCAAGGATTGCCGGGCGCAGGTTCAGCATGATCCTTTGACTCGCGCCCAAAGCGTGTTGCAGCATTTCGGTGGCTGCAGTCACATGCTTGAGGGTGGCGGGGTCCGACAAATGCCGGCCTATCCAGGCCAAGTCGAGCTTCACCGCTGCGAGGGCGCCTCCGATGTCGTCATGGATCTCGCGAGCGATCGAGGCGCGTTCTTGTTCGATAGTGGCTTGGAGATGCTCCGCAAATTCGGCCAGGCGACGTTCGGAGTTGGCCAGCTCTGCGTTGGCACGATCCTTTGCCAATCGCGCTTCCTGCATATCGATCGCCCGCCGGATGGTGTGGGCCAACTTGCCCACATCGTCCTTTTGCAGGTAGTCACTCATTCCCAGCTTGATTGCGGCCACGGCAGCGGATTCGCCGATCGCACCTGACAGCAGTATGAACGGCGGACAGCTGCGATGTTGTTTTAGGAGCTCCCAGGCATCAATGGCCGTGAAGCCTCGCAAGCGGTAGTCGGCTACGATCGCGTCAAACCCCCGGTCGCGCAACATTGCGTCGAATTCGTTCAGTGTTTCTACGCGTTCTATCGAGAATTTCAAGCCAGTGCGACGCAACGCGCGCAATACCAGTTCATGGTCTACCGCGGAGTCCTCCAAGTGAAGGATGCGGGTGGGCTTGTCAATGGCCTCGTCATGCATCGTGGGCGGTTCCTCGAAGGGTCATCTGGTGGCGCAATTCAGAACGACAAGAATTGCCCGCTTGAAGCAGTCTCAAGTCGGTCTTTATCCCGAAAAGACATGGGCAAACACCAGTCCTGGCGGCGTTGACAACTGATGCGGTCATGACTCCATCTTTGATGACGGAGTTTATACGTATACGTTCCGCCAACCCACCTTGCGCCGGCCATGGCGACCATGTTGTTCGGCTGCGCTTGGTTCAGCGTTGGCAGGCACCGTGGTGCAAGCGGCTGGGGCGACCGTTGCTGGGGCTTTGTCGGCAAGCCGCCAGTTGTGCGGCAGCAGCGTCTCCAGGTCGCGGTTCTTCAGCGTAGGTAGACGCTCGAAGACGTCCTTGAGATAGGCCCACGGATCGTGCCCGTTGAGCTTGGCCGATTCGATCAGGCTGAGCATCACGGCAGCGCGCTCGCCGGCGTGCTGGGAGCCCACGAACAACCGATTTTTGCGGTTATCGTCAGCTGACCATAACCGCAATTGCACTAAACCGCTGACGCGGTAGATCGTCTGGCCTGCGCCCGGGGTGCCAGCGCGCCTTCGTGCATTGCGTTGCTCTTTGGAGAAAGATGGCGTTGCTGCTTGCAGCAAATCCCCATCGACCCCTCTGAGGAGCATAGCCATGACATCGCTTCGCCAAAGGATGCTCGAAGACATGAGCATCCGCAATCTTGCCGAGAACACCCAGCTCTCCTACCTGCAACAGGTCTCGTCGTATGCGCGACACTTCAAACGCTCGCCCGAGCGGCTCGGGCCTGAAGAGGTGCGGGCGTACCAAGTGCATCTCGTCGAGGACCGCAAGCTTTCCCCCGGCAGCATCGGCATTGCAACGTCGGCACTGCGATTTCTGTACAAGGTGACGCTCAAGCAGGCGTGGACACCGGACGAGATCCCGATGCCCAAGAAGCCGTTCAAGCTGCCCATCGTGCTCAGCCCCGATGAGGTGCTGCATTTCCTTGGATGCATTCACAGTCTGAAGCATCGTACGATCCTCACGACCGCGTATGCCGCTGGACTGCGAGTGTCCGAAGCAACGCACCTGAAGGTCGACGACATCGACAGCAAACGCATGGTTCTTCGCGTCGATCAAGGCAAGGGCAATAAGGACCGCTACGTCATGCTGTCACCCCGACTGCTCGATGATTTGCGCAGGTACTGGAAGATCGTACGTCCCAAGATCTGGATGTTCCCAGGCGATATCGATGGTCGACCCATTACGAGAGAGGCGGTGGGGCTGGCTTGCAACAAGGCACACCGTGCATCCGGTATCTCCAAGCCGATCACCCCGCATTCGCTGCGCCATGCGTTTGCCACCCACCTGCTCGAGAATGGTACCGACGTGCGCACAATCCAATTGCTGCTTGGGCACCGCAGCCTTGCCACGACATCGCGCTACCTGAAGATCGCCACCAGCACGGTATGTGCGACAACCAGTCCGCTGGACTTGCTGCCCAAGCCGGTGACGCCACCGGTAGACAGTCCGCCAACCTATTTCTGAGAGACGGCTTTGCGCCCGATCGGGCTCGAACTGGCGGACATCTTTCGCCAGGCTGGGCCGACCTATCGTCTGGACCATGCCGATGCCCTGAGCAGCGGGCAGCGCCGGGTCATGCGCGCCATCGAAACCTGCCGGACGGCCGCCCTCGGGGGGCATGTCGAGCAGTGCGATGGCTGCGGGTATCAGCGCATCTCGTTCAACTCGTGTCGGAACAGGCACTGCCCAAAATGCCAGTCCCTGGTGCGAGCGCAGTGGCTGCAGGACCGCAAGGCAGAACTCCTGCCGGTCGAATATTTCCACCTCGTCTTCACCATGCCACAGGAGCTGGCCGCTATCGCCCACCAGAACAGGGCTGTCGTCTACGACATCCTGTTTCGCGCCACCGCCGAGACTTTGCGCACCATTGCCGCCGACTCCCGGCACCTGGGCGCGCAGATCGGCTTCATCGCGATCCTGCACACCTGGGGCCAGAACCTCATGCACCACCCGCATCTGCACTGCGTGGTGCCCGGCGGTGGCCTGTCCCCCGATGGTCAGCGCTGGATCGCCTGCCGGCCAGGCTTCTTTCTTCCGGTGCGCGTGCTCTCCAGGCTGTTTCGCCGGCTGTTCCTGGAGCTATTGCGCCAAGCGTTTGAACGCCAGGAGCTGCATTTCTTCAATACGTTGGCCACCCTTGAAGACCCCGGCGCCTTCGCCAGGTATCTGGTGCCAGTTGCGCAGGCCGAGTGGGTGGTCTACGCCAAGCCACCGTTTGGCGGACCTGAGCACGTGCTGGAATATCTTGGCCGCTACACCCACCGGGTAGCGATCGCCAACAGCCGTCTGCTCAAGTTTGCCGATGGCGCTGTCACGTTCAAGTGGAAGGACTACCACGAGTCGCGCAACAAAGTCATGGCCTTGGATGCCCAAGAGTTCATCCGTCGCTTCCTCCTGCATGTCCTGCCCTCGGGCTTCCAGCGGATTCGGCACTATGGGCTGCTGGCCAATTGCCATTGCCAGGCCAAGCTCGAGCGCTGTCGTGAGTTGCTGCAGGCGCCAGCCCTTGAGATACCCGCTATACCTGAGGAGCTCACCGATTATCGAGACCGCTACGAGCGCCTCACCGGGGTGTCGTTGCGCGACTGCCCGCATTGCGAACACGGACAGATGGTTTGCATCGAAACGCTCCTACCTGCAAAGCTCGCTCGCGCACCGCCGCCCACACCACCATGAACGATCGCCGTCAATCGCTGCAAAGGCATCTCGATGAATTTCGTGATGCCTTGGCCGCTGCATTGTCCGATCGGTCAATCCAACCGCGTCTTGGCACACGCAAAGCTGAGGTGGCAGCATCCAAGCGCCACTATCTGCGATTACGGGTCTGCGCAGTCGTTGAGGAATGGTCTCGATTGACTGGCCCGCCAACTTCGGCGGCGCCCGTATCTGCCTTCGAGCTAACCCCTTGACCAACCAATCCCCATAGCGCGCCACCGCCTGAGCGGCGGTTTAGCGCAACGGGATCTTTTACCTACCGGGCGCGGAACTGCGTCACGTCAATCCTGGCTGTGCTCGCGCCGGGCCCGCCAGGCAAAAGACTCTCTGCATAATACGAACTGCGGTCTTATGCGAACCCGCCCTCGTTGCCGGACGATTCTTCCCTCGGTGAAAGGCTACGACTGCGTCTCTGCCACTTCGCATAACCACAGCGCCTGCAGGAACTGCATCAATCCCTTGGGCGGGCGGTAGCGAGTCGGCTTTACCGTAGGGGGCTTCAACCGAGCAAGAGTTCGCTCCTTCATGGCAAGGAGGTCGGCCTCCACGAACATGTGAGTAGTTGATGGGCTCTCGTGCCCGAGCCACCAGGCGATGTCGGTGGCATTTGTACCTGCTTGCAGCAAGCCCATCGCGGTCGAGTAACGAACCATGTGAGGCGACACAGACGGCTTGCCGAGTTCAGGGTGCATGGCCGTGGCCGCCACGACAGCAAGCCTGAGTCGCTGCGTGACGTTGGCCCGCGTCATCGGTTCGCCGTCACGCCGCGGCAGCAGTGCGGAGCATCCCTGAAGTTGTGGGTTCAGACGCAACCAATCACGCACCTCCCGGGCGGTTGCCTTGCACAACGGCAGCGAGCGCTGCTTGCGCCCCTTGCCGTGCAGCCGGCCGCCCGACGTCGGGCCGAGGACCACGTCTGCCAACCGCACGCCGATGATCTCCGACACCCTGGCGCCGGTGTTGAACATCAGCGTGAGCAGCCGGTGATCGCGTTGACCCAGCCAGGTCGTGGTTGGGACGTCGATCACCGCCATCATCTGCTCGCGCGTCAGGAAGCCAACCATCTTGCGGTCGAAACGTTTCATCGGCACCGCCAACGCCTGCTCGATGACGCTCAGGTTGGCAATGTCGCGCCGGGCGGCGAACTTCAGGAACGAGCGCAGCGCCGCCAAGCGGATATTGCGGCTGCGCGGAGAGTTGCCCCGGTCGCGTTCCAGGTGGTCCAGGAAGTTTGCGATGAACTTTGGCTGGAGATCGGACAGCTCAACAGCAGTGGCCGGCTTGCCCAGTGTCTGCTCGGCAAAGCGCAGCAGCAGAACGAAGCTGTCACGGTAGGATGCGACCGTTTGCGGGCTGAGCGATCGCGGGCGCGTCATGTAGTCGGTGAAGAACTCTTGCACCAGGGACGCGAAGCTCGCTGAGATTGGCTTATTCATGCGCGGCCCCTTGCAACGCGAAGCGCTCGAACTGCGCGCCCACCAGCTCCATCAGTTCCGGAGTGCCCGTGAGGTACCAATACGTGTCGGAGATCTTGGCATGGCCCAGATAGGTGAACAGCCAGAACATCGCGTGCTCGATCGACGTGCCACCTTCGTGCCAGAGTTGGACGCGCCGGACCACCATCGTGTGCCACAGATCATGGATGCGCGGCTGCGGATGCTCGCCCCGAGCACGCCAGCCCAGTTGATCGCGCAGCTTGGCGGACACGTTGCGGACTCCTCTCGACGACAACGCGCGGCCTGACCGCGAGGCGAAGACGGGCGTCTCACCTGCGCAGCTGACGAACTGCTGGCGTGCTTGGAGGTAGTCGGACAAGGCCTGTATGACACTGGCGTGCAGGGCCAAGCAGCGCGACTTATGGAACTTCGTATTGCGCACGGTGATCGTCGCCGCCGGAAGATCGACGTCGGTGACCTGCAATTTTAACGCCTCGGAGATTCTGAGACCAGTCGTGGCGATGAGCCCAAACAGCGTCTTGTAGGTCAAGGGGCGCAAACCACCCGGCGGCGACATGCGACCGGATAGATCAAGCAGATCGCCGACCTCCTGTTCGGTGTAGATATGAGGAACCAGCGGTCGATGGCCGCGTCTGAGGATAAACGGCGGCGGCACCTCGGTGGCAGGCTCGAACTGGCTGTAGTGGGCCGCGAACGGACGAACGACCTCGAGCCCGCGCGCTGCCGTGACGGTGCCAGTCCGTACGACATGCTCGCGCGCCCAATTCAGCTGCAGATCGAGCGTCAGCGGCCCTTGATGCCCTCTGGAATCGGCGAACCGGGCGAATCGAATCCACTCGGTGCCTGGGCTCTGCAGCGCGAAGCCCAGCCGATAGCGTTCCTCCAGATAGCTCTGCATGGCGGCCTGCATCGTGTGGCTGCGGTCCATGCGGCGCTGTCTGGTTAAGGCATCGCCCCAGCGGCCGGCCGTCCGATGTCGACTTTGGCGTAGATCATCGCTGTATCCAGCGCACGGTGGCGCAGCATGTCAGCCACCTCTTTGAGCGTGCTGCCAGTCGCCAACATCCGACCAGCCACCTCTTTGAGCGTGCTGCCAGTCGCCAACATCCGACGCGCGAACGTGTGGCGCAGGATATGCGCGCGCGTGAATGGCAGCCCGCAGCGCAGATACGCCTGCCGCAAGGTGTTGCGAACGACGACCGGTCGGACCGGCTCGTCCGTCGGCGCCACGTGACGAACGAATACGCACCGATTGACGGTGGCCAGGCGCTCCGAGCGCAGATACGCGGCGACGGCGTGCCCGGTGGTCTGCGGCAGCGGCAGCACGTCCAAGCGGGGCGCTACTTGCCCTTGCGGATGCGCAGCGTGCCAGTCTCCCAGTCGATATCGTCAAGTTCCAGGCTGACAACTTCTCGCGCGCGCAAGCCAAGATCGATCAGGCAGCACACCATGGTGTAGCCGCGCAAGTGCGACGGCAGCGCCGGCGGAAAGGCATCGAGTAGTCGCGCGATCTCGCTCATCGATAGCGTCTGCGGCAACGGTGCCAGCCTCCAATGGGCTGGCGCCGCAATGACGGGAAGCAGATGATCCACACGGGCCCCACTGAGCGAGACCTTGCCCCTGTTTCCGCACTCCATAAACTGCCCACTATGCGGATTTCCTGGCTTGCTGCTGGTCCGCGATCCAGCGTTGCTCGAACGTCATGCGACTGACGTATTCCAACGTCGAGTGCAATCTTCTGTGATTGTAAAAAGTGAGCCAGTCGATCACCTCGTCCATGGCCTCTCTCCTGGTGGCAAACCGCCTGCCGTACAGCCGGCCAACTTTCAGGCGACCCCACAGACTCTGCGTCGGTGCATTGTCCCAGCAGTCGCCCTTGCGGCTCATGGAGGAGCGCATGCCGTAGCCCTTGAGGGCGTCTTGGAAGGCCTCGCTGCAATACTGGCTACCCCGATCAGAATGAAAGATCAGCCC
>Ga0209181_10003304_pt1 | contig 25107 bp, 17 predicted proteins | sample MAT05_FD_187208 | JGI IMG/M metagenome (GOLD analysis project Ga0209181, IMG submission 187208) | Freshwater microbial communities from Lake Fryxell liftoff mats and glacier meltwater in Antarctica - MAT-05 (SPAdes) (version 2) | ecosystem: Environmental > Aquatic > Freshwater > Ice > Liftoff...
GGGCGGAAGCCCCGGGCGGCGTCCGCGATGTCACATCCGCGTCGCACCCTGGTATCACGCCATCGCCCGCCCGGGGCTTCCGCCCCGGGCTAACCAAGGCGCCCTCCGGGCTGAAAGCCCCGAGCCGAAGCCCGGAGCCAACAGCCCACTCACGCGGGCCGCTCGCCCGCCGACCCGAAGCGTTCCCCACTGGCATTCCCCGCCCCCTCGGGCTATCCTCAACCATCCCGCCCCACCGCTTTCCCGCGGTACGCCTCATGCCGTTCCGCCTCTCCGCCCTGTGCGCCCTCGTTCTCGCCGGCCCCGCGGCCGCCAACCCCCCCACGTTCGAGACCGACGTTCAACCCATCCTCACGCGCTTCGGCTGCAACCAGGGGGCGTGCCATGGCAAGGCCCGCGGACAGAACGGCTTCCAGCTCTCACTCCTAGCCTTCGACCACGACGCCGACCACGCCGCGCTCACCGCCGAGGCCCGCGGCCGCCGCGTCTTCCCGGCCAGCCCGGCGAACAGCCTGCTGCTTACCAAGGGGACCGGAATCGTCCCCCACGGCGGCGGCAAGAAGCTCCCCGCCGACGGCCCTGAGTACCGCACACTGCTGGAGTGGATCGCCGCCGGCGCCCCGCGCACGCCGGCCGACGCGGCGAAGTTCGTGCGCATCACGGTGTCGCCGCCGACGAAGCAGTTGAAGTTCGGCGAGAAGGTGCAACTGTCGGTGACCGCCCACTGGTCCGACGGCCGCGCCACCGACGTGACCCGGCTGGCGCAGTTCTCGTCCAGCGAGAGCGTGTACGCCGCGGTGGACCCGACCGGCCTCGTCACCGCGGGTCCGATCCCCGGTGAAGCGGCGATCATGGCGCGGTTCATGGAGCGATTCGCCGTCGCGCCGATCGTCATCCCGCTGCCCGGCGCCGTACCGGCCGAGGTGTACGACCGACTGCCGCGGCGCAACTTCATCGACGGCCACGTCTGGGCGAAGCTCCGCCAGCTCGGCCTGACGCCGTCGGATACCGCGGGCGACGCCACCTTCCACCGCCGCGCCTTCCTCGACGTGATCGGCCGGCTGCCGACGCCCGACGAGACGCGCGCCTTCCTCGCCGACGCCGCCGCGGACAAGCGCGAGAAGCTGATCGACCGGCTGTTGCAGCGGCCGGAGTACGCCGACTTCTGGGCGAACAAGTGGACCGACCTGCTGCGGCCGAACCCGTACCACGTCGGCATCAAGGCGACGTACAACCTCGACCAGTGGCTGCGGCGGGCGTTCCGCGAGAACATGCCCTACGACCGCTTCGCCCGCGAACTCATTGCCGCGAAGGGGAGCACGTTCACGAACGGCGCCGTGGTGATGTACCGCGACCGCCGCGACCCGGCCGAGTTGACCACGCTGGTGGGGCAAATCTTCCTCGGCGTCCGGCTCGACTGCGCGAAGTGCCACCACCACCCGTTCGAGGTGTGGAGCCAGGACGACTTCTACAGCTTCGCGTCGTTCTTCGCCCGCATCGGCCGCAAGGGGGTCGGCATCTCCGCCCCCATCTCCGGCGGCGAAGAAACCGTCTTCACCGCGCCCGCGGGGTCGGTCAAGCACCCGCTCACCGGCCGCACGATGGCGCCGACGCCGCTGCTCGGCAAGGCGCTGGACATTCCGCCGGACCAGGACCCGCGCGACGTGCTGGCCGCGTGGGCGACGGCGCCGGACAACCCGTTCTTCTCGAAGGTCATCGTCAACCGCGTGTGGGCCGACCTGATGGGCCGCGGCATCGTGGACCCGGTGGACGACCTGCGGGCGACGAATCCGCCGTCGAACCCCGAGCTGCTCGACGCGCTGGCCGCCGACTTCCGCGCGAACGGCTACGACCTGAAGAAGCTGATCCGCACGATCACGACGAGCCACGTGTACGGGCTGGGCACGGCCCCGAACGACCGCAACGGCGCGGACCTGCGGAACTACTCGCGCCACTACCGCCAGCGCCTGCGCGCCGAGGTGCTACTCGACATGGCGAGCGACGTGACGGGCGTGCCGGAGGTGTTCGCCGCGATGCCGCCGGGGAGCCGGGCCGTGGAGGTGTGGACGGCGCGGACGCCGAGCGAATTCCTGGACAGCTTCGGCCGCCCCGACCCGAATCAAGACCCGCCGTGCGAGCGGACCAGCGACACGACCGTGGTCCAGGCGCTTCACCTGATGAACAGCCCCAACCTCCACCGCAAGGTGACCGCGGAGACGGGTCGGGCGGCGAAGCTGGCGGGGAGTGACAAGCCAGTGTCAGCAGTGGTCGAGGAGCTGTACCTGCTGGCGTACAGCCGCGTGCCGAGCGACGCGGAGAAGGCCGCGGCCGTGCGCCGCTTCGATCGCCCCGGCGCAACGCGGCGGCAGGCGATCGAAGACCTGATGTGGGCGCTGCTGAACACGCCCGAGTTCGTGTTCAACGACTGAGGTATAATACCGGTGACCGCCGCGCCGGAGGGCCGAACGATGTGGACGACACTACCGCCGGACACCATCACCCGCCTGCCCGAACGGATGGTCAACGGCGCGGCCACGCCGACGCCGGACGAACGCGCCGCGCAGGCGGCCGGGTGGAAGAAGTGCATCGACGCCCTGCTCGACGTGCGGGTGCTCGAAGACGACTGGGACGGCCAGGGCGCTCCGGCCCCGCCGCCGGAGGTGGTGGACAGCGCGATCGTGCTCGCCGTGCTGCTCCGCCAGCGCCACGTCGCTCCGCCGAACGTGACGGTCCAGGGTGTGAACCGGGACGTGCTGTTCCACTGGCAGTGGGTGGACGGAACCTTCTTCGAGATCGAGGTAATCGAGCCGGGGTTGGCCGACGCGTACCTCATGCCGTCGGGCGGTAAGACCCAGCACTGGCAACTCCGAGCGTGTGCGGCGGAGCCGGCGGTCCCGGCCGGGGGCGGCTCATGACCCCCGAGGGCGAACCCGTTGCGCCCGACGAGTTCGTACTGCGACTGGTCTGGACGGCCTTCTACGACCCGGCTCAGGCTCTCCCCGTCCTGCCGGCGGCGGTCGGACGAGGCCGACGGGATTTCGGTCTACCGCGCCGCGTGCGTGGCCGACCCGCTCGACGCGCTGGCGGTGTTCGCCCCGGAAAAGCGAGACCGTTACGGGATCGTGTTGCTGTCGGTGGCGGACCTCGCGGCGCTCGGCCTCACCGTGCTTCCGGTCCCGATCACGGCGGTTCCCGGACACGCCGTGTTGCCCGAACTGACGATCACCGCGGCAACCGCCGACAGGGACGTTACTCGCAGGGTGCTAGCCGACCTCGCCCGCCTCGCCAACCTCCGAATCGTCCGCCCGCCGAAGGGCTGACCCGCCGCACCGAGGACCACATGCCCGCCCACAAGATCTGCGCCGGCGTCACCCGCCGCGACTCCCTCCAGCTCGGGCTCGGCGCCCTCCTCGGCGGCGGGCTCGCGTCCGCACTCCGCGCGAAAGCGAGCGGCCCCGGCGCACCCCCGGGTCACGCGAAGGCGTGCATCCTCATCTGGATGGACGGCGGCCCGACGCACTACGAGATGTTCGACCCCAAGCCGAACGCCCCCGCCGAGTTCCGTGGCGAGTTCGGCACCGTCGCCACGGCCGTCCCCGGCGTCCGCTACTCCGAGCACCTGCCGAAGCTCGCCGCGCAACTCGGCAAGTACGCCATGATCCGCTCGGTCCGCCACGACCAGGGGAACCACGGCGCCGGCAACCACTACCTCATGACCGGGGCGCCGCCGCGCATCCCGGTCGGGTGTGGGGCGTTCGTCAGTTTCCACCCGAGCATGGGCTCGGTCGTCGCCGCCGAGAAGGGGGCGCCGGCCGGGCTGCCGCCGTACTTCTCCATCCCCACCATGAGCCGGTCCGGCGGGCCGAACTTCCTCGGCGTGAAGTACGCCCCGTTCGTCGTGGACGGCAATCCCAGCTCGCCCGGCTTCCGCGTCCGCGATGTGGCGCTGCCGACCGGCCTCACCGACGACCGGTTCGCCACTCGCACGGACGTGCGCCGCGAGGTGGACACGTTCCGCCGCGACACCGACCGCGCCGCCGCCGACCCGGCCGTGGCGCTGGACGAGCACTACGTGCAGGCCCACGACCTGATGAACTCCGCGGCGGCGCAGGCGGCGTTCGACATCGCCCGCGAGCCGGAGCGCACCCGCGAGCGCTACGGCCGCAACGCCCTCGGCCAGCGCCTGCTGCTGGCGCGCCGGCTGGTGGAAGCGGGGGTGCCGTTCGTCACCGTGTACGACGGCGGGTGGGACCACCACACGAAGCTGTTCGAGACGCTGAAGGGCCGGCTGCCGGCGTGGGACACCAGCGTCTCGGCGGTGATCGAAGACCTGTCGCAGCGTGGGATGCTCGACGACACGCTGGTGCTGGCGCTCGGCGAGTTCGGCCGCACCCCGCAGATCAACAAGGACGCCGGCCGCGACCACTGGTCGAACGCCATGAGCATCCTGTTCGCCGGTGGCCGCACCCCCGGCGGGCGCGTCATCGGCGCCACCGACGCGCGCGGGTTTGCCGCGGTGGAGCGGGTGCTATCGCCGGAGAACTTCGTCTCGACGGTGTACGCGAAGCTCGGCATCGACCCCGGCAAGGTGCTGTACGCGCCGAACGGCCGGCCGTCGCACCTGGTCAGCGACCCGACGCCGATCCGCGAGCTGATGTAAAGCGGGGATTGGCCGCAAAGAGGCACAAAAGACACAAAAATGATGACGAATCCGACCCTGCATTCTGTCTTCTTTTTGTGTCTTTTGTGCCTCTTTGCAGCTAACCCGTCTTCCGTTCTTGCTGCTCCTCCCACCATGGCCTACCTCTTCCCCGCGGGCGGATCCCGCGGCAGCACCGTCGAGGTGACCGCGGTCGGTACGCTCGACCCGTGGCCGGCGAAGGTGTGGGTCAGCCGGCCGGGGTTGTCCGTTACCCCCGGCAAGGACAAGGGTAAGTTTTCGGTCGCAGTCGCGGCTGACGCCGAACCCGGCGTGTACTGGCTCCGCGCCCACAACGCCGACGGCGCCAGCCCGCTGCGGCCGTTCGTCGTCGGCACACTCCCCGAAATCGTGGAGACCGAACCGAACGACGAGGCGGGACAGGCGAAGGCGATCGACGCGCCGGGGGTCGTGGTGAACGGCCGGCTCGCGAAGGCCGGCGAAGTGGACTGCTTCGCCGTGCCCCTGAAGGCGGGTCAGACGCTCGTCGCCTCCGTTGACGCGAACGGCACCTTGAAGTCGCCGATGGACGGCGTGTTGCAGGTTCTGTCGCCCGGCGGCTTCGTCGTGGAGCAGAACCACGACCGCCGCGGCATGGACCCGCAGCTCGCGTTCACCGCACCCGCCGCTGGCACCTACGTCGTCCGCCTGTTCGCGTTCCCGGCGACCCCGGATTCGAGCATCCGCCTGGCCGGCGGCGACGCCTACATCTACCGGCTGACGCTCACCACCACCGGGTTCGCCGATTTCGCGACGCCCCTCGCGGTCGGGCCGGAGGGCGGTGAGGTCACGGTGTCCGGGTGGAATGTGCCGGACGCGGCGCGGCGGCTGGCCGTCCCGAAGGGCGAGCCCGGCCCGGTGGACGTGTTCCACCCGCTACTCGGGAACGTGGTCCGCGTTCGCCGGGAGGCCGGGGCCGTGACCGGCCGGCTGGAGAAGGCCGGGGCGCCGTTCGAGTTGCCCGTCGCCGGCAAGAAGGGGCAGGCGCTCGCGGTGCGGGTCGAGAGCCGGACCTTCGGGCTGGAGGTGAACCCGGTCGTTCGCGTCACCGGCCCCGACGGGAAGCAACTGGCCCGCGCCGAACCCGCGAAGCTCCACAGTGACACCGCGTTGACATTCACGCCGCCCGCCGACGGCGGGTACAAGGTGGCCGTCTCCGACCTGTACGGCACGGCCGGCCGACGCAGCGTGTTTCTCCTCAAGGTCGCCGCACCCGCGCCGGACTTCGAGCTGTCCGTGGGTGCCGACCGTATCGCCGTTCCGCCCGGGAAGTCGGCCGACGTGGCGGTGAAGGTGACCCGGCGGAACGGCTTCGTGAAGCTCGTCGACGTGGCGGCCGAGGGCTTACCCGAGGGCGTGAAGCTGGAGACGAAAGCGCCGGTCGGGAAGGCCGACCCGGGCACGATTACCCTGACACTCTCGGCCGGGAAGGCCGGCGTGTCGGGGGCGTTCCGGCTAGTCGGCCGGGTGGCGGGGGAAGAAGGGCTGACGCGGACGGCCCGCACCCCGAACGGCGAGTTCGACGAGCCCACCGCCGACCTGTGGGTGACGGTCAGCGACACCCCGGTGTCACCGCCACCGCCGAAGAAGAAGCGCTAGCCGCGCCGCGGCAGGCGGTACGCCTCGCGGGCGTTCGAGGCCATCACCTTGCGGTACGCCGCGTCCCCCTTCGCCCTCACGAATTCGGCGGCGAGCGCCACCACTCGCGCGAGTGGGGCGTAGTGGTCGCTCACGGGCCAGTTGGTGCCGAATACGAGCCGCTCGGCGCCGAACGCGGCCCACGCGGCGTCGAGCACCGGGCGGTAGAACGCCAGCTCGGCCGGCGCCCGCTGCTCGCGGCGGCGCGTCGAGTCGGCGAGCGCCGACAGCTTGCACCACACCGTCTTCGCCGCGGCCGCGGTATTCAGCGCGTCGAGCCACGCCGCCGGGGGTGCGCAACCGTCGATGAGCGTGTTGCCGAGGTGATTCACCACGATCCGCAGCGCGGGAAGCCGCCCCGCCAGCCATGCGGCTTCGGTGAACGCCTCGTGGCCGCCGTTCACGTCGAGCGTCCGGCCGGCGTCCGCGAGCGCCTTGAGGCGGTCGAGTTGGTCGCGGTCTGTACGGCAGGCGCGCACCTCGCCCGCGGTCACGCGGATGCCGACGAACTTCGGATCGGCCGCGAGGCGGGTGAGGTTGCGGGCGAAGTCGCGGTCCGCCGGCAACAGCCGGCCGACGACGCCGAGGAGGAACGGGTCGTCCTTCGCCAACCCGAGCAGCCAGTCGTTGTCCTCGACGCGCGGGCTCGCCTCCACGACCACGGTGCCAGTGACGCCGAGCGGCGCCGCCAGCCGGCGGTACTCGGCCGGCAGCACCGGGCGGTACAACACGCGGTCGTCCCGCCCCGGCCACGGCACGCCGCCGGGCCGCGACGGGTCGTAGAAGTGGGTGTGCGTGTCGATCACCTCGGCGGCCGGTTGCCCATCCGCGGCGCCGAGTGACAGTGCGGTGACACCGGCGGCCAGAACCTCGCGGCGGGTGGGGTTCACGCGAGAATCTCCTTCACGACGCGGCCGTGGACGTCGGTGAGGCGGAAGTCGCGGCCGGCCTGGCGGAACGTCAGCCGCTCGTGGTCGAGGCCGAGGCAGTGGAGCATCGTGGCCTGCACGTCGTGGACGTGGACGGCGTTCTCGGCCGGGTGGAAACCGAGCTCGTCCGTGCTGCCGAAGGTGAAGCCGCGCTTGACGCCGCCGCCGGCCATCCAGATCGTGTACGCCTGCGGGTGGTGGTCGCGGCCGAGGCTGCGGCCGAGCGTCGGGTTCGACTCCACCATAGGCGTCCGCCCGAACTCGCCGCCCCACACCACCAGCGTGCTGTCGAGCAACCCGACGCGCTTCAGATCGGCGACCAGGGCGGCGCTGCCGCGGTCGGTCGCCCCGCAGTTCGTCCGCAGATTCCCGGCCACGTCCGAGTGTCCGTCCCACCCCTCGTGATAGATCGTGATATAGCGGACGCCGCGCTCCACCATGCGGCGCGCGAGGAGGCACGCCCGCGCGAAGCTCGGCTTCGCCGGCTCCGCGCCGTACAGCTCCAGTGTTTCCTTGCTCTCCCGCGACAGGTCGGTCAGTTCCGGGGCCGCGGTCTGGAGGCGGAACGCCATTTCGTAGGCGGCCGTGCGGGTGGCGATCTCGGGGTCGCCGACCGTGCCCAGCCGGCGGCTGTTCATTTCGGTCACGAGGTCGAGCGTGTCGCGCTGCTGGCGGGCATCCACGCCGGGCGGGAGCGACAGGTTCAGGATCGGGTCGCCGCCGTTGCGGAAGCGGACGCCGGTGTACGTGGTCGGGAGGAACCCGCTCGACCAGCACGCCGGCCCGCCGCTGATGCCGCCGCCGGTGCTCATCACCACGAACGCCGGCAGGTCGCGGGCCTCGCTCCCGAGCCCGTACAGCGCCCACGACCCGATGCTCGGGCGGCCGGGCTGCGAGAAGCCGGTGTTGAAGAAGATTTGCGCCGGGGCGTGGTTGAACTGGTCGGTGTGGACGGCCTTCAGGATGGCGATGTCGTCCACGACGGTGGCGAGCCGCGGCAGCATCTCGGAGAGTTCGGCGCCGCTCTGGCCGTGCCGCGCGAAACGAAACCGAGGCCCGAGAACTGCGGCGTCCGGGCGGATGAAGGCGTAGCGCTGGCCGCGGATCACCTCCGGCGGCAACGGTTTCCCTTCGAGCTTGGCGAGCGCCGGCTTGTAGTCGAACAGGTCGAGTTGGCTCGGGGCGCCGGCCATGAACAGGTGAATGACGGCCTTCGCCTTCGCCGCGAAGTGCGGCCGCTTCGGCGCGAGCGGGTCGGCGGCCGGCTGCGCGCGGGCCGACCCGGCGAGCAGCGACGCGAGCGCGGCCTTGCCGACGCCGTAGCCGCAGTCGCGGAAGAAGTGGCGGCGGGGGATAGACATTGCGCGCTCCGATTGTTCGCGTACCCAGCTCTCTCGGGAGGCCGCCCGGGGCTTCCGCCCCGGGCTAGCGAAGGCGCCCTCCCGGGCTGAAACCCCGAGCCGTGTGCCTGGTTTTCAGCCCGGGAGGGCGCCTTCGCTAGCCCGGGGCGGAAGCCCCGGGCGGCGTCTGCGGTGTCCGTGATGCGTGTCCACCACGGGACACACCGTCGGCCTCCGCACGGAGGCGGTTCACTCCCACAACTCCCGCTCGTCCACGTCGATCCCGTGACGGCGAAGCAGGCCGATGTACTCGTCGCGGAACGACTTCGTTCGGTGGTGCTCGGCCTGCCGGGCGATGTACCCCGAGACCGTGCCGACCATCGACTCGCTGACGGTGAACGCACCGTACCCGCCCTGCCACCAGAACCCCAGGTCGCCGCGGTCGTGCCGCCACCCGGAGGACACCGACTTGACATCGCGGACCACGTCCGACAGTGCCCGGTCCGCCGCGAGGCGGACGAGTAGGTGTACGTGATCCGCCACGCCTCCGGCCGCGAGGAGGTCGCCGCGGCGGTCGCGCACGATGTTGCCGATCACCGCGTACATCTCCGCGGCCCAGGACTCGGCGATGACCGGTTCCCGGTTCTTGGTGCTGAACACCACGTGGTACAGGAGGCGGACGTGGGATTGCGGCACGGCGGCGACTCCGGTTCGCGTTGACGGTACTCTACCCCAGGCCGCCCGGGGCTTCCGCCCCGGGCTAGCCAAGGCGCCCTCCGGGCTCAAGACCCGAATCGGGTGCCAGGTTTTCAGCCCGGAGGGCGCCTTCGCTAGCCCGGGGCGGAAGCCCCGGGCGGCCTCCGCGGTGTCACTCACCCCCGTTACACCGTCGTCACTCTTTCGTCACGAATTCGTCCAGGTTGAACACCGCCCGCGCGACCGCGGCCCACGCCGCGCGATCGACCGCCGCCCCGTCGCCCGGGCCGGCCGCGCTCGCAGCCCGCGCCGCATCGGCCGCGAATCGCTCGCGCTGCACGGCGTGGAAGCGCACCAGCACCGCCACTTCCTCCGCCTGGGCCGGCCGCGCCAGTGCCAGGCGGAACAGGAGCGCTGCCTTCGCCGATGCGTCGCCGGGGTGGGCGAGCGCACGCCGGCCGAGCGCCTGGGCGGCTTCCGTCAGCACCTGGTCGTTCAGCATCGTCAGCGCCTGCAGCGGCGTGTTCGACACCTCGCGGCGGGCCTGGCACGCCTCGCCGCTCGGGGCGTCGAACGTCGCGGCCATGGCGAACGGGGCCGTCCGCTTCGTGAACGTGTACAGCCCGCGGCGGAACCGGTCCTCACCCGGGCTCGGCGTCCACGGCTGCCCGTTGTACGAACCCTCGGTGGCCACGCCGGCGGGTTGCGGGGGGAACACCCCGGGGCCGCCCATCTTCGACGACAACAGCCCGCTCGCCCGCAGGAGCGAATCACGAATCTGTTCGGCGTCCAACCGCACGCGCGGGCCGCGGCTCAGCCACACGTTCTCGGCATCCTTCGACCGCAACTCGGGAGCCGCGCGCGACGCCTGCCGGTAGGTCGCGCTCGTGACGATGAGGCGGTGCAGCTTCTTCATCGACCAGCCGCCGGGGCCGGCGAACTCGGTGGCGAGCCAGTCGAGCAGCGCCGGGTGCGTGGGGGCGTCGCCCTGGTAGCCGAAGTCGTCCACGGTGCGGACGAGCCCGCGGCCGAAGAACGCCTGCCACTGCCGGTTCACCGTCACGCGGGCGGTCAACGGGTTCTCGGGCGCGACGAGCCAGCGGGCGAACGTCAGCCGGTTCTGCGGCACACCGGCCGGAACCGCAGGCAGCACGGCCAGGCCGCCGGGCGTGGCCGCCTCCTTCGGCTGAAGGAACTCGCCGCGGTGGTGGCGGTGCGTTTCCCGCGGGAAGTCGGCGGGGCGTTCGCGGAAAACCAGCGTCGTCGTCGGCTGCGGCAGCAGCTTGCGGAGTGCCTCGATCTCGTCGCGGGCCGCCTTCGACTCGGGGGCGGACTTCGCCCACGCGGCCAGCAGCGCCCGTCGCTGCTCCGCGGTCAGCCGCTCGTCGGGCACGACCAACAGGTCTTCGACCTCCGCCGCGTGGGCGCTGGCCTTCGCACCGGCCTTCGTCGTTACCGCGAGGCGGAAGCGGCCGAGGCTCGCGGAGTAGTGTCGCTCGAACGCCAACTCCAAACCCGCGGCCTTTGCCGTCAGCGGCTCGGCGAGCACGAACACTGCCTGATTCGCGCGGCCGACTATTCCGGGCGCCCAGCCGGTGTGCTGGTGTCCGTCGATGGCCTTCGCCGCGGACGTGGCCGTCGGGGCCGCCGACTCGCTCGTGCCTCCGACCTTCACCTTCTTTCCGTCCGCGGTCAGCACGAACTCGCTGAGAAGGAAGTCACCCTTCGGCCCCTCGTAGAACGCCCGGCCGGGGCCGCGGGCCGGGAGGCTGTCGTGCGGCAGTGCCTCGATCCGCACCGCCGTCACGCCGGCCGGCAGCGCGGGGAGCGTCAGCGTGTACACGTCGCGCTTCTGGGCGTCGCCAGCGGCGAGGACCGAACCGTCCGGCTGAACCGTCAGCTTCGAGTGCGGGCCGGCGTCGAGCGCGGTGGGGCGCACGACCGTCCACGCCGTCGCCTTCGGCCGCTCGGCAGCGAGCCACGCGGCGAACTGCTTCTCGCGCACCGCCAGGGGCACGCGGTCCGGCAGGCCCGCTTCCCGTTCGCCGATCCTCGCCCGCAACTGGTCGCGCTGCCGCTCCTGCTCGGGGGTGAAGACTTCGAGCTCGGGCTCGTCGGCGTTGTTGAGGAAGGCGAAGAGGCGGAAGTATTCCGTGTGCGAGATTGGGTCGAACTTGTGCGTGTGGCACTGGGCACACCCCACCGTGAGGCCGAGCCACACGGTGCCGGTCACGGCCACGCGGTCGGTCATGGCGTGGTAGCGGAACTCGAGCGGGTCGATGCCGCCCTCCTCGTTCAGCATCGTGTTGCGGTGGAACCCGGTGGCGACGAGCTGGTCCTGCGTCGGGTTCGGCAGCAGGTCGCCGGCCAGCTGTTCCACGGTGAAGCGGTCGAACGGCACGTCGGCGTTCATCGCCCGGACGACGTAGTCGCGGTAGAGCCAGATACTGCGGGCGCGGTCCTTCTCGTAGCCGTTGGTGTCGGCGTAGCGGGCCAGGTCGAGCCAGCGGCGCGCCCAGCGCTCGCCGTATTGGGGCGACGCCAGCAGGCGGTCCACCATCCGCTCGTAGGCGCCGGCGGCGGCGTCGTTCACGAACGCATCGACTTCTTCCGGCGTCGGCGGCAAGCCGATGAGGTCGAGGAAGACGCGGCGGGCGAGCGTCGGCCGGTCGGCTTCCGCAGTGGGCGAGAGGCCGCGCGCGGCGAGCATCGCCAGCACGAAATTGTCGATGGGGTTTCGCACGACCGCCCCGGGCGGGGCCGGCGGCACCGGTGGGCGACGGACCGCCACAAACGCCCAGTGCGGGTCGTAGCGGGCGCCGGCCGCGACCCAGCGCTTCAGCACGTCCTTCTCGCGGGCGGTGAGGGCGTTCTTCACCGCCGGCGGCGGCATCACCTCGGTCGGGTCCGCGGAGTGGGCGCGGCGCAGCACCGCGCTGGCGTCGGCCTTACCAGGACTGAGTGCGTCGAGGGCGGCGGCGCGGTCGTCGAGGCGGAGGTCGGCCTTGCGAGCCTTGTCGTCGGGGCCGTGGCACTTGAAGCACTTGCCGGCGAGGATCGGCCGCACGTCGCGGTTGAAGTCGGGCTCCTGCGCCGAGGCCGACCCGGCGGCGATTACGACCGCGACGATGGCGAGAGCGGACCGCGGCATCGGCAGGCTCCGGGGAGGGATGCGGTCATCTTATCGTGGGCATCGGGCGGGGCGAATTCGATTGCCCCTCCGGGTGGTGAACGTATTCTCACCACCGGCCGGGGCGGGCGGGTCCGCCGCGGTCGGAAACGCGAACCGGAGCCACGGATGAAGACGCTCTACGCAGTGCTGCTGGCCGCGCTGGTCGGGTTCGGCGGGGTGGTCACCGCCGACGACAAGGCCGCCCCCAAGATCGAGGGGAGCTACACCGTCGTCAGCGGGGTGAAGGACGGCGCCCCGGCGAGCGACAAGGCCAAGGGAACGCCGGTGAAGATCGACGCCAAGACGATCATCCTGGGCGAGAAGGACGGGAAGTTCGTGATCAGCTACAAGGTCGAGGGCACGGCCAGCCCGATGAAGGTGGAGATGAAGATTCTGGACGCTCCGGCCGCCTACGCCGAGGCGAAAGGGACGCCGGCCTACGGGCTGATCGCGCTGAAGGGCGACACCCTGAAGCTGGCGTACAGCCTCGACAAGGAGAAGCAGCCGACCGACTTCAGCGGCAAGCACGGGTTCGCGTTCGAGATGAAGAAGGCGGCGGCGAAGTAGGGCGCGGGGGCGGCGAGCCGTCCGCCGTGAGGCGGCGGGTGATGGGAACGTCACCCGCCGCCTCACGGCGGACGGCTCGCCCTTCCGTCTCCTACTCGAACCGAATCGTCGGGTCGAACTGCCCCAGCAGCATCCGCTCGCGCGGGTCGGCGAGCGCCTGCAGGAAGTGGACGGTGTCCCAGATCGCGTCCGGCTGGTCGGGCGACACCGCGCCGGCCTTCGCCTTCGAGTCCGGCATCGTCGAGGCGTAGATGCCGCCGTACACCCGGGCGTACAGGTCCTCGCCGCGGCGGCCGCCGCGGTACACGCCGAGCGTCAGGTTCCGCGGCTGCACCACCGTACCCCACACGTCGAACTTCAACTGCGGGGCGCGGCCGTAGTCCTGGTGGCAGCCCGCACAGACGCCGGCGAACTGGCGGAACCCGCGGGCCGCGGACGCCAGCCGGTCGGGTTGCGTCGGCGTGTTCTCCGGCGGCACCGGGATCGGGTTCGCCGCCGCCCGGCCCCAGTTCCCCAGCACCAGCAGCACGCGCAGGGCCAGCGTCTGCTCGCCGAGCGCGCGGCTGTAGTCGTCGTCGTCCTCGCCCGGGTCCTTGGTCAGCTTGATCATCCTCGCCATCCAGTCGTACTCCGCCTCGCCGCGGACGCTGAGGTGAATCACGTACCCGGCCAGGTCGTCCACCTCGGCCGCGGTGAGCTGCGCGAACGCCGGCATCATCGACCCCGGGAGGCCGTTCGTGATGGTGCGACGGAGGTCGTCTTTTCGCGGCTTACCGAGTTCGCCGCGGCGCGGGACGCCGGCCGGGAACGCGGTCACGAACTTGAACACGCCGCGGCGGTAGTCGCGCGGCATCGCCGAGCCCGCGACGGCGTGGATGCCGTCGCCGGCCCCGGTCGGCCCGTGGCACTCGACGCACCAGCGGCGGTAGAGCACGCCGCCGCGGGCGAGCGCCGCGTCCGTCAACCCGAGTTGCTCCACGATCGTCGCGGCCTCCACGACCGCCTCGGCGGTCGCCTCCTTCGCCGTCTTCCCCGGCGGCCGCCCCTCGGTGAACGCCTTCTCCACCTTCACCCGTTCCGCGTCCGCCGCCGACACCGGCCGCACGACCGGGGCGGCGGGCGTGCCGAAGGCGACGGGAAGGAACGCGGCCAAGTCTTTCCGCAGGTCGGCCGGCAGGTCCGTCTCGGGGTCGAGGATCGCCTTGCCGAGCTTCGGCTTCAGCTGCGCCACGAACTCGGGGTCGGGGGCCGCGGCGCCGAGCTTCAGGACGCGGAGCGGCGGCGCCCCGGCGCGGTACCACTTCGGCGGGGCGCCGAGGTCGCCGACCGGCATCAGGTCGGTGCGGAGCGGGTAGCCGCCGGCGATGGCGGCCGCAACCGGGGCGATGTCGGCCGGCACGTCCACGCGGGCGCACCCGGCAGGGACGGCGGCGACCAGCACGAGAACGGCGCGACGCATGGCAGAACCCCGGGCGGCGGTGGAACCCGGCGGCGGGTGCGACTTTTTTCTCAGGCTATTCTTGTGTTTCGGGCCGGGGCGTCAAGAATAGGGGGGGAGGCGGACGAAGCCCCGAGCCACCTAACCCCCCGGCCCCCTTCCCTAGGAGGGAAGGGGGGGACGAACTGCGAAGCTTGCCGGGCGCCTCCTGAACCTGAAATGGGTCGCAGGAGGGTCCGCGGCGCGAACACCCCTCCCCCTCTGGGGGAGGGGCGGGGGAGGGGTTGACCACGCACGAGCCCGTTGCCGCTTCGACACACAGTCGCTCAGATACCACTCTCATGCCGCGCCTCGCCGCCGTCGCCGTCCTGCTCGCCGCCGCGGCCGCCGCGTGCGGGCAACCACCGGTCGAGCCGGCGGTCCTCCGCGGCGACTCGCCGCAGACGCGCAAGCGGCTCGCCGAGGCCGAGGCCAAGCTCCTCGCCGGCAAGGCCGCCGACGCCGCCGACGACCTCCAGCGCGTCCTGGACGAAGCCGGCGACGACCTCGTCGGCCTCGACGGCCGGCAGTTCCGCCCGGCCCGGCTGGTGGCGCACGGGCTCCTCGCCCGCCTCCCGGCCGACGCCCTGAAGACGTACCAAAACCGCGTCGACGCCCCCGCCAAACTCCTCCTCGACGCCGGGGCACGCGACCGCGACCCGCGCCCGCTCTGGCAACTCCTCGACCGTTACTTCGTGTCGCGGTCCGCGCAGGAGGGCGGGCGGCTGCTCGGCGATTTGCTCTTCGAGCGGGGCGAATTCCGCGCCGCGGAACTGGTGTGGCGGCGCCTCCTCCCCGGCGGCGGCGCCGACCTCGCCCACCCGACGCCGCCCGCGGACCCGGCGGCGCTGCGGGCGCGCGTCGTGCTGGCCGTCATCTTTCAGCACGAACTCGACCGCGCGGCCGAGGAGCTGAAGGCGTTCGAGGCGCGGCACGCGGACGCGGCGGGGCCGTTCGCCGGCCGCACCGGCCCGTACCGGGTGGCGCTGCGGGCGCTGCTCGACTCCCCGCCCCGGCCGGTGACAGAAGCCCCGACCGTGGAGTGGCCGACGTTCGGCGGCGGTCCCGACCGCGCCGGCCGCGTGGCCGGGCCGGTGCCGTACCGGTGGCCGCCGGTGCCGACTTGGACCCAGAAGATCGCGGACGGCATGGGCGACGGCGACGGGTTCGTGCCCGGCCGGTTCCGCCCTCCGACGCGCCACCCCGTCATCGCCGGCGGCAGGGTGTTCGTTCCCAGCGGCGACCGCGTCCTCGCCTTCGACCTGAAGACCGGCGACCGCACCCACACCGGCGGCGTCCGGGTCCCCGACGGCGAACCCGGGGGAACGCTGTCGGCGTTCGCCGGTCGGTTGTTCCATCGAACCGGCCCGGCGGCGGTGCGGCCGCCGGAGGCTAAGGCGGGGAAGGCCGACCTGACCGCCCTCGCGGCGGTCGCCAGGCCGGGTTTGTCGGCGCCGGCCGCCCTCCCCCTGCTGGAGGCGTGGCGGTTGCCGCCGCCCGCCGCCGGGGAGAACCGCGGCCCGGCCGTGTGGGAAGGCGCCCCGCTCGCGGCCGACGGCCGACTGTACGCCGCGTTCGCCCGGTTCGACGGCGGCCGGGTGGCGCACGCGGTGGCGTGCTACGACCCGGCCGACGCCGACGCCGTCCCGCTCCGCCCGGCGTGGGCGACGGAAGCGAGTGACAGCCCGCTGTCAATCGGTGCCGAGGGGCGGCAGCGGCAGGAACTGGTGACGCGGGCCGGGCGGAACGTGGTGCTCGCCACGAACGCCGGGGCGGTGGTCGCGGTGGACGCGGCGACCGGCCGGCGGGCGTGGGGCTTCGCCTACCCGCGGGCGGCCAAGCGACTCAACGACGCCGCCCGGTCGTCCGACCCACTCCCGGCGGTCGCCGCCGGCGGCCGCGTGTTCGTGGCCCCCGCCGACGCCGACCGCGTGTACGCCCTCGACGCCGAGACCGGCGCGCTGCTGTGGGAGAGCACTCCGGTGGACGGGGCGCAGATCGTCGGCGTGACCGACGGCCGCGTCGTCGTGACGGTGACCGGCCCGCTCCGCGGCATCCGCGGGCTCGGCGTCGCCACCGGGTCGCACCGGGCGCCCGACGGCTGGGCGCAGCACGACGGCGGCGGGGAGATCACGTCCGGCCGCGGGCTCGTTGCCGACGGCGTCATCTTCTGGCCGACGCGGTCGGCTCGCCTGGCGCTGTTGGACCCGACGACCGGCTACCCGCACCAGGTCGATCCGCTCCGGTCGAAGGCGGGCGAACTCGGGCCGTTCGGCAACCTGGCTTATGCCGACGGCGTGCTCGTGGTCGTGACGGCGACCGAGGTGCTGGGTTTCGTCGCCGAGGACCGCACGCCGGTGCCGCGCCCCGAGCCCGGACCACTGAGACTAGAGGCGCGCCTGGACGCGGCCGAGCGGCTGCTGGCGAACGGCGACATCGCCGGCGGCAGGGCGGTGTTGCGTGATGCCGCGAGCGGCTCGGCGACAGCCGCGGAGCGCGCCCGGGCCGCGTCGCGACTCGTCCTGCTGACACCGACCGGAACCGATGAAGCGAACCTCCCCGCGGACGTGCGGTCGCTCCTCGACCCGTCCGTTCGGTCCGAGTGGCTCCTGACCGCCGACGGACAATTCGTCACGCTCCGCGACCTGCTCGACCGCCACGCCGGCCGCGTCTTTCCGGCCCGACCCCCGCCGGCGACACCGCCCCACCGTGACGCCGACCCGCCGGCGCTCGGCGCGGACGCGCGAATCCGTCGGACGCTGCCGTTCCCGCCGGCGACGTTTCCGCTCCTCCCCGTCCCGGGTGCGGCCGCCGCCACCCACGCCTTCGCCGCCGACCCGGAGCGGATTACGGCCGTGCCGCTCGCGGGCGGCGACCCGCGCCGCCGGCCCGCCGCGGACGTGTTCACGCACGCCGCCGACCTCGCCGCCGGGTTCGTCGCCGCCGGGCCGTTCGCGGTCGCCGTGTACGGGGCCGGCGACGAACCCGAGTGGGTGTTCCGCCTCCCGGCCACCGACTCGCTGCCGGACCGCCCCGGCCGCGTACCGTTCCGCACCGGCGAGCGGGCCGCGCTGCCGCACCTGTCGTCGTTCACCCTGGCCGGCGAGTGGCTGTTGCTGCGCGTCGGCGAGCACCACCTCGTCGGCCTCGACCTGGTCGGCCGGCGCGTCGGCTGGGTGCTCGGCGGGCACGGCCGGCCGCGGTACGAAGCGGTGGTGTTCCCCGGCGTGCCGACGTTCGGCCCGCACCTGTACGCCGCGGGGCCGCTCGCCGCGGTGCAGCTGTCCGACGGCCGCCGCTGGTTCGTGAACACGACCACCGGCCGCGTCTGCGACCGGGCCGTCGCCGGCTCGGTGCCGACCGGGTACGGCGAGCGCACAGCCGGGGCGATGTGGACGGCGCCGCCCGCACGATTGACTCGTGATCGGATCGCCTTTTCGGACGGGCCGGGGCTCGTGCAGGTGTTCAGCCCGTCGCTCGACAAAACGCTCTGGACGTACACCGCGACGGGCGCACCGAGCCTGAGCGGGGAGCCGCCGCGGGTGCGGGCGCTCGGCGGCGACGTGTTCGTAGTCGTCCGCCGCAACCACGGCTGCGACCTCGACCGCCTCGTACCGGAGGACGGCACCCCGGCGTGGAACGAACCGGCGTTCCTCGACGCGGGCCGCATCGACCTGTCGGCGGTCGACGCGGACGGGCTGCGGGTGTACGTTCCCGTCGGCGAGAAGCTGCGTGCGTTCGACCTGGAGGACGGCTCGACCGCTTGGTCGGCGGACCTGCCGAAGCTGCGCGGCGCCGCCGGCTGGCGCGTGACGGCGGGCACGGACGTGCTGGTGGCCTACCCCGCGGAGGCGATCCCGGCCGAGCCGGTGGCGGACGTGTGGCAGCGGGTGGTGCGGTCGTTCGGCCGCGCCCCGCTGGCGTCGCGGCTGCCGCAACTCGCCGAGACGCTCGCCGACACCTGGAGCGAGCGGACGGTGCCGGTGCTGCTGTTCGACGCCGAGACGGGCGAGCTGCTGAAGCGGCTGACGCTCCCCGGCCGCGGGCCGGGGGTGACGGCCCACCTCGCCGGGAACACGGCGGTAATCGTGACGGGTGCCGGAGTGACGTGGTTGCGCTAATCGGTCACTTCGTCGTCCACACCGGCGGCGGGGCGATGTCGTCGGCCGGGCGCTTGCCGGCGTCGGCCCGGCCGCTACCCGCAAACCGCGAGATCACCCGCACCGTCATGTCGGCGTCGCACGGCAGCTGGCAGCTCAGCCGAACGCCGGACAGCCCCTTCGCCACCAGTACCGCCTTCTCGGCTTCCGTCATCCGCTCCGGCTCGCCCTCCACGAACTCGACCCGACAGGTGGTGCATCGGGCGTTGCCGCCGCAGGCGTGGAGTTGGTCGGCCCCGGCCTCGTCGGTCAGGGCCAAGACGAGCCGCTTACCGGCCGGCACGTCCACGGGGGCGGTTCCTTCGACGGTCAACATCGGCATGGCGAACCTCCGGGCGACGGGGTCATGATAGGCGCGGGACGCAAACCGCCGAGCGCGGCACGCCCGTTGCCCTTCCCACCCGCGGAGGTGGGAGATGGTTGCAACGGTTCGAGCAACGGCGCGGTTGTGCCACGTCTGCGACGGCGGCCCCGGCATCCGCCGGGAGCGCGTCCGCGGCGGCTTCCGCTACGTGGACGCCCGCGGCCGTCGCGTCACCGACGCCGACACGCTGGCGCGGGTGAAGGCGCTGGCGATCCCGCCGGCGTGGGAGGGCGTGTGGGTCTGCCCGAAGGCGAACGGCCACATCCAGGCGACCGGCCGCGACGCCCGCGGGCGGAAGCAGTACCGCTACCACGCGAACTGGACGGCCCGCCGCGGCGGCGAGAAGTTCGGCCGGATGGCGAGCTTCGGCCGGGCGCTGGTGCGGGTCCGCGACCGGGTCGAGGCCGACCTGTTGCTCCCGGGCCTGCCGCGGGAGAAGGTGCTGGCGGCGGTGGTGCGGCTCCTCGACCAGACGCACCTCCGCGTCGGCAACGCCGAGTACCGCCGCGACAACGGCTCGTTCGGCCTCAGCACTTTGCTCGATCGGCACGTGTCGTTCGCGCCCGGCGAACTGCGGCTCCGCTTTCGCGGCAAGAGCGGCGTGTGGCACGAGCGCGCGGTGAGCGACCCGCGGCTCACCCGCATCGTCCGCGCCTGCCGCGACATCCCGGGGCAGCACCTGTTCCAGTACCGCGACGAGAACGGTGTCGCCCGGCCGGTCGGCTCGGCGGACGTGAACGCCTACATCCGCGCGGCCGCGGGCGGGGAGTACACGGCGAAGGACTTCCGCACCTGGGCCGGCACCACGCGGGCCGCGTCGCTGCTGTCGGAACTGCCGGCCCCGGAGTCGAAGACGGCGGGGGAGCGGGCGGTGGTGGGTGTCATCAAGGAGGTGGCGGCAGAGTTGGGGAACACGCCCGCGGTGTGTCGCAAGAGCTACGTCCACCCGAAGGTGATCGCCGCGTACCTGGACGGCTCGCTGGCCGCGTCCCGCCGCGCGGACGAGGCGCGGCTGCTGAAGCTGTTGGGGGGTTGAGTTCCGCCGCTTGCGGCGTAGCACCGCGGTGCTACGCCGCAAGCGGCGGAAAGGGAATGTCCTACGCGGCCGGTTGCACCTTCTGTTCCACGCACGTCCGGGTGTACGCCGCCTCCAACTCCACCGGCAGGCACAGCCCGCCCCGTAGCCACAGCGGCAGCGTCGGCAGCGGCCGCCCGACGGCGACCGGCTCGCGCCACACGTCCAGCGCGGCCGCACTGTCCCGCTCGACCGTGCGGTAGGCGGTGGCGAACAGCCCGGGTTCCGCGGTCACGGTCGTTCCCAACCGACCGAGTAAATCGGCGTGCAGGTCGGCGGTGCAGCCCGTCACCACGTCCACGAGGACGAGCCCTACGCCGGCCTGGAGGTAGGCGGCGCACTTCGTCACCAGCGCGTCACGGTAGGCGGGGCGGTCCTTGTTCGCGGGGCTCACCAGCTCGATCGCCCCGGCCAACGTCGGGCCGCCGCTGCGGCTGAACACGCCGACCTCCACCACCGCGCCGGTCGGCTCGAACGGCAGGCTCTGCGCCGGTGGTGGCGGCGTCCACCCGGTCGGCGCCGCGGCTGCGTCGGGCTCCTCGAACGCGGCCACGTCGATCTCGATGCCGTACTGGACGTTCGCCTCGGCAAAGTAGCCGTCGGGAAGGAGCGCGTTCAGCGCCGACGACAGGTACGTCGCCCACGAGTTGTGGAAGGCGTGCCAGTGCCGCCGCTCGCTCAGCGGCGGGTGGAAGTGGTCGAGCATCGGCATCGGCACCTCGGGGTGAGTCGCCGCCGTTCAGCATAGCAGACGCCGCTCGCGGCTTCGCGCCGGGCAGCGCGAAGCCGCAAGCGGTAACTTTACTGGTACTCGTACCCGATGTGGAAGGTGATCCGCCCGTCGGGGAGGCGGCGGATGTTCGTCACGTGGACGGGCAACCCGCCGCCGAGCTGGCTCCGGCTGCTCGGCACCGTGTACGGCGTGAACGCCGTGTTCGACTGGCTCGGGTACGGCACCGACCCCAGGTACACCCGCGGCCCGCTCGCTCCCTCCACGCCGTGCGACTCCTCCAGCACCGGCCGGCCGTTCACCACCCGCCACACCAACAGCCCCGACGCCGGCAACGACTCGTCGAAGCCCTTCTTCTGGCGGTTCTCCAGCAGGAAGTACTCGCTCCCGTCGGCCCGCACCGCCACCTTCACGCACTGCGTCGGGTCGTCCTCGATCGGCCCCAGAACCAGCTTCTGCTTCACCCGCGGGTCCACCAGCGTCGGCCGTACCCAGCCGAGCTGCTCGCGGCACCACGCCGAGAAGTGCTGCGGCTTCCCGTTCGGCTGCTGGTTCGACATCGCACACCACACGCCGACGCCCTCCGAGCCGGGGAGCTCCGGGCGGGCGTACAGGTCGGGCAGGCCGAGCATGTGGCCGAACTCGTGGGCGAACACGCTGATGTTCTTCATCTTCGACCCGCCCTCGTCCACGATGAAGTACGGCAGCCGCCGGCCGCCGTAGCCGACGTTCGCCCGGTGCGGCCAGTACAGCCCGCCGCGCGTCGTCTTCACCGAGTCGCCGGCGTACAGGAAGAAGATGCCGTCGTAGTTCGTCAGCGCGTCCTTGCCGTGCTTCGCGGTGTACAGGTCCAGCGCCTCGGTCAGCAGCGCCGTCTTCTCGCCGACGCTCGTGCCGGTGCCGAGGGAGTAGTCGAGCCGCTTCTTCTTCGCCTCCACCCAGCCGAGGAACTTGCCGTCGAGCTTCAGCTTGCCGTAGCTGATCTCCTTGTAGTAGTCGTGCATGCTGCCGAACACCTTCTCGCCGGTCGCCGACCGTTCGGTGTACGTCCCCAGGCTGAACATCGACGCCTCCCAGTCGGCGTCGGTGATCTTCGGGTTGTGCTTCACGTCCGGGTACTCGACGCCCAGAATCGCCAGCCGGTAGGTGCTCTTCTTCCACGCCGACGGGATGCGGTCGTCCCACCCGCCGCGGCCGCCGGGGCCGCCCGGGGTGATCCCCTCGGCCACGAGCGTCGGCTGGGCCTCGACCCGCTTGCCGTCGCGCTCGGCCAGGATGTTGAGGCGGTCGCCGGGGCGGTGGTCGCCGAGCAGGTCGCGGAAGCCGGTGTCGCCGTCCACGTCCTTGCCGTCCACCTTCAGAATCACGTCGCCGGCCTTCAGGCCCGCCACCGCGGCCGGGCCGCCGGGCGTCACGTCGGCCAGCTTCACGCCCGGCCCCTTCCCCGTGCCCAGCGTGATCCCCATGACGGCGCGGCCGGCGGCGGCGAGCGGCCGGGTCGTCGCCCGGAGCGTCACGGCCACCTGCACCGCCTTGTTGCCGCGGGCTACGGCCAGCTTCACGGTCTCGCCGGCCAGCCGCGACCGCAGCGCGTCCTGCACCGCCGACACGGACGTGAAGCGGGTGCCGTCGATGGCATCGACCACGTCGCCCTCCTTGAGCCCGGCGGTGGCGGCCGGCGACTCGGGCTCGACCGCCTCGACCACGGCCTTGCCGTCCTTGCCGGCGACGAGGAGGCCGAGGTAGCCCGCCGCGGTCGGGGTGTCGGTGGGGGTGGCGGCGAACAACTTGGGGTCGGCCTTCGCGGCGTCCGCGAGGGTGCGGTAGCCGGTGAGATCGACGCCGGGCCGCGGCGGCGGGGCGACGGGGAGCGGGTCGGCGGCGACCGCCGCAACGGCGGCGAGCAGCGCCGCACAGGCGAGCGTGGTGCGAGTCATGGCGCGAGCCCTGGGGCCGGGAGGGGATAGCGAGCGTTTTAGGTCGGTGGAAATGAGAGAGTGATGAGTTGCCGCCGCTTGCGGCGGTGCAGCGTCAACGCTGCACCGCCGCAAGCGGCGGCCGTTCTGGTATACTTCTCACCATTCCGCCCGCGGCGCGCAATAATCCGCTCCGGGCGGCGAAACTCCTGCTTAGGGGCCGGAGGACCGGTCCCACATGGGGGCGGCGTCTCGATGAAGTTCACCCACCGATCCGGCCAGCGCCCGCTGGACGGGTTCACCTTGAAGCGCGGCGTCGGCCAAGGCGGCTTCGGCGAGGTGTACTTCGCCATCTCCGACGCCGGCAAGGAAGTCGCGCTCAAGCTCCTTCACCGGCACCAGGACGCCGAGCTCCGCGGCATCGCCCACTGCCTCAACTTGAAGCACGCCAACCTCGTCCACCTCTACGACCTGCGCACCGACGACCGCGGGGCGAAGTGGGTCGTGATGGAGTACGTGTTCGGCGAGTCGCTCGCCCAGTGGATCAACCGCTACCCGACCGGCCTCCCGGCCGACCTGGTCCGCGAGTGGTTCGCGGCCATCGGCCGCGGCGTGGCGTACCTGCACGACCAGGGCGTTGTCCACCGCGACCTGAAGCCGGCGAACATCTTCGTCGAGAACGGCCACCTGAAGATCGGCGACTACGGCCTGTCGCGGCGGATCAGCCTCAGCCAGGGCGGCGAGATGACGCAGGGCGTCGGCACCCCGCACTACATGGCCCCCGAGATCAAGAGCGGCAACTACACGCAGTCGATCGACATTTACGCCTGCGGCGTCATGCTGTTCGAGATGCTGACCGGCCACCCGCCGTTCGAGGGGCAGACGCCGATGGAGGTGCTGATCAAGCACCTCACCGACACGCCCGACCTGTCGCGCGTGCCGGCGGCGTACCGCGCGGTCGTCGGCCGGGCGCTGGAGAAGGACCCGGCCGTCCGCTACCCGACGATGCGCGACTTCGTGCGTGCGGTCGAGGAGGTCGTTTCGGACCCTACCCCGCAGGCGGTGCCCGTCGGCCTGACGCGGACCACGGTCGCGCCCGTGGCGCCGCCGGGGGTGGCCGCCGCGCCCGGCCCGCTCCCCGACGTGCGGGTGGCGCCGGTGGCCGTGCCGCCGAGCCCGCGGTTCGCGTCCGGGCCGATCCCGGTCGGCCTGCGGACGTGGCTGACGCAGCGGCTCGGGGCGTTCGCGTTCGCCCCGGTCGTGGCCGGAATCTGCACCGCGCCGTTCGTGCTGTTCGGCGCGCCGCAGCCGTGGTCGCTGCTGGGGCGGATGATCCTCCTCTCCACGGCCCTGAGTTGGGGCGCGCTGGCGGTGGCCCGCGCGGCGAAGGACAAGCCGACGTCCGGCTGGGGGCGGAAGTTCCAGATGCTGCTGGTGGGGATGGTGGTCGGCGGATTCGCGTTCTGGCTGGACGGCTGGTCGTTCCCGCGCGGCGGCCCGGCGGTGGAAACGAGCCGCGACCTGACGCTCGGGTCGTGGGCGCGGGTGAGCCCGGAGTTGTTCAGCACGGCGACGCGGTACGCCCTGTACTACGGCCTGGCGGTGGCCGCGTGCCCGTGGTGGAACATGACGAACCGCGCCCGCAAGGAGCGGTTCAAGTTCGGCCGGGTGGTGCTGGCGGGGCTGGCCGGCGGCGTGCTGCTGTTCCTGTGGCCGTGGGGGGGCAACTCGTCGGCGGTGCTGGGCGTGGCCCCGCTGGTGATCGCGGCGGTGGCGGTGCAGGTGGTCAGCCCGTGGGCCGCCCCGCCGCCGCGGCCGTCGATCGTGCGCGGCCCCGCCCCGCGGCGGCAGCGGCAATATGTGTAACTCCGAAAAGCCCACCCGTGGCAACGGGTGGGCTTCGCCCGTGGCATCGGAATCACCCATGACCGGCATCCGTTCCCTCGCCGTCCTCACGACATTCGCCCTGCTGGCGGGCTGCGGCGGGCCGCGCACCCCAGCCGACGGCGGCTCCCATTCCCCGAAGGCGCAGGAGAACCGCAAGCTCGCCGAGTCCTACGCCGTCGCCGCTGCGACCGGCGCGGCCTCGGCCGAGGTCGCGGCGCACCCGGAACTGGAAAAGAAGTCGCTGACGGCGAGGGCGATCGCCCGCGTCGAAAAGCTGTGGAAGCCGGAACAGACCGTGTCCACGCCCGTTCCAACTCCCACGCCGCCGCCCCCGCCGCCCCCGCCGCCCGTGCCGACGCCGGAACCGGTGGCGCGCGTGGAAGTGGCGGCGCGGCCGGTGGCGCCGCCGAGCGGGTCGGTGCTGGTCCGGGAGCGGGTGGCGTGCGAGGTGCCGCTG
>Ga0209181_10003305_pt1 | contig 25097 bp, 6 predicted proteins | sample MAT05_FD_187208 | JGI IMG/M metagenome (GOLD analysis project Ga0209181, IMG submission 187208) | Freshwater microbial communities from Lake Fryxell liftoff mats and glacier meltwater in Antarctica - MAT-05 (SPAdes) (version 2) | ecosystem: Environmental > Aquatic > Freshwater > Ice > Liftoff...
GGCGTTGCTGGCGCCGAGCGTGAGCTGATAGCCGCCGGGCGCGCCGCTCATCGCGTAGGCTTTGAAATAATGCGTGTCGCTGCCGGCCGCGATCGTGTTGGCGTTGGGCGGCTTGATGCCGTCCTGGATGCCGTCGGCATCGGCATCGTCATCGGCGCGGTCGCGGCGGTTGAGATTGGTGAGGATTTCCGCCGACTCGACCGTGGAGGGGTCCACTTGCGGATCGAAGAAGACGGTGATCGGGACGACATCGCCCGCGACTTCGTCGATGTAGATGTGCGAAGTGGAATAGTTCGCTTCCACTTCGCTCGCGGCGCGGAGTGCGGAGTTTGGGCTGATCTTGAGGGTGGACGCCTCTGCCGCAGAGAGCGTCAACAGCATCATAAGAAGCATGAGCGCGAAACTCCGTGCAGAGCGCGCTTCCCGGAGATGTGCCGACCGTCCTCGTGAACTCTGCAACATAACTATTCGGGAGCGGGCATACGGATTTCGACTTTATAGAAGCGTTGCGGCGAGGTGGTGCCCCCGGTTTGGGTTCCGTCGTCCGTCCAGACCATATCTGCGCCGGTGCCGGCGCGGTCGGGGGCGAGCGGCGTGAAGTTCGCGGTGAGGTCGTCGGTGAAGTAAATGCGGTAGGCGCGGTCACGCTGTGTCGGGAAGCGGAGGGTGCGTTGGCCGGAGCCGTTGGTGTCGATGGTCACCTGCGGCTGAATGAAATCGAACGCGGCCGGGTTCGTGCCGAGGGCCAGTTCCGCGCCATTCGTTTTTCCGTCGCCGTCGAAGTCGCCGCTCGCACCGTGCATTCCCGCGGCATTGTTCGGATCGAGCCCGTACTGCTGCTCCCACCAATCGGGCAAGCCGTCGCCGTCGGTGTCCTGCGTGATCGTCCCGCCGGCTTGCAGGCCGAGCGCGAAAGTCATCCCGCTTTCGCCGAAAATCTCGAGCTGCTGCGTCTGCGCCTGGTTGCGCATGTTGATCGTGTCGAATGCTGCGCCGTTCTCGCGATCGACCGCCGCCGCGTTGTAGCTCGCATTGTTTCCCGCGCCCGCGAAGCGCACGAAGGTCCGCACCGGCGCGCCGGATTTGAAATTGGTCACGCCGGCCTCGGTCGCGCTGACGACGAGCGGGCTGAGGTTCGCCTGCCCATTCAGCAGCAGGTCGCTGAGATTCGGCGAAAGGCCAAAGCGCACGTAGAGCGGGCCGACATTCGTGCCGAGCGTGTAGGTCGCGCGGAGCAGCGTCGCGCCGGGCGCGAGCGTGATCGTCTTCACGATGAGCGCATCCGTGCTGGTGAAGGTCCAGCCGTTCGCCACGGCGACGGGCGTGTAGAGATTGTTCACGTAGGCAAGCGCGTCCGGCGCGTCGGTCAATACCCAGTCCTTGAACCCGCTCGTGCGATACGCGCCGATCGCGTTGCCCGTGGCGTTCGTGCCGCCTTCCTCCTCGTTTTCCGATCCGGCGTAGCTGAGAGGATTTCCGATCGCCTGATGCACCGCCCCCGTCCCGCGGTCGCGCACCCAAGCGCCGGTCAGGCGTCCCCCGATCCGCTCGAAGAGCGCGAAGACGCGATCGTTGAAGAGCAGGCATTCGTGCTCCCCATCGAGATCCACGTCCGCCGACTCCGTCGCAACGCTCCCGTTATAAGTGCCCGCATTCGCGGCGAGCGACCAGGTCTCGACCCGTCGATAGATAGCCGCGTGGCGGAACTGCGCATGCGCGACCTTGGCGAACCCGGCGAGGTTCTGGTTGCTCACGTCGGGGTAAATGTAAGCGCCCGTGCTGTATTTGCTCAGGTCGTTGTTCGTCTGGCTGTGGAAGGCCGTCTCGAAGACCGCGGCGCCCGCAGTGCCGTGCGCGAGTTGTTCGAGGCTCGCGATCCCGATCGCACCCGCCTGCGCCCACGTCTGGCTGACGATGCCGGTGCCGAGACTGAGCTTGCCAAATTCCTTGCCTGCTGGGAGCTGCACTCCGGCGCGGATGTCGAAGCGTTTGTCCCGAAGGCTCTCCTCGCGACCAGGCTGGCCGTCGTACCAGTTGTCGTAGTTTTCCTGCGTCGCGTGATCGAGGAAGTCGTGCGCCACTTTCGCGAGCGCGCCGTTGCTGCCGCGATTGACGCTGCCCCACACGTCGCCGACTCCATTCGGCGGCTGGGAGAGATCGACGAGACCGTTGGCAATCTGGTCGGGCGTCACGAGTTGCAGCCACGGGTGGCTGGCGATCCAGCGGATGTTTTTGTCGTAAGCATCCGCGTTCGCCTTGCTCGCAAAATCTTCCCACGGGCTGAAGAGCACGACGACCTGGTCCTGCGTGCCGCTGCGCGCCTTGCGCTGGAGCAGATCGCGGAGCGAGAGCGCCACGCCGTTGTCAGTGTTTTGGAAACGATAAGTGCTCGCCTGGTCATTGATCACAAAGCACTTCACGCCGTTCACTTCGTTGATCCGATACCCGTCGTTGCCGAGTGCGGTGTCGCGGCCAAACCACTTCTGCACATGCCGCATCTGGTCGATGAAGGTGTAGTCGAAACCGAGCGCGTCGATCTGCGCGAGCGTTCCGCTGTCGGCGACCCGCTCGGGGTTCCAGAAGACCTTGGCGGAATGCGTGTCGGCGTAGAACGAAGTGAGAAACTGATCCGCGAGATTCACGTTCGCCGCGTTGAAGTCATTCGTGAAGTAGCTCAGGACATGATCGGCAAAGGTGCTGCCGAGCAGGTTGACTACGCCGCTTTGCGCGAGTTGCTTCACGCGCAGATTGAAGGCCGGGCCATCCTTGTAGGCGGGTGAACCGGCCGCGGCTTTGGCCCACTCGATTGACGATGCGAGCGTCGGCGTGAGGTGTAGCGCGAGCGGCGTGGCATAGGCTTGATGCACGTCGAGCGGACGATAGTAGCCGGCGCCCGCGCCAGTGTTGATCAGGCTTTGCGTCGTACTGCCGGGCTGGATCGCCTGGTTGCCGTGGATGAGGCTCATCACTTTCGTCCGCTTGCCGCGGTCGCTGCCCCGCTGCCCGGTCGCGGTGCGGCCGAAGTAGCCGCGCAGCACCGCGTTCACCGGTTGCGAGATGTAGCCCTGGTCGGCGTAGTAGTCGCTCGCGAGGAAGTCGTCGTAAATCGTGTCGCGGATGTCGTTGCGCCCGCCGATGTCGCCGGGGCCGACTGGGCTGTTGCCGGTGCCGTCCTTGGTCGTGAAGACCTGGAAGTTGAGATCGGTCGAGTCGAGTCCGTTCCAGCCCGCATCGCGCAGCGCCTTGCGACTGATCGAAAATTCCACCGCGTCGAGGTCGCTGTTGAAGTAAGCCTTTTTGAATCCATCCGGCGTGTTCTCATCGCGCGCGACGACGCCAACACTCGAGTTGGGCGTCTGGCCGACCAAGGTCGTGTGCGAGCTGCCGGGCGTATCGACGTAGACGCTGCCGTTGTTGCCGGAATAGACCGCAACGACCGCCTCCCAGCGCATGTCCGTCGCGACATCGACCGCGTCCGGCAGCGCGTATTCGCCGGCGCCAGGGCTGTTCGTGTCGATCACGACGTAGAGATCGAGATAGCCGTCCTCGGCGTAGGCGCGGAGGTCACGGAGATCGACTCGGAAGTAAAACCGGCCGTCGCCACCGTTGCCCGTATCGCCGCCATCGTGCGCGTAGAATGCGACGATATCGCGCGACGAATCGAAGCCGTCGAAGCCGTGATACACATCGGTCTGCTGGTTGTTCGGGCCGTCGCCGTCGTATTCGTCGAGCACGATCAGATCGTCGATCGTCCAGTCGGTGAATTCCTTCGCATTGCTCACCGCGCCGACCACCACCGGCGTCTGCGGGCCGATCACGATCGAGCCCGGCGGCGGCGGCGTGCCGGTGTTCGGCGTGCGCGCATCGGTGCCGTTCGCAAACTCCAGCGTGTTCGTGTAGGGCACCGTGTTGCCGTCGATCACAATCGTGTCGCCGTCCGGATTGCCGCTCGCGCCGTTGTCAGGCGAACCGTCGTTCGGTGCCGCCGTGCGCAGGTTGTCGCTACCGTTGTCGAGCGGGTCGAGGCCATTGTTGACCTCCCAGCCGTCGGGCAACCCGTCGCCGTCGGTATCCAGCTTGAGCGGGTTCGTTTCCGTCCACTGCTCGCCAGCGTCGTAGAGCCGGTTGCCGTTCGTGTCGCCGTCGATGAGCCCGTTGAAATTCTTGTCCTCGCCGTAGCCGTCGCTCAGGCCGTCCGCGTCGCTGTCCGCGTTGGTCGGGCTCGACTCGGTCCAGACTTCCGCGCCGTCGATCTTGTTGTTCGGCCACGCGCGGTTCTCCGGCGGCGGGTTTGTGGCCGGCGCGAGGGATTGGCCATCGCCTTCTGTCCATCCGTTGCGGTTGGCGTCTTCCACGCCATCGAGGATGCCGTCACCGTCGGTGTCCGGATTGTTCGGATTGGTCACCGTGCCTGCGGCCTGCCGCGCGCGGTCGCCGCCTTCCGCGAGCGTGTTCACGCCGGGCACTTTCCCGACGTTGTCCGTGGTGTTGTAAAAGGGCGGATCGAGGTCACCGATGAAGTTTGGGAAGCCATTGCCGTCCGTGTCCGTCGCGGGATTCGTTGGCGGGTTCGCCGCCGTGCGCCAGCCCACTTCGAGCCCATCGGGCAGGCCGTCACCGTCCGAGTCCGGCGAGAGCGGGTGGGATCGGCCATAGGCAAAGTGAACGTGGACCTGCCCGTTCGTCCATTGCTCGGAATTGGTTGTGGGCAGCGCCGTCACCGTTGCCTCGCCGAAGTCGCTCAACCCGTCGTCGTCGTCGTCGTTGTCGTTGTCATTCGAGGCCACGGTCTGGCGGATCACCACCGTCGCATTGCGGGTCGCGGTCGACTCGGGCACCGGGTCTCCGTCCGTCTGCACGTTGGCGGTGAAAGTGAACGTGCCCTGCGTCACATTCGACCAGAGGAATCTCCAGAACTTGTGATTCCCCTCGATGCGCGGGTTCGGCACCACGCGGAACGCCGCCAGACCGCTATTCGTCGTGCCCGGATACACCGTGCCGAGCGTCAGGCTCGTATTCGAGGTGATGATCGCCACCGTCATCGTCGAAGTGCCGATGCGGATGGCATTGCCAACCGAGAGTTGCTCGGTGAACAGCGTCCCCGCGCCGGTGACCACCGCGCCATTCTGCACGGCCGCGACCGTGCCGGTGAGCGCGGTCTCGTCAGGCGGGACGAGCGTCGCCGCGCCGGCATTGTTGTCGAAGGTGATGCTCATGTCCGTGGCCTCGAGCCCGGTCTCGACCTCGATCGGAAAGCTGCGCTGCTCCGGGGTCGGCGCGACGACCGCCGGCAGCACGATCTCGAATTTCTTCCCGTCCGAATCCACCTCCGGCGGGTTGATGATACTCACGAAGACCGCAGGCTGCGTGATCTCCGCGCGCACTGCGCGATTCGTGACGAGGTCGAAATCCGGCGACCGGTCCATGGTCACCTCGATGGTGTGGAGGTAATCGGGGACGCCGTTGTAGAGATTCGGGAAGGCAAACTGGAAGTCGTGGAAGCCTGGCGCGGCGTTGCGGAGGATCGGCAGATTCTGGGGCGACTGGAGCACCGCGCCGGTGAGTGACCCGGAGTCGCTGCTCGCGATCCTGACCGACATGCGGCTGCGGATTTGCGCGTCGCTCAAGTTATCTCCCAGCGTGTTGGTGAAGCGCACCTTCATCACGTAACCCTCGCCGACGACCTGCCCGTCCTGTCCGGGAAATGCGATGAACATCCGCAAGTCCGGCCCCGCCGTGTTCACCGTCCGCACGAGTTCGGTGACATGCGCGGCGGCGGCGGAGATGCCCATGTTCCGCGAGGAGGAAATCTCGAGCAGCCGCACCTTGATCGTCGCCGTGCCGGTCGCGGGGATGTTGCGATAGTTGAAGCGCCACTCGCGCCCGTACTGGCTCCCGATGGCGCCGGTCGCGCTGACCTCGCTCAACTTCACCCACGTCTCGGCGAGGTTCGCGTCGTAGCCGCCGTTGCCGTTGATGTCGGTGAAGGGTTCGCTGCCGTCGCGCGCGCCGTTGTTGTTGGCGTCGATGAAAGGTTCGGAGCCCGCGCCGTTGCCCGCCTGCACTCCGGTCTGGGCATCGTCGTTGTTCGCCGCGGCGTTGTCGTCGATGTGGACCCACACCTCGGTCACGCTCGGGTCGGCGCGGATCACCACGCCGTATTGCTGCCCGCCCACGGTGTCGAGGTTGTTCCCGGGGAATCTAATTTCCCCACCGGGCGTCTGCGTGTCGTAATAAAAGGTCTGCGTCCAGGTATTGAAGATCGAGGCTCGGCCGACGCGGTTGAGAAAGGCGCGGGCGCGGAGGACGTGGAAGCCTTCGGCGAGGCCGGTGCGCTCCTCGCTCTTGTCATTGTGCGGGCGGACTTTGGCAGTCGTGGCGTTGAAGCTGGGGATTTGAAAGACCGTCTCCATCCGCTTCTTCAAATCGACCTCAGTCGGCCCGCTCGGGAAGACGCTCGCGGCACTCGTGCTGATTGCACCGATCTTGTAGCGGAGCACCGTGCCATTCGCCTGCGCGGGGATCGTGCCGACCCACCAATCGGTTTGCAGATTGCCCGGCTGGTCAGCGGCGCCGGCGCTCTCGAAGCCCATCGCCACGGCCTGCGCCGTGCCTGCCGGCGCGCCATCGAAGCCCTCCGGCGGGCTGCCATCCGTCGTGTAATACAGCCACGTCCGGCTGACCTGAAATTGATATGCCGTCTTCACCCGCACGGTGATCGCCTGGCCCGCCGCCGCTCCCGGCTGCGGCGTGAATTGTGGCGCCGTCGAGCTGCCGTCGCGATTTTGCCCGGGATTGTGAAAGACGTAGCTCGCCACGCCCGCGCCGGTATTGGGTCCATTGCCTTGGTTCGTCGTTTGGAAGCCCGTCCCGATCGTCGCCCGCCACGTCTCCGCGCCCGGCGAGCCGACCACATTCCGTGCGACACTCTCCGCCGCGAATTTCTCCCCCGTCCGCCGCACGAACTGCATCTTCTCGTAGCCGAGGAAAGTGTCGGTCGCAGACGACGGAGCATTGTCGCGCTTTTCGGTGCCGGTCGGTCCGAGCGGGATATGCGAGTTCACATCCACGCCGCCATCGAGCGCGAGGAGGATGTCTTCCGCCGAGCCGTCCGTGCGGGCGAGGAACTTGAGGTTCGTGCCCGAAGTCACCCGCGGGACAGTGATACTGTATTTGTAGTCGGTCCCGTTTGCGTCGGGCAGGCCGTAGGGATTGAAGCCGGGGTCGCCATCGCGCCCGTCCTGGCGCTCGTAGGTGAGCGTCGAAGTCGCCGCGCCATTTTGCTGAATGGTGATCGGAGCCGTAATCGCCGGACCGGTGAAAATGCCGGGCTGCTCCGGGCTGCGCCACGAAAAGGCGAAGTAGCCGCCCGGCGGGACGACCGCGGTGTGCATCTGGTCGGCGTATTTGTAAAAACCGCCGCCGTAGGTGGAGTAGTTGTAGAGATACGCGCCGCCGGGAAAGCTCGTGGCGACTCCACGCGCCTGCCCGGCGGCGAAATTGTCGTTCATCATGAAGAGCAGCACCGCAGCGTCGGCGTCGGTCATGTCGAGGTTCTCGCGCTTGTCGAGGCGCTCGTAGGCCACGAAGTCGCCGTCCGACCAACGGCCGATCTGCTCGCGGTTCGCGATACTCCCGTTGCCCTGTCGCTGCTCAGCGCGCCCGCGGGCGAAGTGGTTGTGAATGTAGAGCAGGTTCGGGATGCGACCGTCGCCGTACTGGCCGAGGAAGTTCGTGTTCGCGATGCGGGGAAAGGCGCCGCCGCTCTGGCTGAGCACGCCGGCGTGATTGTTGCCGTCGGTGTAGATCAGCGGCAGGCCGGCGCGGGTGAGGTAATAGGCGTGTTGGAGTTCGCGTCGCGCGGCGTAGTCGTTGTCGTGGCTCTGCGCGTGGGTCACACCGAGCCCTGGCGAAAAGCCGCCTGCGCCCGGCTGGTCGTAGCCCTGGAGGCCGGAGCTGGGATTGCCGAGCAGGTTGTTGAGGTTGTTGCGCAGGTCGTTGTCCACCAGCCGCATGCCGGAATCCCAGTAGCCGCCGTAGCCGGGCGGCTGACCGAGATGCTCGCCAAACATCATCGCGTCGTCGCGCGTTCTCTCGCTGTCGAAGACCGCGTCGCGATGATTGTCCCAGTCGCCGAAATTGCGGGTGAGATTGAACTGCTCCTGCGCCTGCCCGAGGTAGCCCGCGCTCGACTTGTCCTTATCCGCGCCACTCTGCTGTCCGAAGAAATAATCCGGCACATGCTTCACCGCATCGAGCCGCAAGCCATCGACGTGGGTGCGGTCGATCAGCCAGCGCGTCGACCGGATGAGCAACGCATTTACATCCTCGGAGATGGGATTGCCCATGTTGTATTTCCCGTCGCCGAAACCCCACGCCACAGTTTGCCGCGCGGGGTTCGTCGGATCGACGCCGGTATCGGTGAAAGGCTCGCTTACTTCCCCCAAGTCGTGCTGGCCGTTCAGCGTATTGGCATCCACGAAGTCGAACTTCCCATTCCCCGCCGAACCCGCCACGCCCGCGACGCCGACGTCCTGCCACGGCTCCTTGTTCGCAAAGGTATAGACAGTGAAGCCGCCACCCGAGTTCGACACGCCAATGGGGAGGTCGAGGTCGAGGTAATACTCGGGATTCTGTGGCTGCCGGACGAAAGAAATCTTCGGAATGTCGTCGCCCTCGTTGCGGCCGTGGTTGGTGTTCGGCGACTCGTGCGCGATGTCGATGAGGTCGGCCAGGCCGAGGTTCTGCACCTGCCAGGAGTCGTTCCAATTCCGCGTGTTATCCCACTTCCGGTAAAAACCATCCTCGGTGATGCGGAGATGAAAATCCTCCGGCACAAAGCCTGGATAGGTGTCGATCGGCGTCCCCGCGTTGTAACCGGGGATGTCGAACGCGTTGTGATTCATGATGTTGTCGAAATAGACGCGGATGCCGAAGCGATGCGCCGTCTCGATCATGACCTGCAAATCCGCCTCCGTGCCGTAGCGCGTCCGGACCGTCCCGCGCTGATCCTTTCCCCCGAGATCAAAGCGATCCCACAGATCGTAGCCGACCGACAGCCCGCCCGAGCCCTTGGTCGGCGGCGGCACCCAGACCGCGTCGTAACCTGCCTCCGCCAGCTCCGGCATGCGCGCCGTGATCTCGCGCCAGTCGGTATTGAAATACTGGAGCACCGACTCCCCGCGCAAAGTGCTGGCAGCCGCGAAAGAGAAGACCGCCGCCACAAGGAGTGAGATCGAGCGGAGGAGACGCAGATTCATTAGGCGGGGGTGGAATGGGGGGCCATCGCGGGAGAGACGAATCTCAGACCCAAGCTGGAGTTCCAGAGTTGGGCAGGTCGAGCGTGTCCACAAATAGACGATGGTTGAACAGTTCACTCCTTTATCGGTGAGAAAGCGCGACGTCCGAAGACTTCCCGAATCAATCACACCGGGAAGATTTCTTCGATTGGACGATGGAAATTGGCCACGATCGCGACAGGTTCGGCATCCGTAGGCGGCGCTGGAACCTCCCGCCTTCATCCTCGCGAGAGCCTACTTTCCGGACGGCGATGTTGAAGGGACGTTGGCTGCAGGTACCTCCTGGTCGACGGCAGGGAGAAAAGCCCGCTCTTCGGGCAGGAGGGCGATTTTCTCCGCGAGGGCCAGAAACGTGGCGGCCTGCTCCGGTTGATGATTGTTCGCGAGAAAGTGGCCGTAGTAGAGCGCGACCCATGGTTCGCGGAGTTGTTTGGACTTGAGCGTCTCCATGAGTGCGACGGCTTCGGCGGATTTTCCCTGTTGATCGAGCGAGAGGCCATGGATGGAAGTGACGACGGGATCGGTCGCATGTTCCGTGTGCAAGGCCCGCGCGAGCGCCCGGGCGGAGTCCACATTCTGGCCGGTGAGCAGGGCGAGCAGGATGTAATTGCTGCGCGCGACGAGGTTCTTTGGCTCCGCCAGAAAGGCCTGGCGGCTTTCGGAGTAGAGTCGAGCGGTATCACTCCGGGTGCGATCGATCGCCGTGACCGGTACCAGAGGGGCCGCGGGTGGCACGGTGGTCATTGGGCGCGGTGCGATGCCGGGCGCTGGCGCTTCAGCCTGAGCTCTCGTCAGGAGTATTTTTTCTTCGGGGAGCAGGGCGGCATTCGCTGCGACTTGCAGGAAGGGAGCGGCTTCGTCCCTCCTCCCCGCGGAGGCGAGAAAGAGTCCGGCATAAAGCGACGCAGAAGGGGAACGGAGTTGCTCCGCGGTGAAAGTGGCCATGAGCGCGATGGCTTCCTCCACCCTCCCTTCCTGATAGAGCACGAACCCGTAGATCGCCGCGATGTCGGCGAGATGCGGGTTTTCGTTAAAGTGCGCGCGGGCGAGCTGCCGGGCGGAGTCCAGACTCTGTCCGGTAAGGAGCGCGAGCAGGACGTAGTTGCTGCGCGCGGTGACATTCTTGGGGTCGGTGAGAAAGGCCTGCCGGTTCTCGGCGAAGAGCTGCGCGGTGTCGGTGCGCGACCGGTCGAGGGAGCTGGTCGACGCAGCCGGCGCGGTCCCGCGGGCTCGGGCGAAAAGCGCCTTTTCCTCCGCCAGCATCGGAGCGACAGAGCCGGCGGCGAGATATTCCTGCGCTGCGGCAGTCTGCCCCGCTCCGGCGAGAAAGATCCCGTGGTAAAGGGCGACGGGCGGAAGGCGTAATTCCTCCGGTGTGAAGCGTTGCATCAGGCGAACGGCTTCCACCGCGCGACCTTGTTGATAAAGAGACAGTCCGTGAGTCTTGACCACGAATGGGTCGGCGGGATGCTGCTGAAACAAAGTCTCCGCGATTTGTCGCGGCGAGTCGCCGTCTTGGCCCGTGAGCAGGGCGAGCGCCACGAAATTGTTCCGCGCGGGGAGGTTCTTGGGGTCGGTCTTGAGGAGCACCCGAGCGGCCGCGTAGAGTCGGCTGGAGTCCCCATCCTGGAGTGCCGCCGCCCAGAGGAAGTCGGCGGCCCACCGCGGACAGGATTCGAAGGCGGCCAGCTTCGACAGCAGTTCCTCAGCTTTGACCTTCCAACCCCAGTCGAGCACGGTCCTGCCCAGGATTTCGAGCAGGCGGGCGTCGGCCTGCGCACCCGTGGTGACTCTCGCCCACGCGGCGATGGCGCCATTCTCGTCGCCCAGGCGGCCCAGCGCCCGGGAGAGGTGGGCGAGGCGCAGCACCTCGAGATTCCCCCACGTCTCGCTCTCCAGGCGCTCTCTGAGACTCGCCCAATTGGAGGCTCTGGCGTCGGTTTCGGCCAGCGCTGCGCGGATCTGCGGCGCCGAGAGGGCCTCGGGGGTTAGCCTCCCGGTCCACTCCGGGACCAGCAGCGCAAGACTGTGTTGATTCATCCAGGTGACCAACGTCGAAAGCTGCTCGGGGCTGGCTGCCGCGCTCTCCTGCAGTTGCGCCAGCGACCGCTCGAAGTCGGCATGCCGCGTCACCTGAAGGACGGCGAGCTGACGCAATCGATCGGGGAAGGTCGCCGCCGGATCGGTGCTGACGATCGTGGAAAGCTCGAGGCTGCGCGACGTTTCACCCTGCCGGCCGGCGTCGCTGAGCAGCACGCGCAGAGCAGCGAGGCGTGATGTGGGATTGGCGGTGAAGCTGTTCAACTGTTCGAGAGCCGTGTCCCGGTCACCGGGGGCCGTTGAAACAAGGCGGGTGGCGGCGAGCTCGAGCGCGTAATTTTCATCGCCCGGATTGAGCCGCACGGCTTCCTGCCAATGAGCAAGCGCGCCGGCAGTGTCCCGCTGATGGGCGGCGACGCGGGCGGCGAGTTCGTGGTAGCGGCCGCTGCCGCGTTCGCTCGCCGGGAGATCCTCGAGGGCGCGCTCGGCTGTGACCGGGTCGCCCACGTGCCACAAACCGGCGGCATACGCGAGGGTGTTTTCCACATCGCCGCTGGTCAGCGAATCGATGCGCCGCCGGACCAGCAGCGCTTGCGGAACATTCATCGCCTCCAGTGATTTGGCGATGATACGTGTCGCCTCGATACAATGAGGATTGCGGGTTAGCGCCGCCTTGGCGTCTACGATCGCCTGCTCGTATTTCCCCGCCGCAAAGGCATCTCCGGCACGGACGATCCGCCGATTTTCGGACCAGCGCTGGTAGACCTGCTGCGCGCGGGGGAAGGAAAGGAACCCAAGCGACGCGATGATGGCGACCGCGATCCAGGGAAGCGCGGCCTGGTACCAATGCGCTTTATGAAACGTTCCTACGGTCCAAGGCATGATTCAGAGGATCTCGCATCGCACGATTGATCTCATCCCCCACGGGCCACGCGTCGCCGGAGCCACGGGTGGACCCGCGTCGCGGCCGAGGGGCCGCCGATCGGGAGCGAGCGCGGAAAAGGGAGCCTTGGCTGGCACCCCGGCTATGCGCCGACGATCTGGCGCCGGGTCCGCACGCGCCGCCCGAAAGCGAGGAGGCCGATTGCGAGTCCCCAGAGCGTGGTCGCGGCCTCGGGGACGACGGTCAAGGCGATGTCATTGCCGTTGCCGATCCGTCCGAGCGAATCGGTGCCGGTGAAGCCGTAGTTCACGATCACGCCATACCCGCCAGGAAGACCGGTGATGCTGCCAAACGTGCCGTTTACCGCATCGTTCAAATCATTGCTGGCCACGAGGAACGTCTGGCCGATAAACAAGTTGGGAGCGCTCAACAGAGAAAGCTCCAAGGCGCCCCCGTTCAAGGTGATACCCCCGGTGACGCTCAGCAAGTCGGCGGCGCCTAGATCGAGTTCCAGTTTGAAGGTCGAACTCGCGCCGGCCAGCGTGAGGGAGCCGGTGTTGAGCGTGCCGATGCTGTTGCCAGGGGCGATGGAGCCGCCGCTGTTGACGATGGCAGCTCCACTGATCGTTCCGGTGCCCGCGAGCGTGCCGCCGCCATTCACTACGACATTCCCGGTCCCCGCACCGGAACCACTCACGTTGCTGATCCGGAGCGTGCCATTACTGACGGTGGTCCCGCCGGTGTAAGTATTGGCCGCGGAGAGGATGGCCGTCCCGGCGCCGTTCATCACCACCGAACCGCTGCCGGTGGAATTGTAGAGCGTGCCACTGTAATTGATCGTGCCGGTCGAGGCCGGAGTCAGGGTTAGGGCGAAACCCTTGAGATCCGTGCCCGTCGTATTGTCGATGCCTTTGACTTGAGTGACATTGAATGTGCCGCCGCCGGATTGCGTGAGCGTCAGGCTCCGGTCCATGCCGATGTGTCCGGAATGGGTGTTGGTCCCGGACGTGTTTTGCGAATTCAGCGAAAGGAGACCGCTGCCGCTCGTAGCCACCGGATTAAGCACATTGGAAAGGGTCGTGCCGCCCGACGCCGTGGTGAGGTTGATGCTCGCGGTGACCGACGCTCCGGTGCTTGAGCCAAGGCGAATTGTCGAGTTCGCCGTTGACCCTGTGGCGGTGAAAGCCAGCGTCCCGGCGCGGACGGAGGTATCGCCGCTGTAAGTGCTGGCGCTGGACAGCGTGGCCGTCGGGCCCCCGGCGGTGCCATTGACTCCGACCACCAACTTGCCACTCCCAATACTGTTACCGATCACTCCACTAATGCCGATATTACCCCCGCTCCCCGTGAGCGTGAGGGTCTGGGCCTTCAGGTCGAGCGTGGCATTGGAAATGGCCAGGGTGCCGCCGGAGGCCTGGGACACCGTCAGGTTGTTGTCGAGAAAGAGATTGCCGGACCAGGTGTTCGTGTTGCTGGTGTTCTGCGAACTCAACGTCAGCAGGCCGGAGGTGCCCACGCGCGGGTTGAGGATCGAACCGATCGTCTGGCCGCCGTCAGCTTTGATGAGCCGCAAGGTCGCCGCATTGGCGCCGCCCGTATCACCGAGACGAATCGTGGAGTTGTTCGAGGTGCCAGTGGAATCAAAGCTCAACGCTCCAGCGTTGATGAAGGTGTCGCCGTTGTAGGTGTTGGTCCCGTTGAAAACGACATCCGTAGTGGTCGCGGCGACTCCATCCTCCCTGATGCCGATGACGACCGCCTTGCCCGTGCCGCTGATCGCGCCATTGGCGATCACCTTCCCGGTGCTTTGCCCCGCCACGCGGAGTTGCGCGACCTGGCTCCCGGTGATCCCGATGGTATTGAGCGCCAAGTCCCCCGTGTTGCGAGCGGAAATCTGCCCAAAGGTGGCACCGGCCGTAGCTGCGAAATTCACATTAAGTGTCGAGAGCGTCTGGGTAACGGTTGAGTCGCTCAAAATCCAGGAATGGGCTCCGGCGAAGTCAAACAGACTGACTGAGTTTCCCGTCAGCGTATAAGCTTTCGTGCCGTTGAAAAAAAGCCGGTGCATGCTCAGACCGGTGATGTCGTTATTGGAGGTGGCCAGACCGAGGCCCTTCCATTCCAACTGACCATACCTGGCAGTCGGGACGCTGCTCGGATTCCAGTTGGCGGAAGTGTTCCAGTTATTTCCGGTGCCAGTCCACTCGGTAAAGAGTTGCGCCTGGGAATACTGAGCGGAGCAGAGCAACGCCACCGCCACGCTCCCACAGAGCCATTTGTTGCGGCGTTGACCGCTCATTTGAATCCGAGGGTTGCGAGCAAAGATGCCGGCGGCGGTACGGGGAAGCGAGGTTAGAGGAGGTTGCATAGGTAGGGGGTGGTGGCTGACTTGAAGGAAAGGTTGAGTGGAGGGAGAGGCTAGGGACGACAGGACGAGGTAATCAGCAGGACTACTGCAGTTTCAATCAGTTTGGGGATGGGGCACTTGGACGGGACAGATTCGCCGGGACCAAAGCCCGATGACACTCCGGAATTGGTGAGTGTCCACGGTTGAAAAGCCGCTGCGCCGGTCACAAAACCATGCGTCCCCTGAGACCCAGCCGTTGGTGTTATTGGTCGGGTCCGTGTCGTTTGCACCGTTGCCGTCCGTCGCAAGGTAGGCATTGCTCGCGGCATTGTCGCGACCGATGATCGCTGCCAGGGAAGCGACAGGACCAAGGGCGACTGCGGCAAGGATCACGGTGCGAAGGTGGACTCTCATCGTTATGGGGAGGGTGGAAACGGGCGCATTTTTACCAAATTGGCACCGAGGTCGAATTGACTTTCGTTGTACAGTTCAAACGAGTTGCCCTCTTCCCCAGCAAAAGAAGCGGTTTCCATCCGGAGCCGCATACCGGGCCAGGAACTGGAAAAAAATGGACGTTCACGACCGGCGGTTCTGCGGGTGGCTGGGCGCGGTTCTTCCAATTGCCTACTGCTGCACGAGCACTCTCACGAACTGCCCGCCGGTGGCCCCCGGCACGCGTGGCACGCGGGCCCGGATCGTCTGCACGCCATTCGAAGTGCCAAGTGGCTCATAGGTCACGCCGGTGGAGATCCACGACGTGAGGTCGGTCGAATGCTGGACGACCACGACGAGGTCGGTGGCATCCAGGTTGAGCGGGAAGGTCACGTAGATTGCGTCCGCGGCAAGATCGCTGATTTGCATCGGCGAGGCGGACGACGACTTCGGCGGCAGCTTGAAGACGTTCTCGAGCAGGTTCTTCAAGCCGTCGCCATCGGGGTCGGCGCCGGGGCCGCTGATCGCGTTGTCCTCTTGCTCGGCAGGCGTGAAGTTCGCGACGCGCCAGGTCGTGAAGGGGGCGGTCCTGGTGGTGAAATCGCGCGTGGAATACGGACTCCGCTCGCTGTTTGCGTCGCCGCTGTTGTCGCGGTGGCGGATGCGGAGTTGGTAGGTCGTCGTCCAGTCGAGCCGGGACTTTCCGGCAAGCGCGTTCTCAAAGACGCCATTTGCCAGGCCCGTGCTCAAGCGCCCGGTGCCGCCGAGATTCAGCGCGCGCCAGATGCGCGACGGCGTGCCGCTCGTAGTCCAGATTTCCCAATCCGTCGCGAGGTGCTGCTGCGCCATGTCCACGTCGGTGAAGTTGCCGCTCTGGATTACGATCGAGATGGCGTGCTCCACGCCGGCGCCCGTCGGCGCGGCGATGTCCGGGTTGCGCGGGCGATGATTTGCGCCCGTCGCGGGGAGATAGAGCCGCCCCCCGGGGATCGCCTGCTCCAGCCGGCTCGCGCTGCTCCAGAGCAAACGCACGTTCGCGCCGAAGTCACCTTCGAGATAGTGCAGCTCGAGGTCGTAAAGCTGCCCGGCTTGCAGCGCGACCGTACCAGTAAATTCCAGCCCGCCGCCATAGACGAACTGGTCGATGACGAGCTGCCCGTTCACATAGAGCCGCACGCCGTCGTCGGACCGGGTCTTGAAGGTGTAGGTCTCCGAAAACTCCGGCTTCACCCGCCCGCGCCAGCGTGCGGTAAAGGTGTTACCGCCCACCCCCGCCATCGGCTCGCCGAAGCCCCAATCGAAATCGACGTTCTGATCCACGCGCTCCAGCGGCGTGCCCTGAAAGCTCTGCGTGTTCGGGAAATATTCACCCGCCAGCCCGTGCGGCAGGTCAGACGCGCTGGCGATGGTGGAGCGCCAGTCAGTCCACGCGCTCCATTCGCTGTTCGCATCCGCGCTGCTGTCCTTGTGCCGCGCGCGGATCCTATAGAGTTCCTCGCCGATCAACGTCGTGCGTCCGGTGTGACTGTTCTCGAACGTGCCCGCGCCGAGCGCGATGTTCGTCCGCTGCGCGCCGATCGCATTCGGCGCGAACCAAATGCGCGTCGGCGAGGCGTCGTTCGTCCAGATTTCCCAATCCGTCGCCGCGTGTATGTGCCCCGCGTCCTGGTCCTCGAAGGCACTCGCCGCGAGTGCGCCGGTCGCCGCGTCGATGAACGCGTCGTCAGTCGCCGGCGCGGTCACATTCGGCACGAGCGGGCGGTGGTTCGCGCCCGCCGCGATGGCGTAGAGCCGCAGCGTCGGGATGATCTGCTCGGGCCGGCTCGCGCTGCTCCAGTAGAGCTTCGCCGACGCGCCGAACGCCCCGTCGAAGTACTGCATTTCGAGGTCATAATACTGCCCTGCGACCAGCGTGATCTGTCCGCTCCAGCGCGTCGCCCCCTGCCCCACCCATTTGTCCACGAGCAGCAAGCCGTTCACCCAAAGCCGCGCGCCGTCGTCGGTCTCGGTGGTGAAAGTGTAGGTCTCGCTGAACTGCGGCTTCACCCGCGCGCGCCAGCGCACGCTGAAGTTGTCCGCATTGACGCCGGGTGCTGGGGATCCGGGGAAGGTGTAATTCACGTTGTTCTCCGTGCGCGAGAGCACGGGCGCGCCGCTGAGCCGCGTGTTGTTGTAATACTCGGCCGTCATCCCGCGTGGATCGTCCGGCGGCGTTGTGGTGAAATTCCGCGGCGCCGTCGCACTCCACGCGCTGTTCGCGTCGCCGCTGCTGTCGCGGTGGCGGACGCGGAGCTGGTAGTTCGTGCTATTCGCCAGCGCGGTGAAGCCACTCTGGAAAGCGCCGTCGGCGAGCGTGACGTAGGTCAGGGGCGCGCCGGTCGTCGGCGTCGCACTCCAGACGAGCTGCGGGGCCGCGGTCGTCCAGATCTGCCACTCGGTCGAGACCTGCGTCTGCCCGGCGTCCACGTCCTCGAAGGCGCTCGCGTTCATCACCAGCCCAATCGGATCGGCCAGCTCGCCGTCGATCGTCGGAACGAGGATCTCCGGCGTGGTCGGGCGATGATTCGTGCCAGCGGCGGGATTAAAGACCGCGGTGTTCGGCACGACCTGCTCCGCCTGGGTCGCGGTGCTCCAGAGCAGCCGCGCCACGGCGCCGAGCGCGTTGTCGAAATAGTGCATCTCGATGTCGTAAAGCTGCCCGGCCTGAAGCGCGATCGTGCCCGTCCAGCGGGTCGTCGCCTGGCCGACCCACTTGTCGATGAGCAGTTGCCCGTTCACCCACAGCCGCACCCCGTCGTCGGTCTCCGTGGCGAAGGTGTAAGTCTCAGTGGACTGCGCCTTGATCCGCCCGCGCCAGCGCGCGCTGAAGTTGTCGTTCGGAATGCCCGCCATCGGCGCGCCCGCGGCCCAGTCGAACTGGATGTTGGAATCCACGCGCGTCTGCGGTATCCCGGTCATCGCGAGGTTCGGCCAGTATTCGCCCACGAAGCCGGATGGACCGTCCACGCTCACCGTGATGTCGGCGAAAGCGGAGAATCCGGTGGCCCCCGAGGAGTCGGTCGCCCGCGCGGTCACGCGGTGCGCGCCGGTCGGGGGACTATTCCAGGCGAAGGTGAACGGCGCCTCGGTATCCGTGAAGAGCGACGTGAGGCCGTCGTAGAACTCCACGCTGCTGATCGTCGCGCCGCCGTTGGTCGTGTTCGCGGTCGCGTTGAAATTCACCGTCGCCGCCGCCGCCCCGTAGTGCGTGCTCTGGTGCGCCGGCGCCGTGAGCGCGACGGTCACCGCGCCCGGTACGGCGGTGATGTCGATGAAGCACAGCTTCGTATTCACGCCGCTCCCGCCTTGCGCGAGCGTGAGCTTACCGTCGCTCACCGTGACGTTCGCCGTCGCTTCCACAAACGGACTCGCGGCGCTGACGGTGCCATTCAGGATCGGCGCCCCTTCCGCAGTGACAATGTGCGTGCTGTCAAAGGTCGTCGGATCGCCGGCCACGAGATGGACCGAGTAGGTGCCGTTCGGTAGCGCGATCTCCCAGAAACGCGCGGGCGCGAAGTCCGGGTGCTTCAGGTGATTGAAAGTGTCGTAGCGCTGGTCCGGCGCCGCGGCGGCATTGCGGTCGCGCGCATACGCGGAGTTGTCCACGTTCCAGCCGTAGGTGAAGCCGTTGCCCCGCGCGCCGTACGCGGCGCCGGTGTCGGCGAGATAGCCCCCAGGCACCGGCGCGGCGGCGGGCTGGAAATTGAGGTGCAAGTCGAGCGGCAGCGAGCCGTTGAGCACGCTCACATTATCGAAGAGCGCCGTCGCGGTCTGCGCGTTGTTGTGCGCCGTCAGCGCCATACCGATGAGCACGCTCTGATTCATCGGCAGCGTGATGCTCGCGATCTGCTGCCACGCGCCATTCGTGCCCGCGATGTAACCCGTGAACACATTCCCCTGCCGCCGCAGGCGCACGAAGTACGGCGCAAATTGTTCCGGCCCCTCGATGAACTCGCTGATTCCGCCCGTCGCCGTGCGGAACTGCAACTGCGTGCCGATCGCGCTCAGCAGCGGCACGAACACGTTCTTCGCGCCAGCCGCGCTGCTTTCGCGGATCATCACGCCGGCCTTCGTATAGGGATCGGTCGCCGTGAGCGATTGCACGCGCGCGACGATCTCGCCGTCGCCGTTCAGCGGCTGATAAGTGAAGTGGAACGCGTCCGCGTTGTTCCAAATATCCTCACCGCTCGCCGACATGATGAAGGTGCTCGTATCGGTCTGAAACGTCGCGTCGCCGGCGAAGCCGACGCTGCCGACATCCGCGTGCAACCACGGCGACGGCAGCGGATCGGCCGGCGGCTGCGTGGCTTCGGCGATCCACCGTTCGAGCAGCGCGATGGCCTGCTGATCGACCACGTTCTTCGCCAGCGGCGGCATCTTGTAATGCTCGGTCGACGTCGCCATCCGCTTGTACATCATGCTGCGATCGACGCTCTGCGGGGCGAGCACCTTCGCCCCGTTCACGCCGAGCACGTCCTGCACGATGCCGTTGATGATCCCCGCGCTGCCGAGCGACGTTTCGATGCGCGCGTCCCAAAACGCATGCACGCCGCCCGGCCGGTGGCAGTGTGAGCAATTCATGTCCACGTAGCTGCGCATCCGGTCCTGCGCGCTGGCGTTGGTGTCGGTCATCGCGATGTGCCGGATGTAGCCCGCGATCTGCGCCTCGGTCAGCGCCGTGTTGAAGTAGCCGACTTGCCCCCACGCGCGGAGTTGGTTGTCGGTGATGTTGCCGGGGAAGACGTGCGTCTTGTTACTGGCCGGCGTGTTCATCCCGAGCACACCGCCCGAGACCGGCGTGTGGCATGAAATACAATCCTGCCGGCTCGGGTAGTACCACGGCTGCGTGCGGTCGATGTTGAAGAAATAACGCGCCGTGGTTTGCGCCGACGCATTGTGCGAAGTCACGGCCATGCCGAAATAAACGGTGCTTGGCAACGCGAGCGATTTCGTCGCGTAGAGCGTCCAGCTCACGCCGTCGCGGCTGTGGTAGGCGGTGAAAACATTGCCCGCGCGTTTCAGCCGCAGCCACGCATTGGGCAGCCGCACCTGCGGCTGCGGCGCGGGAGGATAAATCGCCGCGCTCCCGCCGCCCGTCGTGTCGCGCGACTGAAATTCATAGCCGCCAGTGTTGTTGTTCCGCGCTTCGTTCGTCGGGAAAATCAGCGCCATCACATTGCGCGAGTCCGGGGCGAGCGACTCGCGCGCCATCAGCCCGGCCTTGGTGTAAAGGTCGGCGCGATCGAGGTGCTCCATGCGCGTGGAGATGTCGAAGTCGCCGGTGCGCTGCGTGTGCACGAAGCGGAACGAATCGCTCGTCCCGAAAATATCCGTGCCGCCCGCCGTCACCGCGAAACCGCCATTGAGCGTCGCTGTCGCGCCCGCAGCCGGCGCGCCGATGTCGGAGCTGGTCATCGTGCCGAAGTTGAGGCTGCCCGTGATCGGCACGTCTTCGGTCAGCCCGCTGGTGATCAAGTCGGCGTCCGAGTTATCCGCCCGCCACTTGTAAGTCATGCCATAGACGCGGCCCTCGTTGTCGCGCACGAGCACGCGCGTCTCGAGGCGCTTGTGCGTCGCGGGATTGTTGTCGTCGGTCGAAAGCTCGAAGTGCTTCAGCCACACCGAGCCTTCCGGGAACGTCCACTCCCCCGTCGGCGCAAAGCCCATCGGCTGCCCGGTCGGGATGCCGAACCAGCGATCCTTGTGCGCGGCGTCGCTCCAGAGCGGATTGGCGACGCTGTAATTGATGAACCCCGTCGCTGGCGTGAGCGTGGCGAGATTGCTGAAAAGGGTCGTCGCCGAGAGCGTCGGCGGCAGCGTGATCGGCGGCGAACCGGTGCGCGAGAGCTTGTAGATTTTCCCGCCGAGGCTCGACATCTGGACGAGGTAAAGCTCGTTGTCCAAATCGACGCCGAAGCTCGACAGGCCGACGTAATTCGATCCGCTGCTCGGCCCCGAGCCGGCGGGAAGCTGGCAGAGCGCGACCTTCGTGGGCGGCGTCACACTTTCATCGAGATACCAGACGGTGCCGGTGCCGTTGTCGCCGAAGAGATATTTGCCGCCGAGGTCGCTCGCAAATTCCGCCCCGCGATAAACGTAACCGCCAATGACCGCGCTGCCCTCCGAGTGCGAGTAGTGGATGATCGGCCGCCGGTTCGTCCCGATATAGTTGCCCGTCAGGTCGCCATTGATCCCCTCGATGTCGTCCCATTGGAAATTCAGCGCGCTCTCATTCGCCCCGATCACGCTCACTTCCTCCCACGACGCCAGCCCGACATCGCCGATGAAAATCCGCTTCGTCACCGGATCGACTGTCATCCGATGCGGGCTGCGCAGCCCGATGGAAAAGAACTCTTCGAGCACGCCTGCCTGCCCGACGAACGGGTTGTCATTCGGGATGTAGTAATTTTGCGCGACCGACCCCGCCGGGAGCGGCTGCCGAGGGATCGGGTGCGAAATGCTCCCGCCCCGCTGATCCACATCGATCCGCAGAACCCCCGAGTAGAGTCCGCGGTCAATGCGCTGCGTATTCACGCTCGACTGCGCATCGTCGCCGTTGGTGAGGTAGAGGAAGCCGTTGTCCGGGTGGAAAAACATGCCGCCGCCGTTGTGCCAGACGCTCGCGCTCACTTGATCGATGAAGATCGTCTCACTCGCCGGATCGATCGTGCCGTCGGGATTCACCGTGAAGCGCGCGAGCCGGTCGCGACACGGCTTAAAGGTGTTCGGCCGCGTGGTCGGCGAGCCGGTCACGGTGCCGGGCGTGACCCAGGTGTAGTAGAGAAAGACGAAGCGATTATTCGTCGGCCCCGAGCCGAAGTTCGGATGAAACGCCAGCGCGAGCAGCCCCGAGTCGTCCCAGCCCTGGCACTTCGCCGAGATGTCGAGCATCAGCACCTTGTCCGCATTCACCGCGTTCACATCCTTCGGAAACGAATACACCTTCCCTTCGCGTTCCCACGCCACCATCCGTCGCGCATTCGCCGCCTGCCCGGGCAACTCCGCCACCCCGAGCGCATTAACCAGCGTCACATTCGGAAAAGCCGGCACCGCCGACCACGAACCGGAGAAAGTCGGTGCGGAAGTCGGCAGCACGCCGCCGTGGTAAGCGCTGAAGGCGGGGCGCGCCGCGAGGCCGTACTGCTGCGCGTCCGCCGGCCCGCGGAGCAGGAAGATCAGGCAGAGAAGGACAGTCGCGAGGCGGCGCATGGGGGTAGGTTGGTCGGCGTGGGTGCAGCGTCAAGCGACGCTCTGAAAAGGCCAACGCGCGCAGTCTCCACTGGACCTACCGGAGCGCCAAACGCCGGAGGATTGTACCGTTCACCCCTCAGAGCATGTACCGAAACTCAATTTAGCCGCGGATGGACGCGGATTTTCGCGGATTGGAAAACCTTCGCATTCTCTGTATCCGCGTTTCATCCGCGTCCATCCGCGGCTCAAACTCAGCTCTTCGGCCGGACTTCCGGCACATGCTCTCAGATGCGCACCGCCACCTCCGTGCCGACCCAGCGGCGCTGCGCGGGCTTGAGCCTCCGCACCTTCTTCGCGCCGTTGCTCTCGAGAACGACGCGGCCGTGATCGCTTCCATAGAGCACCGGCGCAAACTCGACCGTGCCCGCCGGATAGCTGCCCGTCTCGCTGATCCGCAGCGCCACCGCATCGCCCGCTGATTCCGCGCGGATGTCCGCGGTGTTGTAGCTGCCGTTCGCGTACTGGCGCGTCTGGCGATCGTCGATGTAATAGGCGAGCTGCGCCGCGCGTTCCTTGACGAAGATGTGCAGCTCGATCCGACTCAGATCGACGTCGCTGTTGCGGAACTTGCCGCTGAAGTAGGGGACGATGCTGCCGTCGCGGATGAAGATCGGCACTTCGTCGAGACACGCTGCGTAGGAGATCGTCCGGCCGCCCTCGATCCATTCGCCCGCGAGGATGTCGAACCACCACCCGCCCGGCAGCGTGACGAAGCGTTCCTGCCGCCGGCGTCCGCGCGCGACGATGCTGCGGCCCGTCGCCAGGCTCTCGAGGATCGGCGCGACGAGGATGCTTTCCCCAACCAGGAATTGATCGTCCATGTTTTCGAAGGCGCGATCTTCAAACTCGTAGAGCAGCGGCCGCAGGACGGGATCGCCGGTGAGATGATGGGCGAAAAAGCAGTTCGAAAGATACGGCAACAGCCGGTAGCGCGCGATGACGGCATCGCGGATGCGGGCCAGGCATTCCGGGCTGAAATTCCACGGCTCCTGTTCCTTGGTGTGATTGGTGGAATGATTGCGCAGGAACGGGAAGAGGAAGCCGGCCTGATACCAGCGCGTGATCAGTTCCTCCTCGGTGTGCCCGAAGAAGCCGCCGACATCCGGGCCGTTAAAGGCCACGCCCGAGAGGCCGAGATTGATCGTGCAAGGGATGGACATCCGCAGGTGCTCCCAGTTGCTCGCGTTGTCGCCCGTCCAGACCGCGCTGTAGCGCTGCGTGCCGGTGCAGGCGCTGCGGGTGAGGAGAAATGGGCGCGCGTTTTCGTCGAGCTTTTCCAAGGCCTGCCGGCTCGCCTGCGCCATGAGATGTCCGTACTGATTGTGATAGGCGCCGTGCGCGACGCGGCCGCCCTCGAAGCGCATATCTGCCACCGCGCTCCAGCCTGTGGCCGGGTCATTCATGTCGAGCCAAGCCCCGTCGAGCGCGCTCCCCTCGATGAACTTCGCGAAATGCCCCGCCCACCACGCGCGGGCGGCCGCGGTGGAGAAATCCGGGAACACCGTGTCGCCCGGCCAGACCCGTCCCACGTAGTCGCGCCCGCTCGTCGTTTTGCAGAAAATGTCCGCCTCCTTGCCGCTGTCGTAGATGGGGTAGCCGCGCTCGAGTTTCACGCCCGGATCGACGATCGCGACCGCGCGGATGCCCGCGCGCTTGAGCTCGCGATTAAGCGCCGCCGGCTCCGGCACGTCCACGCGATCCCAGGTGAAGACGCGGTATTCATCCATGTAGTCGATGTCGTACCAAAGCGCGCTGACCGGCACGTCGAACTTGCGGAAGTTTTCCTTCAAGGCGCGAAATTCGGCGGCGGTCCGGTAACCCCAGCGGCATTGGTGATGGCCGAGGCTCCAGAGCGGCGGCACCTCGGCGCGGCCGGTCAGTGCGGTGAAGTTGCGGACCACATCGCGGAGCGTCGGGCCGTCGATGAGATAGAGGTCGTTGTTGCCCGCGAGCGACTCGAGGATCAGATGGCCCGGGGTGATTTGCCCCACGTCGAAAACGAGGCGCTCCGGGTTATCGAGATACAGGCCGACGAACTTCCCGCCGGTGCGCACGATCGCGAATGGGATGGCGACGTAAGCCGGATCGTAGTCGTCGCGCTCGAAGCTGTGGGGGAAGACCGCGACCACATCGACGTTGTAGAAATCGAGGGTGTCGCCGGACTTGTTGAAGCGTTTCGTCCGCTCGCCGAAGCCGTAGAAACCGGTCGCGTCCGGCAGCTTGAAATTGAAGATCGCCTGCCCGCCGTTGAACCCGAATCCCTCGGCCGCCGTCTCGATCGTCACGCCGCTGGCAAAACGGATCGCGAGGCTGGAAGGCTCCACCTCGATCGTGCAGGCGGCTGTCTCGAAGAGCACCGGCTTATCCCGCGGCAAGACGGCGCGACCCTCGCGCAGGGACTCGATGATTCCGTCCGAATAGTTGCGCTTGTCCGCCACCGCCGCGCTGTCGAAGCGCAGCCGCGTGCAGGTGGAGGTGATCTCGGCGCAGGTGACGAGAGCGCGGCACGCATCGCCAGCGACTTCGAGGCCGGTGTCAGCGAGCGCGCTGCGGGTGGGATAGTCGAAATTGAGCGGGTGAAGTTTTTGGCCGAAGAGCATGGCTTTTTCGCAGACGGGCTGGAGTGCGAAAAGGAGACGCGAACGCGGCCGCGTTCGACCCCCATCTGATTGTACGGTTCAACAAACAAGTGCCTGCCTTCCGGCCCCATTCATCGAGTCTGTCTCGGCCATGAAACCCCTCCCCTTGCTGTTCCTCTCCGCGGCCCTGCTCCTCCCTCTCTGCGCGCTCACTGCTCAGGGCGCAG
>Ga0209181_10003306_pt1 | contig 25095 bp, 25 predicted proteins | sample MAT05_FD_187208 | JGI IMG/M metagenome (GOLD analysis project Ga0209181, IMG submission 187208) | Freshwater microbial communities from Lake Fryxell liftoff mats and glacier meltwater in Antarctica - MAT-05 (SPAdes) (version 2) | ecosystem: Environmental > Aquatic > Freshwater > Ice > Liftoff...
ATGTTCATCAAGTTTGTCATTCCCTTTGCATCAACTTCTCCATACAGAAGACTCGCTATTTCTGTGGAAAGTTGTTGTATCCTTTTCGCTTTCTCTGGTGTCATGTCTTTCTTGTAGTGTTAATCCTGTAAATGTAATAAATTATACTACATTACAAAATCGGGACGCTCCCTGAAGACTATATTGCAATTGCAAAATGTGTTGCTAAAGCTGTCGAGAGTATTCTTAGTAAGTATTCTCGAAGGTGTGAAGTAAATATCGCCCGTAATGCAGATGAGGCGAGAACACTGATTTGCAAAAATAATTATGATTTGATAGTTTTAGATATTAACCTTGACTCAAACCTTAGTTTAGAAGATAAACTAACTAAGAAAGATAGTTACGTCAATGGATTTGTGTTACTTGAAGACATAAAAAATGGGGATGCTACCAACGGATTAGTTGTCTTTACTGGACTAGTTTCTGATAATAATGAGAACCAAGTAACTTCGGAGTACGACTTAGAAAATCGATTAAACAAAGATTTCCCTGATAGACATAAACTAATTCACAAGTCTTGGGAACTAGATACAAAGACTTGTGACGTACCAGAAATGGACGTTAACATAGACATCTCAATCTCTAACTTGAAACAATATCTTGAAGGCGATGTCAATTCGGGCTTATATCTTACTTCACTAGCATTAATAACATCTTTGGGAAAAGAAAAAGAAGTGCTTGAGGAACAAAAAAAAGACCTTGAGCATCAAAGGTGTGGATTAAATGATGAGGAAAAAGCTCATGCTGTCGGCATTATTAACAAGAAAATATTGCAACTTAAGCATGGACTTGATGATGCTAATAAGAGATTGCTTGACAATACTCCTCCTATCCTAAAAATCACTAAATCCAGATGCTTTATTCCACCATTTACGCTTGAACTTTGTGGATTCAGTCATGATGGTGATGGATATCCTAAGTTGAAATTATACTCAAGTGATAGATCTGATGAGCCATTTCTTTTTCCTAATAGTTTGGATGGTATCCGAGCTGCTTACTTTTACTACAATTTAGCTGTATCTCGCATTTTACGTGAGCCATATCTTTCACATGAAGACAAAAAAAAATCTATGCTCTGTAGAGGCTTGGGAGGGAATTTTGAGAGAGCTGTCAAAAATATTTTTTATAAACCACCTGTATCTCTTACTAAGGATGTTATTGACAAACATCTGTATGAAAGTGTTTATAGACAAGGCTACGTCTTGCTAAATTCAGTCATTCGGAAAGGCTTTGAGAAATGTACAGAGCTGAGATTTCCATAGGAATAATCTTTTAAATTTAACGACAAGATCCCAACAAAAGCTAATAAAGCACAACTGATAGGCTGGCACTACTACAACTTTTAGTGTCAGCCTATTAATTTTATGGGTCAACTTATATTCTTCCTATTTAATCTATATATTCAAATGTTAGGACTTGCTATCAAAGTCCTTATTTGGCTAGTTAGAAATCCTGGATTGTGGTTGATTAGTCATCCATTCCAACTTTCTTTCGGTATTTTGGCGAGTTATTTAGTGTTTCATAGTCCATTGATGCTTAATAGCTCTGGAGTAGTGATTATGGGATTCATGCTGGGCGCAAGCGTTGCTCACCTGCTCGATCAAACTGTATTAGCTGATGCTATGTCAATTAGAACGATCGCTTTTCCTATGGTCGGATTAGCGGCAGGTCTTACATTTACAAATTTGATTGAGCCACTTTTACAAGCTGCGATCGCAGTTTCCCTTGTGCTTGGTTGTAACCATCAGGCTCGTGCGTAACCTCAGTCCGTAAAAAGAAACATTTCTTACTAAAAACCATGAATAATAAACAAGCCAATAAATCTAGTCATTCTACGTCAGCGATCGTGATTTCTTCAGCCATGTCGGGAGCTATATTAGCAGCAATGTCATTTCCACAATACCTTTTGCATTCAGCATTGGGCGGTACTGCTTTGGGGACAGTCACAGCAACTGTAATGAATGAGCGCCGTCGTAAGCATCTAAAAGGACGCGAAGTGGTCGAAGATAAATTTCCCAGTATCAAAAAATGCTTGCCATCTCATGCGCTAACAATGGCAGGAATTCCCTTTAATGAGTCTAAAAGTCTAAACAGTCTTGTATTGGGAAGAACTGGTGCTGGTAAAACACAAGCAATTATGGAATTCCTCAATTCGGCGCGTAATCGTCCAGATATTCGTGTTGTGGTTTTAGATCGTGGAGCCGAGTATTTACAATCTCTTTATCGACAAGACCGAGATCAAGTGTTTAATCCTAGCGATCGCCGTTCAATTGGTTGGATGCATCGCCAAGAACGCTTTACCCCACTTAACATTGCTCAGGCATTAATTACTATGCCTAAACAAACTACAGATGAGATTTGGTATAAGACTGCACGCGTTTTACTAGTTGAGATTTGGCGCACCACTCGTAGCAACCGTGAAACATCACAAGTGCTGCGATCGCCTTTATCGGTAATTCGAGATCGTATTGCAGGAACTCAAGCCGCTCAGTATTTTGACGATCCTAAGCTAGCGACTAGTGTGATGTTCACACTTAATGCAGCCTGTCATTTTTACGAATCATTAATTGATAGCGAACAGCAAATTAGTTTTTTTGAGTACGGTGCAAGCGATCGCCCTGAATGGTTGTTTTTGCCTTTACTTGCTGGCAATGAAGAAATCTTTAAGCCCTTATATAGTATGGCATTTGACCTAATCATTCAAGGCATTCTAAGTCGTGGCGACAACAATAAGATGAAAACAATTATCATTATTGATGAACTGGGAGCATTACAAGAACTGCCTAGCCTCAATCGTTTGTTGTCCGAAGGTCGTAAGTCTGGTGGTAGTGCGCTTATTGGGACTCAATCCCTTGCTCAAGTTGTTCAAGTCTATGGAAAAGAAGGTGCAGAAAATTTCTTGCAAAATACTTTCACAAAATTTATCTTCGGCTGTCCTAATCCTAATGATAGTGAGCAAATGGCTAGAGTGATTGGTAAGCAGGATGTTTGGGAAGAATCTCGCTCGGCTAATTACGATTGGCTAGGACAGCAATCTACAACGCGTTCATGGCAATCTCAGGAAAAAGATGTGGTCTCACCTAGCGAGATCCAAACACTTCCTGATTTAGAGGGCTATTGTGTTGTCGCGGATAGTATGCAAGTAAAGAAGTTTCGGATTCGTCCCCGTGACTATGACAAGCTTAATACAATTTTTATTCCCCATCCTCAATCACAAGTAGATCCTTGGCAAGTAGATATTGGTTTGTAATTCTATCGCTCAATTCCAACATTTTTGCGACAAGATTAAATAGGTAGTGATTAGTATTTTCGGGGAAGGAAGTTACTGGAGGTAATAGCCATAGTCAATCACAACATCAAAATTCTGTCAGATCTAAAGTTAGTGTAGGTAAATGATGGGAAGAATTTAAGCAAATTATTGAATATTAGGTGTGATATGAATAATCCAATTCACTATTCTCATGGGACAAAACAGGAGCCTCTCACTGTCCATACTTGGAACGATGAAGGTGCTCAACAGATGCAGAAATTTCGTGATTCTTTGAACGAGAGTAAATTAGCTCAGTTTTCCGCTAAACAAGGGGAGGATTTTGGGCATCGTTATGTGTCTGATATTTTGGGCTATACGCCTGAGTTATTGGATGATGAGAAAGGAATTGCTCAAGGTCATGATGGGGTATACCGAGATCCTAAAACCAATGAAATTGTGGTTATGGAGTTTAAGGGACAAGGATCGGATCAAAGTGTAAAACAGCAAGATTCTAACTGGTCTTTAGATGTTTGCCAAGACATATTGTCAGGACGATCGCCTTACGGTAAAGCATCAGGTCAAGAAAAAGCGATCGCTGCTGAAATTCTCAAAGCATATGAACGGGGCGATCGCATTCGCTATGAAGTTGTACGAACAAAGGTTGAGAATGGCAAGATGCAAACCCAACTAGAGAAGCAAACTTATCTAGAAATGCCGATGGACGCAAAGCAGTTGGAGAGTCCTAAAATTGCTTCTATTCGTAATTTCACTGAACAAATTGTAAAGCGACGCGGCTGGGCTAATGGCGATGGGGTGAGAGTATTTGAGGGTAAAGATTATCTGATTAAAAAGGAGGGGAATACACTCACTATTGAAGCAAAGGATGGAAGGGGGGCGGTCTTGAAGTTAGATGGTCGCGATCTGCAAATTAATCAGCTATCTAAAGACGACATAGCAAGATTTCAAGCGGTTGAACAAACTTTTCAAACGCCCACTTTACAGCAAGGACAAGAGATCTCATCCTTGAGCTTAGGAAAGTAAAGGCATTTTTGGATTACTACAAAATAACAACAAGCATCAGTAATAGACCCATTGTAAAGTCGGTATCACAACTAGTTATGTGAAGGAGGTCAAAACTGATGCCGACAGATCCCAGTAACGGAGACAATCACGCGCAAGGAAAGAATATAAAATTCTCACCTCAATTAGTTTTACCATTCATGATTAATGGGTTGAAATGGTCTAGAGATTTAGTATGGGTACCATCAAAAGACTTGCATGGCACAGCTTATGTTCCTCCTGAACTTAAATCTAATGCAAAGTTGGCTGCTGTAGTGTTGTCTTTAGCCAACATTCTAGATGCTTTCTTGAGTCAAGAAATCTTGGTTGCTGCTGCGGGACCTATTTTGGGTACTTGCATCAACCTCGGCTTAGTGGTTACCAAAAATGCTCTAGGGACATTGGTAGTCAGAAAGAGAGAAGGCACTAGAGGAACTAGAATTGTATGTCTATGTGGTTTCTCTTCGCTCAACCTAATTTCGTGTCTAGTATCTGCCCCTGGGACAGAAATGATGCTCAACAAATCGGGAATTGCTCAATTCAAAGCACAGCAAATTTTTCTGACCGTTGAAGATAATGCAACCCGATTTCAGCCTCCTAGCACTACTAAATATCAAGAAGCAGTGAAAGAATGCGATACAGCTTTAAAGAGGCTTGAGGGTTTACCCGCTAGTGATCCTAATCGTGACGCAGCTTATGTTCGCACTCATGGTATGCATCGCGAAAGAACTAAAAAGTGGAATCTGGAAGAATCTGGAATTCCACTTTGTGTCAGATCTCAAATGCTGTTTGAAAAAGTGGAGCAAGAGAAGCAGCAACATAAAGTTGCATTGGATTGGGATAACAAGTTGCTTAAACGCTCTCAAATCAATAATGATTTGATGTTTATAAAGCAGGAATTTCCCAATCAGTATGCTCTTTATTTTGACAACAATGAGAATTTCAAGTCTGGCGTTGAGGCATTCTCAACTGCGAATTTCTCGTTTTTTGGTAAATTGTCTAAGGGTGATTTTGCTGGTGTTGCTTTGAGTTTATTACTCGGGGGTATCAGCATTGGTACATCAATAACTGCTTGCTTTCTGGTCGTTACTTTTGCTAATAGCATGGATGCAAAAAAATCACACAGTGAAGCTATAGAGATGGAGCGAGATCGCATCTTACATGAACGGATGAAATCTGCAAAACCTTAGCCAAAAAATTTCATAGGATTTCTCATTCTAATGACTTGATTAAACAGAGAAATCCTTGAGTATATCTTGAACTTGTATTTAGGTAGATTAATTATGACTGATGCTTACAATTCAAATCCTGACAATTTAGAATTTTCAAATCGCGCTCGCCGTGGTGAGTATTTAGATGACTATGAAATGGCCAAAGCAGTCAACGATGCTTTTGAGAAAGAGCAAGCCCAGAAGAAGCAAGACAATGTAGCAATTTCTTTGAAGAAAGGTGTTAAACAGGTGAAAAAACTAGCGGCTACTATCATCAAAGCCACTGCAAGAGCATATCCTCATCTTGTGAAGCGAGATGCTCGAATCAAAGAGCGCGATCTCCTTCGCCAAGTCCACAAATCTAATCAACCTGAGAGTCAAAATGGAGTAACTAGCTTTTTCTTGGGAACCGCCCCTTTCGTACTGTTTATATCGGTCGCGTTTCTATTAGTATCGCCGATTGGAGCAGTCGTCTCTGTAAACTTGATTTTGGCTTCCATTGGTCACGCTCTGGTGATCTGCACTGGTGTACTTGTTCTAGCTGCAATTCTCAGTGAAAATACTACTCAACCTAAGCGTGCGCCTAATCTCAATAGTTCATATCATGGATTGAGAAGAGCTTTTGATAATTCGATTAACTTTATCAAGAGATTTCCTGTTTGGAATGTTATCTCCGTAGCATTATCTGTTTTTATTGCGGTATTTTGCGTATTTAGTAGTCAAGAGAGATTGAGTATATCTTTACTAATTGGCTCGATTGTCTTGCTTTCGTCCCTTGCGATTTGCTTCGGTGGTAAGAAAGGTTTATCGGGTATTCAGTATCTCTACTTCTTGATTCGTGACGCATGGTTAAGTTTACGGATTGTTTCTGAAAATTTACAACTGTGGCTTCCCAGTCGTTTGTATAGAGTCGAAATTGCTCTTCAAGAATATATAAATCTTGCTAATCAATACACAGGGGACGATCGAAATAAGCTTCCATTAGGTCCTTTCACTGAAGCTACACAGAGGGTCTTGGAAGTCTGGTATGGTTACAACCCATTTCCTTCAACGCCGCCAATTCATGCAACACCAATCATTCCAGTAGATCGTATCGAGCTACCTAATCAGCCAGAATCGACGGAGACAGAGCAAAATTTTAATACACCAGAACCCGATCAACCCGAAATTGATGAGTTCTTCTCTAATCCAGTCGATCGCAGCATTCGGGATGACGAGAGTGAAATTTAATTCAATTCAGCTTAGTGCTATGCGGCTGTAAAGTCCTATAGCACTGGGCTGAACTGAATTTTATTGTTCAGCTATCTAACTCACAAATTAACTTTTAAGGAGAATTGCATATTATGTCATCGCTAACTAGTTCGAGAGTATCTGGCGTTGTCACAGGAACTGCGATAAGTGTAGGAGTTGCTGCAACAGGAATTTTGGCTAAACTGGCATTTGCTGGTTTTAGCGCTGCCGCTAATGCTGCTGTTAAGGCGATCGCGGCTTCATCCAACCACCAAGGTAAAGTGCTCGCCAACTCTGAGCTACGACTCAAGCAATCTGCGATCGCTTCTCAAACCCAAGTACAACTCAGTCAATATGGGTTAACTGGTATTGAAGCGCTTAAGGTTGAGGCGTTCGCTACAGTTGTGAACACTGGCTATGCGATCGCCGATCAGCAGCAAGTCATCCAAAATGTTCAGCAGATCATCACTGCTTCTACTGTTCAGCAAGTAAACTCTCTCAGTCAGCAATGCACGCAGGTGCTTGAAGCAAATAACCAACAGGTTTTAGTGCAGTCTCTAACGATTGCTTGTCAAAATGCTTCGCTGAAGACTGGGTTTTCGCAAATCACTACCCAAAATCGTCAAGGTAAGATTCGTGTGATTGCTAAAAACTATACGGGACAGGCTCTTGTCTCGGAGATTGATGTGGCTAATCAAGTTCAAATATCTACAGAAACGGTAGGTATCACTGATGGTTCTTGCAACGCAATTATCGCGCAGTTCGAGAAGTCTCTGGAGGAAGAAGGCGTAATCCGTCAAGGCACTCCAGATCGCAAGTTTACTGGCGGTATTTGCGAACTTAGTGCTAGCCAAGAATTTGCACGTAATGGTGTTGCGCCAAGACAAGCGAACTCTGACAAGACGGCAAAATCTACAAAGGCTAACGCTGAAGTTCCTCGCCGTCAGACGCAGTCAGTAGAGAAGGCTCGTCATCAGTAGTAAATCATAAGGCAGCTTTCAGGTTCTCTTAAACCCAAAACTGCTTTTGGCATACTCCAAAGTATCAACAATGAATACTTTGGAGTATTGGCATCAACAAGAAGTTAAACGTCAAATAATTTCAAGAAATTAAACGTTGTACGGAGAAATCTATGGTGACTAGAGAAATGATCTTCAATCCACATACACAAGAGGGGCGACCTGCTATCTATTTGACTGGGCGATCGCTAGATGAATTGGCACTGGCAGAAGATGATAAGATTCGCCCGCTACGCGAGATTATCAAACGCTATGCCAAAGATTCTCTCAATATGGTAGTGATTACATTCAGCTTTGCAAGTGGGCTAGATTGGGGCAGGATTGATGTTAGTAACCCTGCCGATCAAAAGGCAATAGAAGCCATTCTGAGAGAGAGTAAGCTCAATGATTTGAAGCCAGATGAACACGAATTCTCCACTGTGATTAGAGGGATTACTTTACTTTTGGTTCGGAGTTCTGCTGAAGGACTAAAATGGGCTAATGGTCAGCCAATGAAATTTCTGGTCATGATTGAATTTGCTGAGCATAAATTTCCTTGTGTTCAAAATGGCAACCAGACCAGAGAACAATTGATGGCGATCGAGTCGCTCCATCTTACCTCTCAGAACTTGGCAATGCGTAAGAGTGGTAATCTCCTAATTGTACATGGTCGAGAAGGGATGATCGATGATTTATTGGTGAGTGGATTACATCATGTTCGCTTGTCGCAACCAGATAAAGCCGAGATTCTTGCTGCTCTGCCAGCTTTACGTTTAGCTTATCCCCAAGCTGCTTTTGATAATGACTTGGACGATCAATCTATTGCTAATCTTGTCAGTGGTACGCCATTACGTCCTCTTGAATCGGCAATGCGTGCCTCTCATTTTAGTAGCAGGAAGATCACAGCCAAAGAACTGACTACAGGTAAAGAGCATAGTATTATTATTCTTTCGGAAGAAACCGTATCAGTTTTAAATACTGCGCGAGTCAAGGATGTCAAACTGCAAGGGCGAAACATACAAGTTCCATTTCTAGCAGTGCAAAAATTCGCACAAGCTTTAAAAAATGGGAATCCATCCATGCCTGCAAACCTAATCTTTGTGGGTGCGCCAGGGACAGCAAAGACTGACCTATCGCTCAAAATCGGTAGTGAAGCTGATGCACCTGCTTTTGAGATGCAGAGTCCTAAAGGTTCTTTGGTTGGTGAAACCGAGAGAAAGATGCGCTTGATGAAGCAAATTCTAAGTGGATTTTCACCACATATCATCTTTATTGATGAAATCACAGAAATGTTGCCTTTGCAGAGATCTGACTTTGATGGAGACTCTGGCGCTAGTAAATCTGTAACTGCGGGTTTACTGAGTATTTTGTCCGATGAAAGCAGAAGAGGTAATTCTCTCCTGATCGGAACTACGAATTGTCCTTGGCGAATTGGAGCAGCCATGCAGAGCCGTTTCGTATTTATTCCCGTTCTTCATCCTTTAGGTACTGATTTTCCTTCGATTTTGGTGGAGACGGCTACTCGCGTTTCTAATATTAGCTTTGATGTTCAAGATCCGCAAATTCAAAAGGCAGCACAAATCTTTTATCTCAAAGGGGCTAATGCCCGTCACATTCGTGGCGCGATCGCGCAAGCGTCTTTGCTGATCAATCCACTTACTGCTGAAGCTATTCTTTTTGCTGCTAAAGACTTTTGTGGATCGTCAAATCAAGATTCAGCCATTTATGCCGATCTTTGGGCAATCAAGGTTTGCTCCTATCGGTCTTTTCTACCTTGGAGTGACGATCCTACCAGCTATCCTTTTCCTCCGCATTTACAAATGATTGTCGATCCTTTGACTGGTGATATCGATCATCAGGAATTAGACAAACAAATCGAAAAATATGAACCTAAAGCCAATGTTTAAGAATCCGATCGCTGCGATTACAAACTATTTACTCGAAGCTCAGTCTAGTTCGGCATTGCAACAGATGTCTTTATTAGGGGCTGGCGCGATCGCTGAGCTAGAGGAAAAGCTAGAACGCCATTATGGGATGCGATATGCCTTATGTGTTAGCAATGCCACTATGGGGCTGTGGGCGATCATGATGGCTTTGGAACTCAGTCAATCCGAGTTTGTCACCACGCCCTATACCTATGGTGCTTCGATAGCTGGTTTTTTGCAACTTGGGTGTAAGCCTATATTTGCCGATCTCGATCGTACTTTAACCCTAGATCCTGATTCCGTGAGCAGGGTTATTACTCCAAACACAAGGGCCATTCTAGCAGTCGATCTGTTTGGCGTACCTTGCGATGCTTTGAGTATGAGAGCGATCGCCGATCGGCATGGCATCTTTTATATAGCTGATGCAGCCCAAAGTTTTGGGGCATTTCGCAATAAGTTACCTGCGAGTTCCTTAGCTGATGCTTTGGTTGTGTCCTTTACTTTTGGCAAGTCACTATTTGCTGGTGAAGGTGGCGCGATTTTGACTAATAATGAGGAACTTTACTACAAATTGCTTTGGTGGACGCAGCATCCAATGCGGCAAAAACTGGAAATAGGCTTAGATCTGGATAATGAGTTTGCTATTAATGGTCGGATACATCCCTTAGCGGCTGTATGGGCAAATGCTATGTTTGCAGAGTCTTTGGAATCTGTAGTAAAGCGTCAGGTTAAGTGTTTTGAGCTAATCGATGTACTCAATGAAATTGGACTAACTGATCGAATTGATTTTCAAGAATTAGAAATTATGCCTAGCTTCTTTCGCATGAGTGCGACATGGAAAGATGAATCTCAAGATGATACTTTACTCAAAGCTTTAGGCGATCGCGGCTTTTCTGTAGGTTTAGAGGCTCCCACCGTGCGACTTATTTACCAACAACCTGCTTTTCTCGCGCAGTATGGCGATCTTAACTGTTTAGCTTCGTGTCCAAAAGCAGAAAGTTATGCAAATCGGCAAATATGTTTGAGAACTGGTAATTTTTAGAGTATTGAATAAGATGAGATAATGAAATTAAATCGTTAAATATTTGAGGATTCATCTCTGTAATTGGCTAGCAACTTAAATCCCTGTCCATGCACAGTAGAAAATAAGTATGTCTTAATATAGCTTTCATGAAATTTAGTAATTTTACACAATCTCGCCCTAAACCTGTTTGCATAAACACTATTGTTCCGCTCCACAATCCCAAAACATTGTGCAAAGTTTTGAGCACTAATAATGTCTCCGGGATGTTGATACCCAAAATACAAGAACTGTCGGTCATTTTCCTCAGTGATTAAATAGGGGTCTTTATAGGGGTCTTTTCTGTCTTCTCTGTGAGAAGAATATAAATTGATAATTGGTATTCCTTCGGAGTTCATTCCCATAAAACTGATGGTAAAAGGCCTGTGGGGTAAAAGAAGTTTAAGTATTTTAGGCACTGAGGCAGTCATCATCGTCAAGTGATTGAACAGTCGGTCGGTCGCTGAAAAGCTAGTAGCTCCCTTGTGTAAACACAAAATATTATCTTGATGGAAGTATTGTTGCAAGTAATCACGCCCCATATCAGAATTGACTTCGTCTGAAATACCTTCACCAGTTGCTGTTGTTAAAGAAATAGCCGCTTTAGGCTTCTTTCCTTGCTCATCCGAATAGTGAATAAGATGTAAGCCATTATAAGTACCTGTTCTTCTTGCTGTTTGGTTTGGTATACACAGATCTAAAATGAATAAGTCAAATTGTTCTTGATCCATAATCAGTCTTTTTGCTTCATGTGCGGTTTCAGCTTTTTCAACTGTAATCCCATCGTATGGATTATTTTCATCATTTCTGATCTCTGTCCATACACGAATGCTAACAGTCCTAACAAGACTGTCTAAAAGTATGCCATCGTCTTCAACAATCAATACTCTTAATTTTGTAATTTGTTGGGAATTAGTCATTAGGTATTCCTACATAGGTTTGCGCAAGGGTATTTCTGATTTTTTCAAAAATCTTATCATTATCTTTAGTTTCTCTACATAATTCAATAAGTTCTTTAGTTTCAGTAATTGCAAAGTCGATTTGGTGATGTAAAACACAAAGATTCCATTGCATTCTTGATAACTGACTTAGTTCGATCAGAATACTAATAAGTTCTTTCCAACTTTCATCTTTGACCGCATTTTTTTGTTTAACATATTTTTTATAAAAATTCCTTAATTGTCCGATTGAAGCTTGATTTAAAAGGGTTTCAAACTCTTCAGGACTTATTGACTCTAAGTTATCGATAAGTTGAAAAAATTGAGCTAAAAAATCTTTTCTATATACATTCAGTAATCCATGCCCTTCGCGTGTTGAATCGCCAAATGTGTATTCTCCTTCAAGTCCAATAAAACTTGTTGAACTTATCTTATCTTCTAATAAAGAGCCATTAGTAATTACCACAAGGGAACCAGCTACTTTATTGCAGAAAATAGAATGGCTAATTTCTACAGCATTTGTTGGTGAATCAACATCTGTAACTATAACTAAGTTTCGACTATTCCCAATAAACTCAGTTAAATCATCAATATTTTTAAGTTCATCAACGCGCACGGACTCATCAAATAGCGCACAGTCAAGGTCTACTACTTGCTTTAAAGCTTTTGCTAGAGGGCTTTTACCTATAATACTCACTAAAGGAATTGGTAGTTTCATTACTAACTTTTTTACCTTTGTTAGTTACCCTAAGCCTAGTTTAACACTAACCACATAGTTTTGTAGATTCCTCCGAAGCAAAATTGTGCAAATCCAACAAAAGGCTAAGTTACAAAGATTCCAACAAATTTCCAACAAATTACAAAATCGCCTATTGTGTAAACTTAGGTGTCTTGTAAAACTTTGATTGATAATGCTGCAAATACTTGCCAATGGCATAATTACAGGCGGAATCATTGCGGTGATGGCACTTGCCTTCACGGTGGTGTATTTGCCTACGCGCATTTTTTATATTGCTTTAGGTGGCGTTTATGCCATTGTGCCTTTTCTAGCTTGGACGGGATTGCAGTGGGGCTGGGCGTGGTATGTCGCCGTTGCTTTTGCCTTGGTAATTGGTGTAATGCTGTCGTTGGGATGTGAGTTGCTTAACCATGCTTGGCTTGAAGAGAAGAATGCCTCAAGTGGTACGCATCTGGTTTCTTCGTTGGGTATCTATATCATTGTCGTGCAAGCGATCGCCATTATTTGGGGCAACGAGACTAAGGTATTGCGTCAGGGTGTGGATGGGGTCTTTAATCTGGCTGGGGTTACGCTCACACAGGCACAGGTTGGTGGTGCGGCGATCGCATTATTAACTATTGGTAGTTTTTATCTGTGGTTGCAATCTACTAAATTGGGCTTAGAATTTCGTGCCTTAGCGGATAACAAGAATGAGTTGGCTTTGCGTGGGTTTAGTATTCAGAAGTTACGATTAGTTGCTTTTGGGATTGCGGGACTGCTTAGCTCGATCGCGGCTTTATTGGTCAGTTGGGATGTCGGTTTCGATCCGCAGGGTGGTTTAGCGGCGCTATTGTTGGCGGTAGTTGCTTCGATTATTGGTGGATCGCAGTCATTTTTTGGGGCGGTACTGGGTGGTATATTGCTAGGAATTTTGCGATCGCAGGTTGTGTGGTTCTTATCAGCCCAATGGTCTGAAGCCGCAAGCTTTGCAATTCTTGCGCTGTTTTTAGTACTTAGACCGCAGGGCTTACTAGGGCAAAAGCTGAGATTGGAGTCGGAATCATGAACTATTTTCTGCATTTAGGAATCTATGCTTGTATCTACTCAATCGTTGCTATGAGTTTGAATCTTGCTGTTGGATATTGTGGGTTGTTGACTTTGGCTCACGCTGGATACTTTGCGATCGGTGCTTATACCTATGCATTGGTGAGCGTGAAGCTAGGCTGGGGCTTTTTACCTGCGGTGGGTTTGGGTATGGCGATCGCATCTGTGGCTAGTCTGGCGGTGTCGATGTCGGCATGGCGGTTTAAGGGTGACTTTTTTGTGATGTTGTCCTTGGCGGTGCAGTCGTTGCTGTTTAGTTTGTTTTATAACTGGTTTAAAGCGGATGCAGACTTTGGCACTTGGGCGAATCTCACCAATGGGCCATTTGGGATTGCAGGGATTCCGAAGCCGAATATTTTTGGGTTGCAGTTTCAGACGATTGGTAGCATTGCGCTGTTAGCGGCGGTATTGGCGATCGCCTGTGGTGCTATTTGTTGGTTGTTGGTGTCTTCGCCTTGGGGACGGTTGCTAAAGGCGATGCGCGATGATGAACTGGTAGCAAGAGGATTGGGCAAGAATACTAGATTTGTAAAGATGCAAGTAATGGCGATCGCCTGTGCGATGGCGGCGTTGGCGGGTGCGATTTATGCAGGCTATGTGAGTTATATTGACCCTTCGGCGGCAACGCTTAATGAAAGTATTTTATTTGTATGTATGATTTTAGTCGGAGGTGTGGGCAATTTTAAAGGACCATTGGTGGGTGCGGTGTTGTTAATTGCCCTGCCTGAAGTGCTCAGATTTGTGGCGATACCTGATGCGATCGCGGCGAATGTGCGTCTGGGAATTTATGGGCTATGTTTGGTGGCGATCGCCCATTTTCGTCAGCAGGGAATTGCTGGCGAGTACAGGATAGAGTGAGGTAATGGCGATGAATAATATTATTGTGAAACAATCTACGAGAACAAATACCAAGACGCCTGAAACTTCGAGTGTTTTGATGCGCTTTTATAATTTATTCATTCAGTATGGCGCTCAAAAGATTTTGGATGGCGTTTCAGGGGAGCTATGTGAAGGCGACTTTATCTGTTTGATTGGTGCAAATGGTTCGGGTAAAACCAGTTTTATGAATGCTCTGGCTGGCTATCTGGAGCCAAATTCGGGAGGTATTGTGTTATTGGATAATGCTGATAGTAAGTCGTTTACTTTTCCGCGATCGCTGTGGCAACGCCTGAATATATTTGATGGGTTTACGCCTGAATTTTTTGCGACTATAGGGCGCATTGGGAAAACATGGCAGGGTGGGCGATCGTTTGCGACCTTGAGCATCTTGGATAATATTGTGGTGGCGACTGCCGATCAGTTGGGGGAAAATCCCTTATGGTCACTGTTGATGCCGAAACGGGTGCGGCGACAGGAGCTAAAGCAACGTCGAGCGGCGATCGCTGCTTTAGTAAAATTTGGTTTAGATGGTCGAGAAAATTCCTCTGCGGATAAGATTTCGTTGGGTCAGGGGATGCGGGTAGCGATTTTGCGGGTTTTGTGGACGGGCGCAAGAATTTTGCTGCTAGATGAGCCATTAGCTGGACTAGATGCTGAGGGTAAAGCGGTTGTGATTGCTTTGCTGCAAGAGTTGAAGGCAAGTGGGATGACGATTGTAATTGTGGAGCATGTATTTAATTTGCCCCATGTGTTGGATTTGGCGACGGCAGTTTGGAAGTTAGAGAATGGTAAGTTGCTGGTGGAAGATGCGGCGATGGTGAATGCGGAGCTAAGGCGATCGCTCGACCACAGCGATCGGGTTTGGCTGGAGGAGTTGGCTGGCGATCGCAGCAGTATTACGGATATTGAGCTTGATGGTGGGGCGGTACTTTCGATTGTTTCGCCTGATGGTGTCGAGTTTGGACAGCCAATTTTGGAGGTGCAGAATTTAGGTGTGATGCGTGGCAATCGTCAGGTTTTGAGTAATATTTCGTTTACGCTGTATGCGGGACAGATTGCGGTGTTGTTTGCGCCGAATGGTTATGGTAAGACTTCGCTTTTAGATGCGATCGCGGGTTTGTTACCATGTTCGGGTAGAGTCTTATTGAATGGGAAGCCAATCCATCGGTTGTCTGCTTGGGAACGTGTCGAACGTGGGATATCACTGATGAGGGCGCGTGATAATATATTCCCTAATCTGAAGGTGCGTGAGATGTTGCGGTTGAGTGGGGTTGCTGACCCTCCTGATAACATCCAGCCATTTTTAGAGAAGCAGGTTTCGGCTTTGAGTGGTGGTGAGAGGCAGAGGGTTGTGTTGGCTTGTACTCACGGTCGTTCTTCGATTTTACAGATGATGGATGAGCCTTTTGGGGCTTTGGATGCGATCGGTGTGAAGGAAGTGCGAGAGATGATTGAGTTTGGCGGTCAGAAGGTTTATTTAATTGCTTTACCAGCTAATATTTGAGGAGAAAAACAATGAAAAATATTATTTTTGTTCCTGGTCTGACCAGTCCATTCCATGAGTCTCATAAAGCAGCATATGCCCCATTAAATGAAGAAGGAATGAATCGTGGGTACTCCTCCAGAGTTGTCTGTCTACCTGGGCAGACTAACCAGACTGGAAATATTGAAGGTGTACTTTGCCTCCAATCCTCAGTAAGTAAGCTCACAGAGATTGTTGAAGAGCTAGAGGAAACTGGAGAAAAATATCGCTTAGTAGGTTTTTCCTATGGTTGCTCAGTAGTTTTATCAACACTTTCAAAGCTTCCTTTACTTACAGGTGTTGAAAATGTAGTGTTGTGGGGCGTTGTTCCTTTCTGGCTATCATGGCAAGTGTTTATATTGGGTGAAGGTAGAAACAGTATGGGAAAAGGAACAAGTGTTATTCAACCAGAAGACGATTTTTTCAAGCAATTGAAACCAATTGAATATTTGTTACCTTTAGTTAATTATCCAATCAAAGTAGCTATTGGCGCAGATGACTCATATATTTCTGCTTCCTACGTTGACTATCTAAGAAGTATTACTGCTCGATGCGACAAAAAGAACTATAGTTTTTCAGTTGTAGAGGGATGTAACCATACTGTTAGAGAATCCGAATGTAAAAATTGGCAAGGCTATCTATCAACTATTTTTTAAAATTTCAAAAACAAATTAAAGAGAAAAACATGAAACGCAACTCGATTTTACGATTTTTGATTACTACTTTTTTAACTGCTGTCCTTACGGCTGCTTGTGGTTTATTTGGAACGACTGAAACACCACAAAGTAGTACTACGAAGACTCCAATGGTGAGTACTGACGTTGTTAAGATAGGTGCTATTTTACCCTTGACCGGTCCAACTGCTTATTTAGGTGAAGGCGAGAGGTTTGGCATGGAACTCGCCTTAAAGAGTCGTACTAAAACTACTCCAAAGATTGAGATTCTCTTTGAAGACTCTCAAGGCAAACCTGATGTTGCAGTGTCATCAGCGAGGAAACTTTTAGACATACAGAACGTCAACATACAGGTAGTCGCAACTACAGCTATGGCACTAGCCGCATTGCCAGTATATGAGCAATCAGGGAAAGATGTTTTAGTATTTCCTCAATCAGTAATGCCTGGGATCACTAAAAAATACCCTTTTGCTTATCGCATTTATGCAACCGCCGATGAAGAGACCGATCTCCTCGCTGCTTATGCCAAGAAACAGGGATACAAGCGTATAGGAGCATTAAATGTTTTTGGGAAACTCGGAGAAGAAGCTATTAAGCAATTTCAATCGAAAATCAGTGGATTTGGTGGACAAGTTGTTACCACAGAATCTTTCCCCTTAACAGAGAAAGATTTTCGTACAGCCTTACAAAAGTTAAAGAGCCTTAATCTTGATGCTATCATGCTTTACCCTCCTGCAACAGTCTATCCGACCATCGCAAAGCAGATGGATGAAGTGGGTCTAGATTTACCAGTTCTTGGGAGTCTTAATCTAGCTTTTAAAGGACTTGACAAAAAACTCACGCCAAAATTTGTTGAGAAAACTGTTTTCCCTGCGCCACGTTATTTTGTTGATAACAACGATCCGAAAATCAAGGAATTTGATGAAAAGGTTAAAGCTAAAGGTAAAGAATCAAGTTTTGATATTGCCTACTTCTACGACATGACAAATATTCTAATCAAAGCAATTGAAGACTCTAATTCTACCTCTCCAAAAGTTATTGGAGAGACAATAATGAAGAATTCCCCGTATGATGGTGTGACAGGCAAAATTCGTTTAAATCAAGATCGCGATACTAAAGCAGATATGGATTTAGTCAGATGGAATGCCAATGGCTCGACCGAAGTTGTTATGAAGTCATCATCACTATGAACAATATTGAAGTTTACGAGAACAAAGAATTTTGGAAAACATACAATCAACTCTATTGGCATAACAAGCCGAATCAAGAGTTGAGCAATGCTGCTGAGCAAATCTCCAAACTTTTAAAATCAGATATTAAACAACCTCTGTATGTTCTTAGTCTAGGTTTAGGAACTGGGACTTTAGAATTACCTCTGTTAGCAAAGATTCAGGAGTATACTCAAAGAACAGTTAGACTTGTTGGAATCGAACAATCTGGAACTGCTCTTAGAGTAACGACTAAACAGCTTAGTAATGGGTTAAATTCCTTACCAACTGAGACTGAAGAAATGCTAGAAAGAATTGATCTTGCATCGGCAGAAGAAAACTCCAACAGTAGTTTTTGGTCTGCTGATAATCATTGGCTTCAACTAGACGATCTTGACTTTGAGACATCCACTAACAAATTATTTCAATCATTTCCATCGAATTGGTTAACTAGATTGAAAGAGAATATGGCAAACGATCTGCCACATGATGGATTTGACATATTGATATCTTCTTTCTGCTTATTTCACTTGGAATGGTGGCAGCATACCCTCATAATGGCACTATCTCAAGTGAAAGAGGGTGGACTGTTTCTGCATTCACACATGGATGGAGATGAACATATCCTAGAAGGAAGATCTACGCCTAAAATAGAAGAGAAGAGAATTAGAGCTTTAGGATTATGTCATAGCTCCAATATAGCAAAAAAAGTATTTAATACTTTTTTTGAGCACCAAGACGTAAAGACGTATTTAACAGAGCCAAGATTTGCCAGTGCTGCGATTCCTATTGGAATCTTAGATACCTTACAGCATTTTGAGTCCCGAGGGTTGGAGCGGTTACCTGATGTTAAATATCTAATTCCATCAAAATGTTCTAAAAAAGATTATTTATCTTTGCTGGAAACTAGAGGATTCAGCACGTTCCGATTTATTGAGGAAAATATTGGTGGATCAGAAGCGTATAACGAAATCCTTGAAGATGTGAGAAGCTTGGAAAACACAAATGGATCAGATAATCTTTTGTTCGATCTTGTGTGGACAATTTATAGAGTAGAAACTGATAAGCTAATCAGTGAACCTATAATGCAGAAGTTTTTGAGGAAATCTACAGATAGCAGTAGCAATATCCCTATTGACTACGAATATGAAATGAAAGAGTCCATTAGATATTCTCCCTCCATAAGACATGGGCTTACGGTAGAGAATGGAAACTTAGCAGAATATCTGGTAAAACAATTGTCTATCGCAGGATTGCTTAATTCTAGTTGTATAGGTGGAGACATTGGATTTGTAAAAGATCTCAAAAGCCCAATGCAATATTGGGGATTTATTAACCCCTTATATAAGCCTCAAGCTAAAACTCAATTAACAGAAAAAAAAACTTTTTATGAGAATTTTGCCGCACGTCTCGCAATTTATTTAATGCTAATAGATAGTAACTATCACCAAAGCGTAGGCAAGTCCCTCATGAAGGAGCTTTTGCCATATTCTTTAACACCTATTGCTGTTTCTTACGAAATCATCTCAAATGAAGAAGATGAAGATTTTAATGCCTCAATAGAATTAGATATTCACTCTGGGTTTAAACATATAAACTTTAAGATTTGGATCCCTTGCAGTTTGTTAAAAAAAATTGATTTAATAGGTGAACAATTAACTTCTAAAGTTTTGGAAGATTTAGATACAAAAAGCAACATATGGATATTCAAACCGCCATCAAGTGAGGATTATACATTTGATCTAGAAAAGTTGAATAATATTATTAATGCAACTGATATTGAGAACCTTAAATATCAATGTATAAATAGCATAGAACAACTTGGTGGAGTAGAACCAATATTTATAAACAAGCTAAAGGAAATAATTAGGGATAATTCTGGGAGAAATTTTAATGTGATACTCTGGTTGGCGCTACTTAAACCTCATAACTATATACTAGTAATTCCCGCAACTTACTATATTAGGGATGAGCCAATTGCAGATAACTTAGTTGTGCTGATATATGATTCATTACAAAGTATAGCAGAAGTAAAATTTCAGAAGGAAGCAATTTCTCATGAAGTTTGCAAGGTAAATCTTTTATATAGTCAACAAGGTATATCTACAGTAGTAAAAACTGCTGAAAAAGAAGGATATGAAGAATCTAACACATCATTCAATCATGAAACCTCAAATATTCTAGAACAACTTCTGGTATCAACTTCCAATATTAAAGGCAATGAAGCATATAAACAGATACTAAATAATTGTCTATATTATGTTGCTATTTCAGCGAATCAAAAACTATCTAATATTACTGAAACCATATTATTAGAAAAGTTTTTTAATAATATTTTGACAAAATCAATTGATATATTTATAGATATTAATAATGTAAAGAACCCAGAATCTATTTGGGAGAAAGAGAGAGAGAAGCAATTAAAAGCAATTGATATGACAAACCTCTTCATATTTATCATTCACGATGATTTTAAAGATCTTAAAACTCAAAAAAAAATATACTTGATTGAAAAAATGATGTATGCAATTTTTCTTAATACTCTCAACCATTATAAAAAAGGAACTAAAGTTATAATTAGCTTATCTAAACCTCAGAATAATTTGATGCAATTAGAAGTATCTAATACTCCCAGAGAAGTATCTAATACTCCCAGAAAAACGTCTAATACTCTTCAAAAAAGATATGGAACCGAGAACGTTATTAAAAATTTAGTAAAACAATTAGAAGGAAATGAGAATGATATTGTTTTCAAATTACATGGCGATCAATTTATAACAAGTTTTTCTTTCCCTTATCAAAATGTTTTCAACTAATTAAAATATTAGAGTAAGCTAATTATGTGCGATTTATCTTGGATAGTATTTGAGGATAATTATAATTTATTTATGAATTTTTCTAACGCTATTAACCTTCTTGAAGCTAATAATAAGACTGCCAATAATTCTTTCCTCTTTTTTATCAATGGTATTACTGAAACCTCTCCATCTAATTCAATATATTGCAAAGACGAGACTGATGCTACAACTCAAATAAATTCTATCATCTCAGGTTTAGGTTCAAAAGTTATTATCCTACTTGATCTCTATCTAAATGGTGTGTATAAAGTAGATAGTGAGAATCGAAAAAATCATTTTCTATTTCCACTAATTCAAAATATTGCTAATAATCGTCAAGTTCATATTATCAGCACCTCAAGTGATGAGTATGCTGTTAGTGAATTACAAAGACAATTCCCTAATATTACTATTACCGAACCAGGAAGATCAATTCTCGGAAATCCTAGTTCCTTGGCAATAGAACTTGAAAGAGTATGGAATTCATTGTGTGATCCGAGAAAGAACCTTGAAGAATTCTTAAATGACATGAGCAATGTAGACTCAGATTTATGTCATATCGACAAACTAAATCCAACCAAGTCTCCAGAAAAACTTGAGAATCTTGCCAAGTTGTTGCATTTTGCTGATTTAGCTGAAATGGAAACCTTTCTTGCTCTTAAAGATGGGGAAAACTATTTAGAAAATTCTTCAGCCGTGGAAGTATTAAAAAACTTTTCTAAAACTTCATCATTTAGCATTCTTAGTATTATCTTTGTTACATTCCTAGCTTATAGAGATTCATTAGCTAGTGCAGATATTATAATGTTTAAAAATATTTTAATACTTCATACTGATTGTAATTCTGTAAGAGATAAGTTAGTCGCAGTCAAACAATCTGACAGAGATAAATTCAATAAAGTTGTTTTAGCATTCTATGACATGATGGTTAAACTTATATCTAAGAACCATCTATCTAATTTTGAAGGTTTGAGTTTGAAGATTGATTGTAACTACCTTGAAATAACATTCAAGCCTGAACAACATGACGAGAGTTTTGGCATAGACCCAGATAAATTATTTGAACGACTAAGAACTTGGCAAGATCATCGTATTATCCCTTTTATTGAAAAAGGGGAGAATTCACAAGCAACAGAGACACCTGTAAACAACGAAGGCAATCACATCACCGCAAAAGCAATTTTTAAATTTTTACTTTTAAGCACTGTAGGTGAGTTCTCATTACCTAACTTACCCGTTTTCGGCGCACACGCCCCCCTGCGTTTGTATAAAAATGGTGACAGATTGGAGATGAAGTTTTTTTTTACACCATGAAAATATTTATTGTTGATAGTAATACTGACAGATTTAAGGGTACTAAAGAATCATTTAGGTCTTTGTATAGGGTTTTCTATTCCTCCTTAAATGAAGTACTTGAATGTACATCAGTTGATGGAACTTCTAGTCGTCCAGAATTCGGAGATCTTAAATTTGACCTTTGCTTAGTTCATCATAATCCCACTGATTTAAAGAAAAGCGGTAAGGTTAAGAGCAATTGGAGAATCTCTTATGGCGGCAATGAAGGTGATATTGAGTCAAATGGAAACATTGACCCGAACTACACAACATGGAAAAAAATTACGATAGACGGTAAAAAAGTAATACCTAAGATTTGGCGTGCAGTAGATGCAGAGGGTATTACCACCGAAGAGGCTAATGAACTTGTTGAGTTTTTTGGTAATGATATTCAAGGAAAAGTTCCTGCTTGTTTACTACCTCCAGAGCCATCTTATCTATCTGCTCTCTCTATTCTCTGTCAAGGCTACCTAGCTACTAATAACAAACTAGCCGATGATATCGACTCCGACAACGACCCTGTAAATAAAGCTTTAACAAAAATGGGTTGGAATGCCTTCAAAAACTCAGGTGACTATGCTGCAATAGTCTATGCAGATCTTTTAACCAAAGAAAAAGCAGAAAAAACTCAAGATACTAATTGGTGGCTCAGTTCATTTGATAAAAGGGCTGAGACGGCTGAAAATTTAGAGCAAGCCCTCAATGATAAAATCAGGAAAGCGATAGTCAAAGAAATCAGTAATAAAGTCCAGAAAGAATGGGGCGAACAAGACCCTAATATTTGTCACAAAGATGTTTGCAATTTTTTCATAGAATTAGAAAAGGAGACAATTGAAAATCCCGACATTGTTGCTAGAGCCTACCTAGCTATATCCAAGCGACTAGAAAAATAGTAAATTCTATCAGAAATTTCTCAGCGAGATATTGCTAAATCTCAACCCATACGAACCACAAAACGACTAGAAAGCGATCGCCATATTCAAAGATCGCGCGATCGCCCCCAAACAATTATCCAATTTCCAACAAGAGATCGTTGCCAATAACCGTCTAATTTCGATTTACCTAGATGAGTTAAAAGATACTCAGTCAATAGCGATCGGCATAATCGGTCTAATCACCAGTCCTGAACAAGACGCACCAAAAATTGTCCAAAACCTAAAACAGCAAGACTTGAATGCAGATATAATTGACTTAATCGAGACAGTGCTTGTGTCCAAATTTAAAAACCTAAGCCGCGAGGAGATCGAAACCATGTTTGCACTCAGCGATCTAAAAAACACCAAGGTCTATCAAGAAGCCTTGCAAGAAGGCGAACAAAAAGGCAGGGAAGAAAATAAACGAGAAATTGCACTAAACTTGCTTAAAACAGGGATGAAGGTTACTCAAGTTGCTCTAATAACAGGCTTGGCAGTTGAGCAAGTGCATCAAATACAAAAATAAGCTTGTTTGCGATCGGCTAGAGAGACAGTAAATCATCCGAAAAAGTTATACCTTCATATAATTGTTCGATCGAGAAAGTTAAATTGATACTTTTTAACTCGATTAAGTCACCCTCTACATAAGTATTAATTTTCCACTTATCTCCATCAAGTCTCTCATATAGGTCAATTTCAATTTTGTCAGCATTCACCAAAATATAATCTTGCAAGCTATCGGATTGTCGATACCAGTTGAATTTTTTGCCCCTGTCATAGGCTTCCGTGCTAGGCGAAAGAACCTCTACAATTAGGCAGGGATAACTTATAAATTGAGTTGCATTTTTATCGCGATCGTCGCAGCTAACACTGATATCAGGATAAACAAATTTAGTGGATTTTTGAATTTTTATTCTGACATCAGAAGTTAAAACTCGACAACCACTACCACGCAAATAATTCCCTAACAATATTATAGAGTTGCCAGCAATTTGTCCGTGGTTAACGGTTCCCCCAGACATAGCATAGACTTCACCATCTAAATATTCATAGCGCAGTTCTTGTTTTGCTTCCCATTCAAAATATTCTTCTGGGGTCAATTTTGGAAAACTGTCTTGCATAGCAATCACTATTTTTACATCCTGATGTACTTGATTGATAGCCCTTCTTTTAGTTATAGCCCCTAACCAAACGACCTCTTTAACCCTTCCAATCGTCTCTACCGAATATTTTGCTCCAACATATCCGAAACGCGATCAATATCCAGCATAGCAACCTCAATCTTGTCAGAAATAAGTCGTAGTTTAGCAGCTGACTTTCTAACCGTCTCCATATCTGGCACCGTTTTTTGTAGAGGAATTTTCTTACAACTGAGAATGAATGCTCAGTCTATTCCGCTCTTCCATCTTCTTTTGTTTATTTTTAATTGCCTCTAACTCCAATTCAGTAATAATTTCCGCAAGCTTGAGATTAAAAGCTTCCATCTCAATACGAGTACGCCGAAGATCCGTCAACAATCGCTGAGACGTATGAGTATCAGGAACACGCAAATTCTTAGTCATAAAAGTTCCACTCTATTTTTACTTCTTCAATACTACGTTCCCACGCAGCAACTCTTACTTCATTAATAGCGGTCGCTTCTGCCAGCATATTTAGTATATCAGTTGAAGCAATAGGCTGAGCTTCAGCAATATGAAGCATGAGCGTAGACAGTTGTGAAAAAGTTGAAATTGCCTGTAAAGAAACACTTTTCATTTCCTCAAGATATGGCAACGTTTATGAAGTTTCACCAAAGTTAGCAAATAATGTAAACTCTACATCAGTAGCAGCATCAGTAACTTTTAAAACTTGTTGCAAGATCTTCCAAACCCTAGACTCAGCCTCCTCATTCAATTTTGCCATGTACGCCTCAATACTATCTTTACCAAGACCCAATGAAATTACATGACAAAGCCTACAGCAATTTTGACACCTAAAGGTAGTCCCGCTAGTACACGCTGGCTGAAGTAACAAGACACTAACCACGGAACTTCCATTTAAAAGGTTTGGATAAAAGCTCATTGAAATAGTTGATAAAAGCGATAATTTTCTGACGCAAATGGTCAACAGATAAAAAGCTACTGCGACGCAATAAACGTCTAGCAAGAATGCTAAACCAACACTCAACTTGATTCAACCAAGAACAATGTTTGGG
>Ga0209181_10003309_pt1 | contig 25072 bp, 21 predicted proteins | sample MAT05_FD_187208 | JGI IMG/M metagenome (GOLD analysis project Ga0209181, IMG submission 187208) | Freshwater microbial communities from Lake Fryxell liftoff mats and glacier meltwater in Antarctica - MAT-05 (SPAdes) (version 2) | ecosystem: Environmental > Aquatic > Freshwater > Ice > Liftoff...
GTCACAAAACTCCCCTAAAACCACCCTCTTTATGCCCAATTTCTAAGCATTCTTCGTCCACTTTTTAAGCACCCCTCCCCGCTAACCCAATAAATTCAACCCTCACTGAAATAGTCGAATTTATTTTTGGAATCGCGCTCTATTTCTACGCGGCTTCCTTGCGACGCATTTCCTCGTCCCGTAATTCACGTCGAAGAATCTTGCCAACGTTCGTTTTTGGCAATTCGTTTCGGAATTCGATGTACCTGGGCAACTTGTATCCCGTCAAATTCTCGCGACAATGCGCCATGACTTGCGGCGAAGTCAAGGAAGCGTCTTTACGCACAATAAAAATCTTCACGACTTCGCCCGACTTGCCATCAGGAACACCTATTGCGGCAACCTCAAGTACGCCAGGATGCATGGCAACCACACCTTCAACTTCATTCGGGTACACGTTGAATCCTGACACCAGAATCATGTCCTTTTTGCGATCAACGATGTAGAAAAAGCCACGCGCATCCATCTTGCCGATGTCGCCAGTGGACAACCAGCCATCAGGATCAAGCACCGTGGCAGTTTCGTCGGGGCGGTTGTAGTAGCCCTGCATGACCTGCGGACCGCGCACGCATATCTCACCAGGTGTCTCGTGATCATCTACGGCAACCCAAGCGCCATCGTCAAGGCGCAACCGCACCTCCGTCGACGAAATAGGCAAACCAATTGACGCGCTATAACCGCCATCACCAATTGGATTGATGGTGGCCCCCGGCGAAGTCTCAGTCAGTCCATAAGCCTCAATCAGCGGCGTCCCTGTGACGCGATGCCACTCCTCTGCAGTTGCTCGCTGCACCGCCATGCCACCGCCCAAACCGTATCTCAGCGTGCTGAAATCGAGCTTGCCGAAATCTTCGTGATTCATCAACGCAGTAAACAACGTGTTAACACCAGGTAGAACGGTGAACTTGTGTTCAGCCAGTGTGCGCACAAAGGCAGGCACATCGCGCGGGTTAGTCACCAGCACCACTTTCGCGCCAGTTGTCACGTAAACGAAAGTACATGCCGTAAGCGCAAAGATGTGATACAGCGGCAGCGCAGCCACAATGCATTCAGCGCGATCATCCTGCTGAAATCCAAACAGCCAGGCCCGCGACTGGAGCACGTTAGCGACGATATTGCGATGCGTGAGCACTGCTCCCTTAGAGACGCCAGTAGTACCACCAGTGTATTGCAAAAATGCGATGTCATCGTGACTGATCGTCTCCCGTTTGAGCGTTCCGCCAGCGCCTTCCGACAACGCGGCGTTAAAGCGGATCGCAGAAGCAAATTTGAATTCGGGAACCAGTTTCGCGACGTGCCGCACAAGAAAGTTCAGGCCCGGCCCTTTCCACCAACTCAGACGATCACCAAGCCCTGTCACCACAACATGCTTGACGTCAGTCCTGTCGATGACCCCAACGAGCACGTTGGCGAAATTCTCAATCACGAGAATGCCTTTCGCACCCGAGTCTTTCAACTGATGCTCCAGCTCACGTGGCGTGTAGAGCGGGTTGCAATTAACTACCGTGAGGCCCAGGCGCAGGCAGCCCATAAGCGCAATTGGATACTGCAGGATGTTCGGCATCATCAAGGCGAAGCGATCACCCTTTTTGAATCCATGCTGCGCGAGGTGAACTGCAAAGGCCGTGCTCAGCCGATCCAGCTCACGATAAGTTATGTCGGTTCCGCTGCAATGAAATGCGACGCGGTTAGCGTACTGCGTCAGCGCCTTCTCAATCATTTCCGCGAGATTGGCATAGGCGCTGATGTCGATTTCCGCCGGAATCGAAGATGGGTATTCCTTAAGCCAAGGCTTGTTCACTGCTGAATCGGTCATGGGTTCCTCCTCCGTCAATTGTAGGCAAGCCGCCTACAGCTCGGGAAGGGGAAACGCTACCGCGATTTAGGTACCGCGAAACACGCCGCGGCTCGTCCCGACACACCTTCGAGCAGCGGAGCGTCGACTTTACAGCGCGACCCTGCGATAGGGCAACGCGTCTGAAATACGCAACCACTCGGCGACGCGATAGGGGCCGGCAACTCACCTTTCAAAATCTGGTCGCGTGGCGCAGTCTTATCAACAGCGGTCGTGCCCGGCAGCAGCGCTTTCGTATCAGGACGTCGCGGGTTATCAAACACCGCGTCTCGCCTGCTTTGCCCGACCACTTTATCGAGGTACAGGATCAGGCTGGCGCGTTGTTTTTCAGCATGTGGACTGTGCTGATCACAGTCTCCAAATTTCAACCGATCAAGGGTATCGGAGCGCGAGCCGCAACCAATAGAAGCTGCGCCGCTGTACGCGGATCAAACCGATGTTTTGACCCGCAAATCGAACATAAAAAAACCCGCAGGCGCGGGTTTTTTCAGATAGTAGAAAGCTGGCGGAGGATCGGGGATTCGAACCCCGGTTAGGCTATTAACCTAAACACGCTTTCCAGGCGTGCGACTTAAACCACTCATCCAACCCTCCGGTGAGCAGTTGAAATTCTAGCTTGCTGAGCGAATTTGCCGAACTTGCCGCTTGATTTCAGAGCCCGCATGATCGCCACTTATGCATAAAAGCATATGAATTCATTTCGTTTTGAGTCGTTAGGGTTGCCCATGGCATCCCTAGCATCCTCTCCATGTCAGAGCTATTTACTTCAGTTATTTCACACACTCACCTGCCCGCCATCGGGTTCGTTATCGGCATCATCGTCGGCCTTACCGGAGTGGGTGGCGGGTCGTTGATGACGCCCATCCTTGTCGGTGGTTTGGGCATTCCGCCAGCGATAGCGGTTGGAACTGACCTGCTGTTCGCCGCGATCACGAAGTCGTTCGGCGCTGTCGCGCACTGGCGCATGAGTAATGTGGCGAAGCGTTTGTTGACTGTTTTAATTACAGCGAGCCTGACTGGAGCTGCATTGGCCTTCGCTGTGATCCACGAAGTGAAGCCAAACATTGAAGCGCTCAATCACGTCATCCGCTTCTCCCTCGGTGTGGCGTTATTCGCCACTGCGTTTGCTCTCATCATCCGGCCTTGGCTGCTGCGCTTTCGTCGTAGCCAGTCGCCGCAAGCACCGCCGCACGATTTGCAAAGCAATCTGTGGCCAACAATCGGTCTCGGCGTGGCCATCGGCGCGGTTGTTACGCTGTCATCTGTCGGTGCCGGTGCCATCGGCGTCACCGCGCTACTGCTACTGCATCCTGCATTGCCAATCTCACGCATTGTCGGCACCGATATCGCCTACGCCGTACCGCTCACAGCAGCAGCGGGACTCGCACACGCCATCGTCGGTCATCTCGATATCGATCTGCTGATCGGACTGCTCATAGGCTCAGTTCCCGGCATCCTGCTCGGCGCGCGGCTATCTAAACGTGTACCTGAAATCGCAACCCGCAGCCTGCTGGTTGCAGTCCTCTCCTTTGCCGGCGTCAAGCTGGTCTCTTGAATATGAAAACAGCAGAAAATTTTGGCAGCGAAAAGGCGTGGTATCAACGACCACGCGTTGAACAAGAACCCGTCGGGTTTATCGGATTACTGGACGACACCATGCGAGCCCTGCGCACAGCAGCAGCGCACACGCCCTGCGTGTTCGCGAGCAGCTTGTCGGCTGAGGACATGGCGGTGTTTCACATGATCGTCCGGGCTGACTTGCCAATTCAAACAATTGCGCTCGACACGCAACGCTTACCGAGCGCAACCCTCGCGCTTTGGCAAGAGGTGGAGGCGTATTACGGTCGCTCCATCAAGCGGGTCTCGGCTGTTTTTCTCGATACCTGCAAGCTCGCAGAAACGCAGCCCGATGGTGATATCTACGAAACTAGAACTGCACGCGAGTATTGTTGTTCTGTGCGAAAAACCAAACCGCTCGGTCGCGTACTTGCAGGCAAAAAATCATGGGTAACCGGCTTGCGTAAATCGCAAAGTGCCAGCCGCACCAACATCCCAATGCAGGAATGGGATACGGCATTCAAGCTTGAAAAATTCAATCCTCTTGCGGTCTGGTCTGATCAAGCGCTCTGGTACTTCATCGATCAGCAAAAAATTCCGGTCAACGCGCTATACGAGAAAGGCTACGCGAGCATCGGCTGCGAACCGTGCACGCGTCCGATTCGCTTTGACGAACATCCGCGCGCGGGTCGCTGGTGGTGGGAAAACATCGCTACGGCCAGCGGCAGCGCGACAGAGTGCGGTATCCATGTCGCACATAAAGCACTCTCGAAACAAGACACTAAGGTCACCGCATGACAGCTCGCGACGCGTTTTTAGGCACCCCCAGAATCACCGAGAAGTCTGTGACCAACGAGCATCTCAATTGGCTCGAAGACGAAGCCATCAGTATCCTGCGTGAAGTGTTCGGCGGCTTTGAACGCCCAGCGATTCTGTGCTCCTGCGGAAAGGATTCGCTAGTCGTTCTACATCTTGCGATGAAGGCCGCTGCGCCCGGCAAATTGCCACTGCCGATTGTGCACATCGACACCGGTCATAACTTCCCCGAGGTCATCACATTTCGCGAACGTCTGGTCAAGAAGCGTGGCCTTAATCTGATCGTCGCTCATCTCGACGATTCGATCAATAGAGGCACCATTCGCCTCGCGCATGAGCTTGAGAGCCGTAACCCATATCAGACCATTACGCTTCTTGAAACGATCGAGGCCAACCGCTTCGACGCGATGGTCGGTGGCGCCCGCCGCGATGAAGAAAAAGCTCGCGCCAAAGAGCGTGTGTTCTCGCATCGCGACAGCTTCGGTCAGTGGCAACCGCGGGCGCAACGGCCCGAGCTATGGAACCTTTACAACACGCGAATCGCGCGAGGCGAAAACTTCCGCGTATTCCCGATTTCAAACTGGACCGAGCTCGATATCTGGAACTACATCGCGCGCGAAAGTATCGAGCTGCCATCGATCTATTACACGCATCAACGTGACGTGATTGAACGCAACGGACTACTTGTTCCGGTCACTGACATCACGCCGCAGCGTGCTGGCGAAACCGTAGTCACCAGACATGTTCGATTCCGTACGGTGGGCGACATCTCGTGCACCTGTCCGGTCGCGAGCATTGCTTCGACTGCCGACGAAGTGGTTCTGGAAACGATTACTGCTCCAGCCTCTGAACGGGGCGCGACCCGCATGGATGATCGTGCAAACGACGCTGCGATGGAACGCCGAAAAAAGGAAGGCTATTTTTAGATCGCCTCGCCAAAAATAAGAAATCAAATGCCAATCACTTCACCCTCTGCTGCGTCCCGCCCACTCCGCTTCATCACCTGCGGAAGCGTCGACGATGGCAAAAGCACGCTTATCGGTCGGCTGCTCTATGACAGCAAAGCGCTGATGATCGATCAGCTTGAATCATTGGGCAAGGCGCGTGGCTCGCAGAGTAAGGAAGGTCAACTTGATCTATCGCTCGTGACCGACGGTCTGGAGGCCGAGCGTGAGCAAGGCATCACCATTGACGTCGCGTATCGCTACTTCGCCACACCGAAGCGCAAGTTCATCATTGCAGACGCACCGGGCCACGAGCAATACACGCGCAACATGGTTACCGGAGCGTCGAAGAGCGACGTCGCCGTCATGCTCATCGACGTGATGAAGCTCGATTTTTCGCAGCCGACCGTAACGCTGTTGCCTCAGACCAAACGCCACACGGCGTTAGCTGGTTTGCTCGGAATGCAACACATCGTCGTTGCCGTGAACAAGATGGATGCGATTAATTTTGACGCGAACAAATTCGAGCGCGTAGTCACCGCATTCGGTGAGTTGGCTGCATCACTCAATATCAAAGCATTTACCGCGATTCCGCTCTCGGCGCTTGACGGCGATGGCGTCGTCGCACACGGCGAACGCACTGCATGGTTTCAGGGCCCCGCGCTACTTCCCCATCTCGAAACCTTAGTGCTTGACGACGCGCACGGAATATCGGCGACGGTTAAAGCACACATCGCCGTCCATTGGGTCACCCGCGACGACTCCGACGATCACCTGCGTTGGGTCACAGGCGACGTCGCTGAAGCCGCCATCAACGTCGGCGACTCGATCTCCGTGTTCCCCAGCGGCGCAACGGCAATCGTCGCAGCACTGCGTACGGGACGCGGCGAAACGAACACGGCGAAGCACGGCGAAGCGGTCGCCATCCGCTTCGACCGTCAGGTCGACGTCGCGCGCGGCGACTGGATCATGGCGGGAAGCGCTGGCGACGTATCGCTGACACAGCGCAGCACCGCGACACTGGCCTGGCTCGACAACTCGCCGCTAACCCTGAGCCGCCGCTATATAGTCCGCCACGGCGCGCGCTGGCTGCCCGCACGGGTCAATGCCATCTCATCGCGCCTGGACCTGGCTAGCGCGGAGTGGCAACCGGACGACGGTTCAGGCGCGGAGGTCAAAGCCAACGATCTGGTTCGCACCGAAATTGAATTTGCGCAGGCACTGCCGATTGCAGCCTTCGTCGACAGTGCCGCAAGAGGTGCGTTCGTACTCGTTGATCCGGGCACAAATGCGACGGTCGCTGCGGGGATGATTCAGTAACAGCTTTTTCCTGCAATGACGTCTCCATCAGGGCTGAAGTGAAAACTTATTGGAAGTCGATAATCGCGTTTATCGGCGTCTAGCCCCCATTCGATAGGGGATTCCACACTAAGTCGTATCGCTGGATGCCAGCCATGACTCGACGAACCAGGCAACACAGGCACGCTTCACACCCAGTCATTTAGCCAGCACAATATTCCATGCCTGCCCCAGTGTGGTCGCAGCCGGTGCAACATGCTGCATCGTGAGCGCTAGCGCAATGAACAGAACGAGCAAGACGACCACGGGCAAAACGCTTCGACGGACGGCAGTGGAGAGCCAGTCGGGCCGGTTCACGACATCGGCGCGCTTGTAAAGCCAGGTGCCAACGCCGCCGTCAATGAGCAGTTCCGCGAAGAACGTTGGCGCGCTGTACACCGCGTAAAAAGCGACGCCGAACACGGCTGCGGCCACCACTACGATTCCGATTAGCAAGATTAAAAAATCGCCGTCGCCATCAAGGTCGAAGCCCCAGTCGCCACCTTTTCCGTCGCCGCCACTCCCTCCACCGAAACCGCCTCCGCCGCCGCCAAACTGCATCGCCGGGCCACTGCCGGAACTGCCGGAAGACACCAGGCCACTCGCCAGGCCGTCGCCTGGACCGTCGGCGAACGATCCACGCGCTCCGCCGCCGCCGAAGCGGCCCCCGCCACCGCCCCAGGATGACCCACCCGATCCTGAGGAACTGCTTGAGCCGCCAGAACCCAGGCCGCCGGACCAATCCGAAGACGACTTGCCTCCGCGCCACGAACTGCGCGCAACATCAGTACGTTCGTCGGCTCGCGCATTCTCCCTGCGTTGCCACCACACCCATACGCTGACCAGCACCAAAAACACGGCCCACCCTGCCAGCACAGCGAGCGGATAGCGCACGATCGGCGCACCGAGCCCGATGCGGTGTAGCGTGACCGAGGTGATGAAGCCACAGCCAATGGTCGAGGCGAGCATCAACGACATCACGAGTCGCGGCGAGCCATGATCGCGCAGCCAGGCAAGTGCTCGTTGCCGGGGGTCGCCTCTCGATTGGCGCGAAGCGTTTCGGCTGGGGCTGGATTTGAATTTGGCCATGCGAAAGCTCCTGAATTAGCTAATTTTTCTGAGATTCATGAGCTGGTTCGAACAAGAAAAACTCGACCTGAAAAATCATCAACATTAATATATAGACGTGGACGGTAGCGCAATCGCGCCACCGTGTGCGTTAACCGGTGCAAACAACGAATTCCAGGGTATCACCGGCCAGCCTGGCGCTTTCGGGTAACCCCCGAACCGTACGCAGCCAATCCGCAGCAAAATCGCATGATTGGATTTGCCACACAACGTTGTAAAAAATGCAAAGCGCCATCGCCAAAGTGCCCGAGAAAGCCGCCACCAGTCGCCGATCATTTCTTCGCGCGGCGACGCTCGCCGGTGGTGTCGTGGTCGGCGCAACTCCGATGATTAGCGCTGCTCGTTCGCCCATAACTCTGCGCTTGCAATCGACCTGGCCAGTCAAGGATATTTTTCACGAGTACGCGCGCGACTTCGGAAAAAAAGTGAACGACATGTCGGGCGGACGGCTCAAGATTGACGTCCTTCCAGCGGGCGCTGTAGTGAAGCCGTTTGATCTGATTGATGCCGTGTCGAAAGGCACGCTCGATGGCGGTCACGGCGTGCTCTCCTATTGGTACGGAAAGAATTCCGCGCTTGCTTTGTGGGGCTCCGGCCCAGCGTTTGGCATGGATGCGAACATGATTCTGGCCTGGCATCACTACGGCGGCGGCAGGGCGCTGCTGGAGGAAATTTACCGCACACTGAACCTGCAAGTCGCGTCGTTTTTGTACGGCCCGATGCCGACGCAACCGCTCGGCTGGTTCAAAAAGCCTGTTACTACGGTCGACGACTTTAAAGGCTTGCGCTATCGCACGGTCGGTCTGTCGATCGAACTGTTCACCGCGATGGGTGCGACCGTGAGCGCAACGCCAAGCGCTGAAATCGTCGCCGCGTTGGATCGTGGCTTGATCGACGCCGCAGAGTTCAACAACGCTTCGTCCGACCGTGCGCTTGGCTTCGCAGAGGTAGCAAAAGTCTGCATGTTGCAATCGTTCCACCAGTGTTCGGAAACGTTTGAACTCACCTTCAATCTGGCCCGCTTCAACGCGCTGCCCGCCGATCTCAAATCAGTCCTGAGCAATGCCGTGCAGGCGGCGTCCGCCGAGATGAGCTGGAAGGCGATTGACCGCTATTCGCAGGACTACATTGAACTTCAGGCGGGTGGCGTCAAGTTCTACAAAACCCCGGACGCCATCCTGCAGGCGCAACTCAAGGCCTGGGACGACATCACCAGGAAAAAATCGGCCGAAAATCCGATATTCAAAAAGGTGCTCGAGTCGATGGAAAAATTCGCAACGCGCGCCTGCCGCTGGCAGAACGACACTAACATCGACTTCAGAATGGCGTTCCGCCACGCCACAACGAAGAAGGCTTGACCGCCTCGGCGCCAGTCGGATTTTGGTTCGTTGGCGGTATCGTTGTGTTTATCGATGCGGGCTGGGAATTTTTACCGGTATCGCTGGCGCAAATTGAACATTCGTCGATTTCAGCCGACGGCACGCCGATCTCTCAATTCCAGGCGATCACCCCCAGCTGCAGCAGCGCTGCGCTCGATTAAGCGGATCATTGAAATCATCGGTTGCGCCGTTCGCACGACTAAATCCGACCGGTCGTTGCCCGATAGCGGACACTTTCATCCCCCGGAAAAATTAGGCCTTAGCGAACCACCATCACAGGGACTTCGCTGGCCGACAGAACCGATTGTGCAACGGACCCCAACAGTAGCGAGCCAATGGCGCCGCGCCCGCGCGAACCCATGATCAAGAGATCGACTTTGTTCTTTTTTGCCGATTTGAGGATCTCCTCTGCAGCGTGGCCCACAGCGTAGCTTGACGTGTAGTCGGCACCGTGCCGGTCGAGAAATTTGCCAATGGGACGCAGCACCTTCTCCGCTTCACTGGAATGGTAGAGATCGACGGTTTCGCGCCCCACCGCGTTCGCAGCGCGGGCAGGAATTGCGGGCTGCACATTCAGCACAAACAGATGCGGGGTAACACCGAGCAACCCCGTATGCTCGGTCAGGTAGGCGAGCATCTTCTTGGTGTCAGCGCTACCGTCGACCGCGAGCAATACTTTCATTCCAGACTCCTTTTGTTTATCTATGTTTCGATACGCCAGTATAGGTGGCGTCGCTATCGCCAATTCTGACGCAGGTCAACCGCCGGAGACTTCGCGATCGTGCCCGCCAACTAAAAAATCTTGCCAAATGGATTCAATCGAATGCCGCGCCGCAGGTGTTTCCAAGGCAAATCGGCCGGATCAGCTGCCATCGGTCCCGGCGCTTTAGCGACCAGAATCTGCTCGGCAATCGACGTGAAATCCGCGCGAAAATGCACCGAGCTTTTATTAACCAGAATCGCCTGTTCGGTAGGCTCGATGCCGACGTAGCGATACATCGCCTGATCCGCAAGCTGCGTTTTGTAGCTCGCGACCACGATACGCACGCCCTGATAGCGCAGGCAAGCCGACGGCCCGAGGCGCATTTTCATGCCGCGATAAAACGGGCCCGTCGCCGCGAAATTACCTTCATGTAGCGCCTCAACCATCCACGGCAATTGCAGCGGCGAATCATCGGGGATTCGGCTCTTGCCGCCCAGCGCGAAGTTGAGCGTTTTGCCGACCCCGATCTCGTGCGCCGCCTTCGCTGCTGCGCCGTCAACGACGAGCCCCGTGGCAGCGCGTTCCGCGCGGCATTCAAGCAAGGCACGCACCATGCCCATCGTGTCGCTGTCGCCGCCTGCGCCAGGGTTGTCTTGCGTGTCGGCGATGACGACTGGCTTGCGAGCCGTCTTCGCGATCAATTGAGCTTCGCGGACCGCGTCAATAGCGGTCAATACGCGTGCGTCCCATTCGCCTTCGGCGGCGAGTACACGACGCTCCAGTTTTTCCGCCGCAGCGTTAGCAGCCGCTTCATTGATCCCATAAGCCCACACCACTGGCGCGCAACCTTCGAAGTCCGCCGCCGGAAATCCGGGGGTAAATGATGCGCTCAGCACGCTCGCTGATTCAAGCTGCCCGACGAGCTTGTAGATGTCGTTGCCGGGGAACAAATCAGTGCATTGTGCGGTGATCGGAATCAGGTACGGCAGCACACGCGAAGCAAGCTTGGGCGCTTCGATGCCGCCGATGCGCTGCTTCAGATAAAACGCCGCACGCGCTCCTGTTTCAGCCATGTCGATGTGCGGATAGGTTCGATACGCAACCAGCATTTCTGCCAGCGCAAACATCTCGGGCGTGGTGTTTGAATGCAGATCAAGACTCACGGCTATTGGCATTTTTGGCCCGACGACTGCGCGCACACGTCGCAACAACTCGCCTTCGCCATCGGGGTGTGAATCCGTCACCATCGCGCCGTGCAGATCAAGGTAGATCATGTCGGCGTTGGCTTTTCGAATGCCATCACAGATCGCGCCTGCGATGCGGTCAAACGCATCGTCGGTGACCTGCGCGCTCGGGCTTGCTGCGGCCCACGCGGTGGGCACCAGCGTGTGCGCCGAGCCCATCTCGTTCATGAATCCCGAGATAGGAATATTTTGATTCTGGAAGCGCTCGAAAATTTCGTTACCGACGGAGACCGGTGGCCAGCCACCGCCCTGAACGAATCGCTCGTAGGTCGCACGCGAAGGTGCGAAGGTGTTGGTCTCGTGTTGAAAGCCGCCGATTGCTATGCGCATGTCAAAAACTGGAATCTGGGAATAGAGAACACAATGTAGCGCACTCACGCAGAGCTTCGCGAGGTTCGGCTCGACAATACCTGCGTTCAAGCACTCATCGAATGCGTACCCCATGATTACCGACGCCCTGCTCGCCTACCTGCACCACATCGCAGCGTTCGCGCTGGTGGCCATCCTTCTCGTCGAAATGGCATTGTGCAAGGCGGGCATGACGTCCGCACAAACGCGACAGCTCAAGTGCTACGACTTGTTCTAGTCAACACCTGATTAGCAAGGTGCCTCAACCTGGGAATCGTCATTCTGAGCTGCAGCGAAGGATCAGTGTGCATACTAAAACGCGTTCCACGGTGCTCAAGCGGTGCCGCCTGATGTTTCGCTTCGCACAACATGACAACCTTCCTGACAAGCCACTTTGCTGAGGCAGCTTGCTAATCAGGAGTCAACAATTAGGGAAATCGCCCCTCAGCCCCAAAGCAGCGATTACGACGGCACGTAGCAACAGGGGGCGGGACGACGTTGAATGAATCAACGTTGAGGGGAATGGGTTTCGCCCGTCCTCGCGAAATTTCCCGTGCTACGCCAGCGTTCGCAGCGCGCGCTGCTGACTCGCAAAGATCGCCCCGAGCCACAGCGCAATGGCAGAGAAAACTAGCCCGCGCTGCAAGCCCACCAACCCCGACGCACTCGCCGCAGCGGTCGTCCCCGATGAAGCATCAGCAATCCACCCGACCACGACCGGGCCGACGATCTGGCCCACGGCAAACACCATCGTGAACGCGCTGATGCCCTTCACCCAGTCGCTCGTAGGCAAGTTGTGGCGAACGAGCGCCGTGGTTGACGCGACGACCGATAAAAACACGCCACCAAACACAATCCCCGACAGCAGAATCACCGGCCACGCACTGGTCAGCGCGGGCAAGATCGTCGCGACGCCGAGCAAAGCGTTCAGCGTAGCCAGCGCACGACCGCTCTTGTGCCGCGCGAGGAGTCCGGCCCAGACGCGCGACGACGCCATGCACGCCACACCTAGCAACGCGTAGAACGTCGTGATCTGCCCGGCGCTCGCGCCCTGCTCGCGCAGCAGCGCAATCACAAACGTCATGTAGCCGATATAACCCACGCCAAACATCGTGTAGCCTGCGAGCGAAAACGTGAAGTCGCGCAAGCGCAGATGCGACTTTTCAGAAGACGAGTTAGACGCGGCTGGTATCAGTGGCCGCATCACCCGCGCGGGCCACGTCAGCGCGAGACTCCCAGCGACGCACAGCAGCGCCAACGCCCACCACGCCCATGCCCAGTTAGCGAAGCCCAGCCACTGGTGGTGACTATCCGTCGCGTTTAAGAGCGCAGGCACGAGCAACGCCGAAGCGGTGATCCCGATGCCCGAGCCGCCGTAGTAAATCCCCAACAGCAGAGAACTGCGGTTGCCGTGACTGGCATCCAGTGCGCCCAACCGCGCGGCTAGCACCCCGCCCGTGATGAACACTGTCGCGCTCGCCACACCCGCCGTCCAGCGTTGCACCAGCAGCATCGTGCCGTCGGTGAAAAACCCACACAGCCCCATGAACACGCTCGCACTCAACGCACCCCACACCATCACCGAAGCCGCACTGAACCGCCGCATCAACCACGGCGTCATTAATGCGCCGACAAAGTAGCCGAGCGCATTCGAGGTGTTCATGCTGCCGGCAAACGTATACGACCAGCCGAGGTCGGCACGCATTGGCGGCAACAGCAAGCCGTACGCGAATCGCGTGATGCCGAGCGATACGGCGGCACCGAGCGAAAGCGCGAAGGCAAGCGCGAGCGGCGACACCGTCGTCGGGTGTTTGTTCGGCGTCGAGTCGCTCAAAGCATCAACCGCGCAGAGCCCACAAAAGCCGTGTTCCGAACGCGCCCATCACCGCGCCGGTGATCAACGAGAGCACGGGCTTTGCCCGCATGTAAGCGCGCTGCGCCGGAGGCGTTGAGAAAAGATAAGCGAGGCCGATATGCCAGACGAGGCCCATCAAACCAACCATCATCACTGCAGAGATTCGCGTAATCAGCGCGGCGTTCGGATCAAGACATACCACCGCAACGCTGGTCCAGAACGCGAGAGATTTCGGGTTCGTCAGATTGGTCAGCAAGCCTTTGCGGAAGTAGCTTCGCTGCCCCGCTTCGTCTTCCCGAGCGACAACGACTTTGCCGGTATCGCGCATGGCATTGCGATCAACCCACATTGAGCGAAACAAAGAAAACGCCAGATAAAGCAGATACAACCCACCCACAGCGCGCAGCCCCGTTCGCAACGCCGGAGCCGCATCAAAAATTTTCTGCACCCCGAACACAGCGACCGCGACCCACATGAACGTGCCAGTCGCAATGCCGAACGCCACTCCCAACGCCGCCCGTCGCGAAGACGACGCCGCAGTGTGTGTCAAGAGCAACAAATTAGGCCCGGGAATGATGAGTGCCGCGAGGTAGAGCAGCGCGAGGGAGATGAGACTTGAGAACATAGCGAAAGTCTAACGCGGAGCTGGGCTCGACGTTTCGGAGTGCACCGAAATGTCAAGCCATCGCTTAAGCCCGTCCGGCAGGCCAGACGCGAAGTACAGCGTGTGCGCGTTCGCATCCTGCGAGACAAGCCTTTCGTACGAATCATCCCGAAGAATACGTGCGCTTGTAGGGTGGAACGCCTGCGGTTCCACCCTGTGCACTCCTCGCAAAGCGACGCGAAAAAATGCCTTCGGTCTGGCGCGAGGCAGAACCTCTTCGAGTTCCTCCCTACGCTTCCACATTCCGTTGAGTCGCAAACTCAAACCCTCGCCCTGGCGCGCTAGCCAACAGCCTCTGCGTATACGCATGCTTCGGCGTGATGAACACATCGCGCGCCGTACCCTGCTCCACCACCTCACCACGCTGCATCACAAGCACGCGATCACATATCTGAGCAGCGACGCGCAGGTCATGCGTGATGAACAAAATTGCGAGATTGAGTTGGGCCTGAATTTCTTCGAGTAGCTTCAACACTTGCGCTTGCACAGAGACGTCGAGCGCGGAGACCGCTTCGTCGCAAATCAGAACTTCGGGGTCGAGCGCAAGCGCGCGGGCGATGCTGATGCGTTGGCGTTGCCCGCCGGAGAATTCGTTGGGGTAGCGCGATAGAACATCGGGGGAAAGACGTACGAGGTTCATCAACTCGCGGGCGCGAGCCATCGCAGAGTTGCGTGAGACACCAAAATTCAGCGGCCCTTCGATGATGGCTTCGCCGACGCGCTGTCTTGGATCTAGCGAGCGGTACGGATCCTGAAAAATAATCTGGATGCGCTTGCGGGCAAGTTTGAGGCTGTCGCGCGAGACGCCGTCGAGCCGCGTGTTGCCGAGCTGCATGTCACCAACGGTGGGATCAATCAGCCGCGTGATGCATCGTGCGACGGTGCTCTTTCCAGAGCCGGATTCGCCAACAATACCGACGGTTTCTCCAGGATGTAAGGTGAAGCTCACATTCTTCGCGGCCTCGGTTGTGCGCTTCTTCTGGAACCAGCCCCCGCTGGAATAGGTTTTGCCCAGTCCGGTGACGGACAGCAGCGCGGCCTCGTCGTGCAGAGTGCCCTCGGCCGGCGGTTCAGTGCCGGGCACGGAGGCGATGAGCATTTGCGTGTACGCCTCACGCGGTTGGCGCAAGACTTGATCCTTGGTGCCCGCTTCGACCTGTTTGCCGTTTTGCAGCACAACCACGCGATCCGCAATTTCGGCGACGACACCCATGTCATGCGTGATGAAGAGCACCGCCGTGCCGCGTTCGCGTTGCAGCGTTTTAATGAGCGACAGTACTTCAGCTTGCGTCGTTACGTCGAGCGCCGTAGTGGGCTCGTCAGCGATCAAAAGTTTCGGCTCAAGAATCAGCGCCATCGCGATCATGATGCGCTGACGCTGACCGCCTGAGAGTTGATGCGGATAGCTGCTGAAAATGCGATCGGGCTCTGGCAGTTTGACTGCCTCGAACATCGCGAGCGTCTTTGCTTTGCGCTCGTTGGCTGAGAGTTGCGTGTGTTCGGCGAGTAATTCATCGAGCTGATCGCCGCAGGTCATGACCGGATTTAGCGCCGTCATTGGCTCCTGAAAAACCATCGCAATGTCATCACCGCGTTTGCCGCGCAATGCAGCGGGCGACAGCGTGAGCAGGTTCTCGTCGCCCAGCAAAATCTCTCCTGCGGAGACACGCACGTTGTCGGGTAGAAGACCCATCACCGCGAATGAGATGACCGATTTGCCGGAGCCGGATTCACCCAGGAGACAGAGAATCTCGCCAGCGTTGACATCGAAGCTGATGTTTTCGGCGGCGAAGGGGCGGTCGGCCCCCCCAGGCAGCGCGACGGAGAGATTGCGGACGGAGAGAACGGTGGTACTACCCCCTCCCCCCTCATGGGGGAGGGCTGGGGAGAGGGGGATCGTGGATGCACGAGGCGGCGTGGCTTCGGTCTCCGCCGTCCCCCTCTCCCCCAACCCCACGAGGGGGGAGGGGGGTAAAGCCGTACTCATCGCTTCTCTCCCCGCTTGTTGAATTTCGGATCAAGCGTGTCACGCAGACCGTCGCCGAGCATATTCACTGCGAGCACCGTAAATGCCAGAAAAATCCCGGGGAACCACATGTTGTGGGGTGCTGAAGAAAAGACCACGCGGGCTTCAGCCATGATGTTGCCCCACGTAGGAATTTCGCTGGGCAAACCGAGACCGAGAAAGCTCAAAATCGCTTCCAGCAAAATCGCCGACGCGCACACGTAAGTACCCTGCACGACCATCGGCGCAACCGAATTTGGCAACACATGTTTCAACAAAATTTTCCACGTAGGCGTACCCACTGAAATCGCGGCTTCGATGTACGGTTCTTCACGAATCGAGAGCACCAGGGCGCGCACCAGCCGCGTCACGCGAGGAATTTCGGGCACGGCAATCGCGATGATCACGGTGGAGAGTTGTGCCCCCCATGCGGCCACCAATGCAATCGCAAGCAGGATGCCAGGGATCGCCATCATGCCGTCCATCACGCGCATCAGGATGGCGTCAACACGACGAAAGTAGCCTGCCGTCAAACCGAGAAACGTCCCGATGATCAAGGAGACGACAGCCACTGTCACGCCGACGACCAGCGAGACGCGAATGCCGTAAATCACGCGGCTATACACGTCTCGACCGAAGCTGTCGGTGCCCATCAAAAACGTATACGGCACCGTCTTGTTATCCGGCCCGGTCCAGTCGGCCGTGGTCATCGGTTTCTGGTTCATGTTGATGGCGTCGAGCCACGCAGGATCAACCGTGCCAAGCACCGGAGCAAGGATGGCCAGGATCACCAGCACCGAGAGCACGATGAGACCGAAGCGGACTGCGCCGTTTTTCAGGACGCGTTTGACTGTGGAGTTCATGTCCGACGCCCTTGTGGGAGCGGCTTTAGCCGCGATTCCACGGAGCCATCATCGCCGGGGTCGCCAACGCTTTCGCGGCTAAAGCCGCTCCCACAAAAACCGCCTTGCACGGTATTAATAGCGAATCCTCGGATCAAGGAACAGGTACGACACATCCACCAGCAAATTCACCATCACATACAAAAACGCAAAGAACAAAATCACCCCTTGAATCACCGGGAAGTCGCGCGCGAGCACGGCGTCAACCGTGAGCGTTCCCAAACCGGGAATCGAGAACACACTTTCGGTGACGACAACGCCGCCAATCAACAGCGCAATGCCGATACCGATCACCGTGACGATTGGCACCGCAGCGTTCGCCAGCGCATGTTTGATCAGCACGCGGGACTCCGGCAGGCCCTTGGCGCGCGCGGTGCGTACGTAATCCTCAGTCAGCGCCTCGGAGACGCTTGCTCGCGTCACACGCGCAATGAGCGCGACATACACAATCGATAACGTAAACGCAGGCAGAAGCAAGTGATGCAGCCACGGCCCAATGCCATTGTTAAATGGCTTGTAGCCCTGCACCGGAAACCAGTCGAGGCTCAACGAGAAGAAGTAGACGAGCAGATAGCCGAGCACAAACACCGGGATCGAAAAGCCGAGCACCGAGAATCCCATCAACGCACGATCCAGCCAGCCGCCGTGACGCCAGGCTGCGAGCGTGCCGAGCGGAACCGCGACCAGCACCGTGATAACGATCGTCAAGAAAGCGAGCGACAGCGTCGGCGCCAGACGTTCGCCGATCAACCCAACGACGTCCTTCTTGAAGAAAAATGATTGCCCGAGATCGCCCATGACGAGGCCCTTGCCCCAGATGCCAAGCTGGGTGAGGAACGAGCGATCCAGCCCAAGCTCAGTGCGAATGCGGGCGATGTCTTCGTTGGTCGCCATGTTGCCCGCGATTACGGCAGCAGGGTCACCGGGAACGAGCCGGATGAGTGTGAACACGATGATCGCGACGATGATCATCACCGGAATCGTCGCGATGATTCGCTTGAGTAGAAAATTTCCCATAGCGGCAACAATACCCTACGCGCAACGTGCACGCAGCTTTTCCGCGAAAATATGGAATCCGAACGGATACGATCCGAAAATGAAACGTATCTTGTGGGAGCGGCTTTAGCCGCGATTGGGTGCGATGTCACCATTCGCGGCTAAAGCCGCTCCCACAAAAATCTTCAACCCCACTTGTCCCCATCATCATGAACCTATGTCTCACACTGCCCACCACCATGCAATTTGTCGATCACGGCGCGGGTGGCCCGGCGGACTGCATGCGGATCAACACCGGGCCGTTACCCGTGGTGGGTGACGATGAGGTGCTCATTCGCGTCGCCGCGGCCGGCGTAAATCGTCCGGACATCTCGCAACGCTCGGGCTCGTATCCTGCTCCCGCCGATGCGTCGCAGGTCATGGGCCTTGAAATCGCGGGTGTAATCGTTGCTGTCGGCAGCGCTGTGAAGCGCTGGAAGGTCGGCGACGCGGTTTGCGCGCTGACACCGGGCGGCGGCTACGCGGAATATTGCAAAACACCCGCCGCGCACTGCCTGCCAATTCCTGCGGGCTTGTCGATGCTAGAAGCGGCCGCGTTATGCGAAACATTCTTCACTGTGTGGGCCAACGTGTTTGATCGTGCGCGTTTGACTGCGGGCGAGACGCTGCTCATTCACGGTGGATCAAGCGGCATCGGCTCTACCGCAATCCAGCTCGCAAAAGCGTTCGGCGCGAGCAAGGTGATCGTCACCTGCGGCGAACAGGCAAAGATTGATTACGCGCTGAAACTCGGTGCCGACGTCGGCATCAATTACAAAACCGAGGACTTCGTTGAGGCGACCAAAGCCGCGACCGAGGGCCGTGGTGCCGACGTCATTCTCGACATGGTCGGCGCGCCCTACTTCCAGAAAAACTTAGCCGCCGCCGCGCTTGAAGGTCGCATCGCCCAGATCGCCTTTCAGCACGGCGTGAAGGCCGAGATCAATATGCAGCCGCTGATGATGAAGCGATTGACATGGACGGGCTCGACGCTGCGCGCGCGACCGAAGTCGGCGAAGGCTGCGATTGCCGCGTCGCTCGAATCTCAGGTGTGGCCAAAATTTGCCCAGAACGCCGACGCGTTGCGTCCAAACATTCACGCGACGTTCGCACTATCCGAGGTCATCAAAGCGCACCAAATGATGGAAGCGGGCACTCATTTCGGGAAAATCGTGTTGCGTATAGAGGCATAACAGCTTTGGCGTGAAATGACGTCTGCATTGGGGCTATGCGCTTAAAACACTTTAAGTCGATAAATCGATAAATCAGCAGTCAGCGCCGGTAAATTCTTGCGTTAAGAATAAAGCTGTTTGGCTTGCGACTGCTCATTTATTGCCTTTTAATCAGCCTAAAAGTCACGTAAAACTGCCGCATTTTGGTGCATCAAGTGCTGTTGCCGCAGCGCAACATTTCCAATGCTTATAGGCCACATGGCCCCGGTTTACATGACGTTCAGCGGGTCCAGTGCTTAAATGTTACGAAGACGTGACACTGGATGTTTCAAGATGTCGCGGAAAAAATTTAACGCACACTGCCAATCCATTTCTGGGGGTAAGAACATGAAAAGAAGTATCGTCGCAACCGCTGTAAGCGCTGTGCTTGCTACTGGCGCATTCGCGCAGAACGTCACGCTCGCTGGTCTGGTCGACGTATTTGCTGGCTCGATCCAGTATTCGGGCGACAAGCGAACCGCCAAAGTTGATCCAAACGGCATGACGACCTCGTGGTGGGGCCTTTCAGGCTCCGAGGATCTGGGCGGTGGCTTGAAAGCTGAGTTCAAAATTTCTTCGTTTTTCCGTCCAGACACGGGGGCTGTGGGTCGATTCGGTGGCAACGAAAACTTCTTCAGCCGGGATGCCTGGGTCGGCCTCTCCGGCGGTTTCGGTTCGGTTCGCGTGGGTCGCGATCTGGCCCCGAACTTCCTGCCAACGGTCGTCTTCAACGCGTTTGGCGATTCCTTCGCGTTCTCGCCGCTCGTGCTGCACGCCAACGTTCCGCTATTTAACGGCACTAACTGGGCTTCTGTGAATGCCGGTGACACGGGCTGGAGTAACCAGGTTCGCTACACGACGCCTAACCTTGGCGGTTTCACCGGCAACGTTCACTACCAGCTGGGCGAAGTTGCGGGCAACAGCGGCAACCGGAACTACGGCGCGAACTTCCTGTACTTTGGTGGCCCGTTCGCATTGGGCGGCTTCTTCCACAACGTGCGCACCAACAATCCGAACGCGGGCACCGTGGGTGACGTGAAGGTTGGCTTCAATCAGCAAAAAGCATGGATGTTGTCGGCCAAGGCCAGCTTCGGTCCAGCGAATTTTTACGCCAACTACGAAAAGGCGAAAAACGACAACTACGCAGGCGCTGCAGGCAGCGCCGAGAGCAAGACCTCAAGCGTAAGTGCCGACGTCGCGGCAGGTCCTGGCAAGTTCCTGCTCGCCTACGCCAACACGAAGTGGACAACCGCACCGGTCACCGCACGTAACAATACCAAGCGCAGCACGTTCTCGGTTGGCTACGACTACGTATTGTCCAAACGCACCGACGTCTACACCGTATTGATGAACGACAAGATCACCAATTTTGATCGCGGCAACTCGTTTGCGGTGGGTGTGCGTCACAAGTTCTAACCGCCGCCTTGCGGATGTAAAGACGGCACCCGAGGGTGCCGTCTTTATTTTTCCTGCAAGCGGCAAGTTAGTACCAGGTCACGACGCCTGTTTTGACGTCAAGCATCGCACCGACGATCTTAATTTCGCCCTTCTGCTGCATCTCACGCAGCACCGGGCTCTTGGTCACGATGTCGTTGACCGTACGCTTGACATTCGCCTCAGCCACCATCTGAACGAACGCATCGTTCTTGGAGGAGCGATCACCCGCCATCGACACATCAGCAACGGCAGGTTTGATCTTCGCGAGCATGCCTGTCAAATTTCCGAGTACCGCGTCATCGCATGCGCCCTTGATCGCACCACAGCTTGAATGACCGAGCACCACGACGACTTTGGATCCCGCAAGCTTGCTGGCAAATTCCAGGCTACCCAAAATATCTTCGTTGACAAAGTTGCCCGCAACGCGCGCGCTGAACACATCGCCAATGCCCTGATCAAACACAATCTCAGGGCCTGCGCGGCTGTCGATGCAGCTGACAATCGTCGCCATCGGATATTGCGCATAGCCGGTGGTCTTCACCTGTTTCATCAGATCGCGTTTGATCATGTTGCCACCCACAAAACGCTTGTTGCCGTCTTTCAACGATGCCACCGCCGAATCCGGCGTCATCCTGGCTTGCCCGGCCTTGTCCAGCGTCGCGTAATCGGCAGACGGCGCAACGCTCGCGCAGCCGACCAAACCCAATGTCCCCACTGCAAACATCATCGCCACCAACAATCTTTGAATCAACATATTGCCCCCTCGATAGTGCGGGCGCGGCGCGCCCGAGAAGTGAATTATTCGGCGCAAAGTTGTGCAGAACGACAAGATTTGGCTTAAATGTTCTTAATCGTCGTGATTGTTGCTTGACTGGTCGGCGGTGCCGTTGTGGCAGCAGGGCGGTCAGCGCCCTTCCTGCTTGCTGTGAATAGCCATAAAAAAAGCAGCCGAAGCTGCTTTTTATCCAAACCAGATTGGCTAGTTCCGACTCTTGTCAACCAGCTTGTTGGCCTTGATCCAGGGCATCATCGCGCGCAGCTTCTCACCCACGACTTCGATGGAATGCTCGCCCATCAGACGACGGCGCGACAACAACGTCGGTGCGCCCGCCTTGTTTTCCAGAATAAAGCTCTTCGCGTATTCGCCGGTCTGAATGTCTTTCAGGCACTGGCGCATTGCGTTTTTGGTGTCTTCGGTGACGATCTTTGGGCCGGTGACGTATTCGCCATATTCCGCGTTGTTCGAGATCGAATAATTCATGTTGGCGATGCCGCCTTCATAGATCAGATCGACGATCAGCTTGAGTTCGTGCAGGCACTCGAAGTACGCCATTTCCGGCGCGTAGCCCGCTTCAACCAGTGTCTCGTAGCCAGCCTTGATCAGCTCAACCGTGCCGCCGCACAAAACCGCCTGTTCGCCGAACAGATCGGTCTCGGTCTCTTCGCGGAAATTGGTTTCGATGATGCCGGCCTTGCCACCACCGTTAGCCGATGCATAAGACAGCGCTAGCGCGCGCGCCTTCTTAGAGGAGTCCTGATGCACAGCGACCAGGTGCGGCACGCCGCCACCTTGCGTGTACGTATTGCGCACGGTGTGCCCTGGCGCCTTCGGTGCAACCATCCAGACGTCAAGATCAGCTCGCGGAACTACGCAGCCGTAGTGCACGTTAAACCCGTGCGCGAAGGCGAGCGATGCGCCCTTCTTGATGTTTGGCTCGATATCGTTCGCGTAAACCGCACCAATCTGCTCGTCTGGCAGCAACATCATGACCACGTCGGCGGTCTTGACGGCTTCGGCGACTTCGGCGACTTTCAGGCCCGCCTTCTTTGCTTTGTCCCAGCTCGGTCCACCTTTGCGCGCGCCAACGGTGACTTTACAACCGCTGTCATTCAGGTTTTGCGCATGGGCATGACCTTGTGAGCCGTAACCGACGATGGTGACTTTTTTGCCTTTGATCAGCGAAAGATCGCAATCTTTATCGTAATAAACTTTCATATCTGTCTCCCTTTTTGTTGTCCATTAAATCTTCAAAATCCGTTCGCCGCGGCCAATACCTGAGGCACCAGTACGCACTGTTTCCAGAATCGTTCCGGGCTCGATTGCCGCGATAAAGGCGTCAAGCTTATCGCTGTCGCCCGTCAGTTCGATGGTGTAGCTCTTTTCGGTCACGTCGAGAATGCGGCCACGGAAAATATCCGCCAGGCGCTTCATCTCGTCGCGATCTTTGCCAGCAGCGCGCACCTTCACCAGCATCAGCTCGCGCTCAATGTGATTGCCGTCAGTTAAGTCAACGACCTTCACGACTTCGATCAATTTGTTCAGCTGTTTGGTAATTTGCTCGATGATGTCGTCAGAGCCGTGGGTGACGATGGTCATGCGACTCATCGTCGTGTCCTCGGTCGTGGCAACTGAGAGCGAATCGATGTTGTAGGCGCGCGCGGCGAACAGGCCAACCACGCGGGCCAGTGCGCCGGGTTCGTTTTCAAGGAGGATGGAGAGGATGTGCCTCATGCTTACAGCTCCTCCGCCAGAATCATCTCGGACAAGCCTTTACCGCCCGGAATCATCGGGAACACGTTCTCGGTTTCGTCGGTGATAAAGTCCATGAACACGAGGCGATCTTTCAGCGCCAGCGCTTCGCGCATTGCGCCTTCAACGTCGCCTGCTCTTTCGATCTTCATACCAACGTGACCGTAGGCCTCGGCGAGTTTCACGAAGTCCGGTAGGGCGTCCATGTAGCTCTCGGCGTAACGGTTACCGTAAAAGAATTCCTGCCACTGCCGCACCATGCCGAGCGAGCGGTTGTTCAGATTAATGATCTTCATCGGAATGTGATACTGCTTGCAGGTCGACAGCTCCTGAATGCACATCTGCACGCTACCCTCGCCCGTGATGCAGGCGACCGTTGCATCAGGGTTCGCGAGCTGCGCGCCCATCGCATACGGAATGCCGACGCCCATCGTGCCCAGACCGCCGGAATTGATCCAGCGACGCGGCTTGTCGAACGGGTAATACTGCGCGGCCCACATCTGATGCTGGCCGACGTCACTGGTGATGATTGCGTCACCGTTGGTTGCTTTCCACAGCGCCTGCACAACGGCTTGTGGCTTGATGCGACCGTCCGCTTTCGCCGGCTTGAACGCAAGGCAGTTTTTGCTTTGCCAACCTTTGATCGTGGTCCACCAGGCTTTGAGCGCTGCCGCATCCGGCTTTTTCTCACTGGCCTGAACAAGGTTGATCATTTCGTCGAGCACGTCGCGAACGTAGCCGACGATTGGCACGTCGACCTTCACGCGCTTCGAGATCGACGACGGATCAATATCGATGTGAATAATCTTGCGCCCATCGCGGAAAAAGTGGCCCGGATTGCCGATGACGCGATCATCAAAACGCGCGCCTACCGCAAGCAGCACATCGCAATCCTGCATCGCGTGATTGGCCTCGTACGTTCCATGCATGCCAAGCATGCCGACGAATTGTGGATCGCTCGCTGGGAAGCCGCCGAGGCCCATCAACGTGTTTGTACACGGAGAACCGAGCATGCGCACGAGCTTTGTCAACTGTGCCGAGGCGTCGTTCAACACCACGCCACCGCCGGCATAAATCATCGGACGCTTGGCTTCTAGCAGCAACTGCACGGCCTTTTTGATCTGCCCGCTATGGCCCTTGCCCGACGGGTTGTAGCTCCTCATCGTGATCTCTTTCGGATACTCGAACGCGCATTTGTTCGCCGTCACATCCTTCGGAATGTCAACGAGCACGGGGCCGGGACGACCGGTGGAGGCGATGTAGAACGCCTTCTTAATCGTTGCCGCCAGATCCTTCACATCTTTCACCAGAAAGTTGTGTTTGACACAAGGGCGGGTAATGCCGACGGTGTCGCATTCCTGAAACGCGTCCTGCCCGATGGCATGGGTCGGTACCTGACCCGAAATGATGACGACAGGAATCGAATCCATGTACGCCGTGGCGATGCCGGTGACCGCATTGGTGACGCCGGGGCCGGAGGTGACAAGACAGACGCCAATCTTCTGCGACGAGCGCGAATACGCGTCTGCCGCGTGAACAGCCGCCTGCTCGTGCCTAACCAGCACATGCTTGAATTTGTCTTGTTTGAATATCTCGTCGTAGATATTGAGTACCGCGCCGCCCGGATAGCCGAAAACGAATTCGACCTTTTCTTCGGCGAGACAGCGGATGAGTATTTCCGCGCCCGTGATGTGCTGCTGCTGTGACATGTTCTTCCTCAAGAGTTTATTGATGCCGCACGTCGCTGGGTGATGACGCATGGCCCCTGAGGGCAATTCAAAACTGGGTATTCACGGCCTCGCGCACGCTCTGCACGGGTTGATAAATCGTTGCTTGTGGCTGACTTCAACCCGTGTGCCCTCGACTCGCCCAAAATGGGTAAATCAAAGCGCCACGGTGTCCGAACCGATAAGTATATAAAAAGTAGACCGTGCGCGGCGCTTTGTCCTACAAAGGGTCACATCGCCAGCCGATATTGCACGCTCGGCGTGGCATGAACAATGCGTAGAACGACTGGACGTCTCGCATGGCGATCTGTGTCAGGCACCTCCGTGCCATCGCAAAAAACGCGCTAATGAAGAG
>Ga0209181_10003311_pt1 | contig 25063 bp, 25 predicted proteins | sample MAT05_FD_187208 | JGI IMG/M metagenome (GOLD analysis project Ga0209181, IMG submission 187208) | Freshwater microbial communities from Lake Fryxell liftoff mats and glacier meltwater in Antarctica - MAT-05 (SPAdes) (version 2) | ecosystem: Environmental > Aquatic > Freshwater > Ice > Liftoff...
TACCGGATCAAGTATTTGCCCCTCATGCAACCAGTTGCCATAAAATAAAGCTAACTGGTCTTTCCAGTTCAACTGCCACTTGGTAAGTACATGTTTTTCCAAAGCATGATGCGCTTTTAAAATAACCATTGGTGCTGCTGCTTCAAAACCAACACGCCCTTTAATACCGATGATGGTATCACCCACATGAATATCTCTGCCGATACCATAAGGACCTGCCATTTTTTGAACTGCCTGTATGGCTTCTGACGGATGAGCAAATTCTTTTCCATTAATAAAAAACAGTTCTCCTTTCCTGAATCCCAATTCCAAACTACTAACCACAGATTCTGTAACCTGCGTTGGCCAAGCTTCTTCGGGCAACATGCCCTTGCTGTTCAGAGTTTCTTTACCGCCAACACTGGTGCCCCACAAACCTTTATTTATAGAGTACATCGATTTATCAAAGTTCATCTCCACGCCTTTGTTTTTTAAATAAGCAATTTCATCTTCACGGCTTAATTTTAAGTCACGGATGGGTGTACAAATTTCTACACCCGGTATCATGATGTTGAAGATCATGTCAAACCTAACCTGGTCGTTACCTGCACCGGTACTGCCATGGGCAACAATATCTGCATTTAAATGCTGTACATGCTCTGCGATAAAAACGGCCTGGCTTAACCGCTCGGCACTAACACTTAAAGGATAGGTATTATTTTTTAACACGTTTCCAAAAACAAGGTACTTGATTATTTTATCGTAATAACTTTTAACAGCATTAACAGTGGTATGCGATTTTACACCCAATTTGTAAGCATGGGCTTCAATCTTTTTTAATTCTTCTTCGTCAAATCCACCGGTATTTACAATTACCGAATGCACTTCGTAACCTTTTTCTTCTGTGAGATATTTTACACAGTAAGTTGTATCTAACCCGCCACTAAAACCCAAAACAACTTTCTTGCTCATCCTGTTTTATTTTAAAAATTAAAAAAATAACGAAGTACTGATTTTGATGAGCCACCGCCTTCTTTACGCTGCAAAAATTTTATCATTCTACTTTGCTTTATCCGCATAAAGCGTTCATACAATTTTGAATGTTGCTTAAACTCCTGCTTGGTTTCTTCAGGCGTATAATGATCCACAGGGTCGAAAAGCATGGCTGTACACATACAATTTTTACGCTCCTTACTCATAAGTATATCATAATTAACGCAGCTTTTGCAGCCTGCCCAAAACTGCTCGTCTATTGTAAGTTCAGAATAGGTCACCGGTTCATAGCCGAGGTCAGAGTTTATTTTCATCACCGCAAGGCCAGTAGTTAATCCAAATATTTTTGAATCGGGATATTTTTCACGGCTCAGTTCAAAAATCCGTTTCTTAATAGCTTTTGCAACTCCTGTTTTTCTGTAAGCCGGAGAAACGATCAAACCGCTGTTGGCAACAAATTTATTATGCTCCCATACTTCTATGTAGCAAAAGCCAACCCAATCGCCATCGGTTGTTACAGCAATAACCGATTTTCCTTCCAGTATTTTTTGCTCTACATATTGCGGTGTACGCTTGGCAATACCTGTGCCCCGGGCTTTTGCTGAGGATGCCATTTCATCAGTGATGAATGTTGCGTATTTACTATCGGCTGCAGTTGCAACCCTGATAATTATATGACTGTTTTCCAATTGTAAAAAATTGAAAGAGATGATTAAAGAATGTTACAAAAGAATTTTCGGAGATTTTTTTCACTGACAGGGGCAGGTTTTAGCTACTCGTCCTATCAGCATCCACGTCGGGATCTGGGTATAAATACAAACGGGTGCTCCACAAGGCACAGTGTACCCCTTGAGGGAGAATTTGTATTTACGATATGTAATTGTACGCTGTTCAATGTATTGCTTACTGTGATTAACATCACAAAAGTATATTATTTAGAAAACATTGAGCAAAAAAATATGTTAAGCTTCAATTAATGCAAATCAGCATCAACTAACAAACTTCTCCAGCTCCTCCGCAATCTTACGATCGTTGCTTAAACGGGGCACTTTATTTTGTCCGCCGAGCTTGCCAATGCTCTTCATATAATCTATAAAGCCATTCTTTTTTACAGGAGATATTTTTAATTGCTGCAGAATATTTCCACCAATAAGATCATCGTAGTAAACATTTCGTTTACGAAGATTGTCATCTACTTTTTTTGAAAACGCTTTCATATCGGCAGGCGTATTCTCAAATTCGATAAACCATTCGTGATAACTCTTCCCGGCATCGGTTGAAATTTTTGGAGCCACGGTAAATTCTGTTATGGGAATATTTTCTTCTGCCGCGGCCTGCAATAATGCGGCTTCTACTTCTTCGCTGATTACATGCTCGCCAAAGGCAGATATAAAATGTTTGGTGCGGCCGGTAACTACAATGCGATAAGGATCGGTTGAAACAAATTTTATCGTATCGCCAATATTGTATCCCCAAAGGCCGGCATTACTGTTGATGACCAATGCATAGTTCTCCCCTATTTTTACATCCCTCAACGTCAGGCGGGCGGGGTTTTCATTAAAAATTTCGCCAGCAGGTACAAATTCAAAAAATATTCCGCTGTTGGTATTCAACAATAAACCTTCGGCATGTTGCGAATCCTGGAAAGCAAAAAACCCTTCGCTGGCCGGAAACAATTCTATACAATCAATTTTGCGCCCGATACTTTCAAAAAGTTTTGCTTTATACGGTTCAAAATTTACGCCACCCTGCACCATCAAATTAAAATTTGGGAACAGTTCTCCAACCCTTTTTCCACTTTTCTCTGTCAGCCTGTCAAAGTACATCTGCATCCATGGCGGTATTCCGCTGATGAGTGTCATATCTTGGTTAATCGTTTCTTCAACAATCTTATCCAGCTTTTCTTCCCACTCATCAATACAATTGGTAGAATAAGATGGTAATTGGTTTGATCTTAAATATTTTGGGATATGGTGATTAACGATACCACTAAGTCGTCCCGTTGGTATACCGCCCACTCTCTCCAATACGGGAGAGCCACTTAAAAAAATAAGTTTGCCGTTGGCAAATTTCGTGTTCCCGGTTTCGGCCATATAACAAAGCAAAGCGTTACGTGCTGTGTTAATGTGATTGGGGATAGAATCTTTGGTGATGGGTATATATTTTACGCCGCTGGTTGTTCCGCTGGTTTTAGAAAAGTATATAGGTTGCCCCCTCCATAAAACATTGTGGGTACCTTGTTTTATTTTTTCGATATAGGGCTTAAATGCTTCGTAATCTCTCAGGGGAACTTGCTTAACAAAATCTTCGTAGGTTTTAATGGCAGCAAAGTCATGATCTTTTCCAAAAACAGTTTTAGCAGCGGTTTTTATAAGCTGGTTAAAAATTGTCTGCTGATCGGCCTCAGCCGTTTCCATTCCCTTTTTTATCTGCTTGTATATATAACCGGCAAAAGGTTTTGCCAAAATGGATTTTATCTTCATTGCACTGTGTTCAATCGGTAAAAAACAAAATTAAGCTTCTTTTGGGTTTGAGAAATGTAAAGATTTATAAACGGAAAATTATTTACAATCACATGACCATTCAGTATCCATATCTATAACCGTTACTACAACCAACCCATCATCTTTTGGTGCAAAAACAATACGCACATGCTGTTTATCTTGCGTAAACCCTTCAACCGGAAATGTCTTACCTCTTTTATCATTCTGAATTTTTTTGTAATTGATTGTTCCGCTTTTAAGTATCTCTCTTATTTCGGATTCATCAATTTTACGGCAATCCATCCGGCATTTGGCGTGTTTGCTGAAGATGAGATTTGTTGTGCTACGATTAAAACCAGCGGCTTCATCCGGCTTTGTATCTGAAGGTAATATGGCAGGAACAGTTATGCGGTCTTCGGTTTGTTCTGTCTTAGGTTTTTGAGAAGTTGTGCCACGCTGATTTTTCTTAACAAAAAATAATAGCAGCGCAGCAGCAATCAGCATTATAAATGGCAGATATTTTTTTAGCATGTTGCAAGTTACAACTACTCGGTCTTTTTGAACTACAAAAATAGGTATATAGAAGTATCATAAATATCTATGTGTTTTCTATTGCTTTTCTATCATTCTATGTGGTTCACGGCTATCTGCGTTCTATTCATTAATTTTGCCCCAATGAACAAAACGGTAGCATTACATACATTGGGCTGTAAACTTAATTTCTCCGAAACCTCCTCCATTGGAAGGTTGCTGGAGAATGATGGTTTTGAAAAAAGGAATTTTGACGAAGTAGCCGATGTATATGTGATAAACACCTGCTCTGTTACTGATAATGCCGATAAGGAATGCCGCATGCTGGTACGCCGCATTCAGCGCAAAGCACCAGAGGCTTTGGTTGTTATTACCGGTTGCTATGCACAATTAAAACCGCAGGAGATTGCTGCAATCCCCGGTGTTGACCTTGTATTGGGTGCTGCAGAAAAATTCAATATTGCCACGCACCTAAAAGAAATCAGTAAAGGAGATAGTACAAAGATCTGTAGCTGCGATATTGAAGATGTAAATGAATTTACAGCCTCCCATTCCATCAACGATCGTACCCGTGTATTTTTAAAAGTGCAGGACGGATGTGATTATAACTGTTCGTTTTGCACCATTCCCATGGCGAGAGGAAAAAGCAGGAGCGACAGTATCAACAATGTAATTGCCAATGTAGAAGCCATTGCAACTCAGGGCGCAAAAGAGATTGTGTTAACGGGGATTAATTTGGGGGATTTTGGCCCCACTGCCCCCCAAAGGGGGGATTTAGGGCAAGGCTCTAATAAAGAGAATTTCTTTTCTTTAATAAAAGAGTTGGATAAAACACAAGGTGTAGAACGATTCAGAATTTCTTCGATCGAACCAAATTTACTTACCAACGATATCATTGAATTTGTAAGCAACAGCAATAAATTTATGCCGCATTTTCATATTCCTTTGCAAAGCGGGAGCGATAAAATACTTGGCTTGATGAGACGACGGTATAAAAGGGATTTATATACCGAACGTGTTGGGCTTATAAAAACAATGATGCCGCATTGCTGTATTGGAGTGGATGTGATCGTTGGTTTTCCCGGCGAAACGGATGAAGATTTTAAAGAGACATTTGATTTTTTGCAGCAGTTGGATATATCTTACCTGCACGTGTTCACTTATTCAGAAAGAACAAATACTTTGGCAGCAGGCATGAAACCGGTTGTTCCTGTTCATGTAAGAAATGAAAGAAATAAGGAGTTACGAAACCTGAGTTATCAGAAAATGCAATACTTTACCAATGAGCATATTGGTGAAACCCGTAAAGTGCTTTTTGAAACAAAAAACAAAAATGGTATGATGGAAGGTTATACCGATAATTATATAAAAATTACAACCCCCTTTAACGCCGCATGGGAAAAAAGTATAGTAGAATGGAAAATATAAATTCCGAACAGCTAAATAAATATCAGGTTACCGTGCATTTTGATATGGACGAAGAATTCATGACTTTTGTACCATCGCACCGGGTTTATATAAACAGCCTCATTGAAAAAAACATACTGGACTACTATACCGTAAGTATGGAAAGCCAGAAAAGCTGGATGGTATTTAATGCTGCCAGCAAAATTGAAGTGGAAGAATACCTCAGCAAATCTCCGTTATATCGTTATTGGACTATTGAGATTGATGAATTATTTGTTTATGATGGGCAATCTTACCGGTTACCGGCGGTGCAGTTGAACTAATTTCTTAAAAAATTTTGTAGAAAACATTTAACCCTTATCTTTGCCATCCCAAAATAAAAAGGGAGCATAGCTCAGTTGGTTTAGAGCATCTGCCTTACAAGCAGAGGGTCCGCGGTTCGAACCCGTGTGCTCCCACAAAGAAAAGGTTCACTATGGTGAACCTTTTTCTATTTAAGGCGTTAATTTCCTTGTCTTGATTCAAAAAAATCAACCTATTTTTGTCACATAAACATGTCAATTTACACAAATACAAAATTCCAGGAAGACACAGATACCATAACGGTAACTGAATCGTACTGTAGCCTCATTGTTTGGAACGATGAAGTGAACACTTTTGAATGGGTGATTGAAACCCTGATTGATGTTTGCGGCCACTCAACCGAGCAGGCCGAGCAATGTGCTGTAATTATTGATGCCAAAGGCAAGTACGCCGTAAAACAAGGCAGCTACGATATTTTAAAACCCCAATGCGATGCCATCACCGAAAGGGGCATCAACGCTACGGTTGAAGTAGTAGCTAATTAATTTCCATGTTTCTCCTCAATAACGATTTATTTTTTCCGGCTTTGCAAACGGCAGATGAACATGGCTTACTGGCTATTGGCGGAGACTTAAGCACCGAACGTTTATTATTGGCATACCGCAGCGGCATCTTCCCGTGGTTTAATGAAGATGAACCCATTTGCTGGTGGAGCCCCGACCCCCGTTTTGTTTTATCCCCTGCCGAACTGAAAGTAAGCAGCAGCATGAAAACGGTTTTACAAAATGGCAAATACCGGTTTACAATCAACAGGGCATTTGAGCAGGTAATTCAAAATTGTAAAACAGTTGCACGTAATGGGCAGGATGGAACCTGGATATCGCCTGCCATGCAGCACGCCTATGCTACATTACATGAGTTGGGCTATGCTCACAGTGCCGAAACCTGGCAGGATGGTGAATTGGTTGGTGGGCTTTACGGAATCCGGCTTGGTAAAATATTTTTTGGCGAAAGCATGTTCAGCCTGAAACCCAATGCCAGCAAATTTTCCTTTATAAATTATGTACGGCAATTACAAAAAGAAAATGTACAACTCATCGACTGCCAGTTGCACACCAACCACCTGGAGAGTTTGGGAGCAAGGATGATACCAAGGGAACTTTTTTCCCAGATTCTTGTTACCAATACAGGTAAATAATTTCCGTATTTTTGTCTATATTTTAAAAAACAGATTATGCTATTTGAATTTACAGAAGAACAATTGATGATTAAACAGGCTGCAAAGGATTTTGCAGTAAATGAATGTTTGCCTGGCGTTATTGAAAGAGATGAACATCAGAAATTCCCGAAAGAGCAGATTGAAAAATTAGCCGACCTGGGTTTTATGGGTATGATGGTAAAGCCAGAATATGGCGGCAGTGGTATGGATACCATCAGTTATGTTTTGGCCATGGAAGAGATTAGTAAAATTGATGCCAGCGTGAGCGTTTGTGTAAGTGTGAACAACAGCCTGGTATGTTATGGCCTGCAGGAATATGCTTCCGAAGAACAAAAACAAAAATATTTAAAACCACTTGCTCAAGGCAAAAAAGATGGGGAATTATACATTGGTGCTTTTTTACTTAGTGAGCCAGAAGCTGGCAGCGACGCCACTTCGCAACGTACCACAGCGGAAGACAAAGGCGATTATTATTTACTGAACGGCACCAAAAACTGGATTACCAATGGCAACAGTGCCAGTGTGTACCTGGTTATTGCACAAACTGATGTAAGCAAAGGCAGCCGTGGTATCAATGCATTTATTATAGAGAAAAGCTGGGCAGGTGTGGAAGTTGGTGCCAAAGAAAATAAACTCGGCATCCGCGGAAGCGATACACACAGCATTTTATTTACCGATGTTAAAGTACCCAAGGAAAACCGAATTGGTGCAGATGGATTTGGTTTTACGTTTGCTATGAAAACATTGGCAGGTGGCCGTATTGGTATTGCCGCCCAGGCATTGGGTATTGCCAGTGGTGCTTATGAATTGGCACTTGCATACAGTAAACAACGTAAAGCATTTGGCACCGAAATCATGAACCACCAGATCATCCAGTTTAAACTGGCAGATATGGCAACAAAAATTGAAGCTTCCCGTTTGCTTTGTTTAAAAGCCGCCTGGGAAAAAGACAATCATATTGATTACGCATTAAGCAGCAGCATGGCCAAAGTATTTTCCAGCGAAACTGCCATGTGGACCGCAACCGAAGCTGTGCAAATACACGGTGGCTATGGTTTTGTAAAAGAATATCATGTAGAGCGTATGATGAGGGATGCAAAAATTACACAGATTTATGAAGGAACAAGTGAAGTGCAAAGGATTGTGATTAGCAGGGCGATATTGAAGTAGAACTCCAGCCCCCTCTATCTCCCCCGACGGGGGTGGAAATCTGGGAGATTACTGCGAAGATGGGTAAATAAATCCTGAGCGTATGCCAAAGATGTTTGCGTATTTTTTCTTTCGGGCTTTACTTTAACTTTGCGCCTCTACGTGAAATCCATGAGCATCAACATAAAAAAATACCAGGAAATAATTGAAAAACTAAATGGCAAAGCCACATTAGTTGCTGTTTCAAAAACCAAACCGGTTGAAGATATCCAGGTACTTTACGATATAGGCCAACGAGACTTTGGAGAGAATTATGTGCAGGAACTTGTTGACAAATATGAACAACTGCCCAAAGATATCCGCTGGCATTTCATAGGCCACCTTCAATCAAATAAAGTAAAATACATTGCCCCCTTTGTTCATTTAATTCATGGAGTTGACAGTTACAATTTGCTGAAAGAAATAAACAAACAAGCTGCTAAACACAACCGGGTTATTGATTGCCTGTTACAAATCCATATCTCTAAAGAAGAAACAAAATTTGGACTGGATGAAAAAGAGTTAGATGACTTAATTAGAAGTAACCCAATTAACGAATTAACCAATGTACGGATTAATGGATTGATGGGAATGGCTTCTTTTACGGAAGATAATAATCTCATCATACAAGAGTTTTCTTTCCTTAAAAAACTCTTCGACAAACACAAATCACTTTCAACCACCAACTTTCAACTCTCAACCCTTTCAATGGGCATGAGCGCCGATTTTCAATTTGCGCTTGATGCCGGCAGCAACATGATCAGGATCGGAAGCATGCTTTTTGGAAGCAGAATTTATACAGATAGGATATAAAAGTTTATTTCTTCCAGTTCCCTCGCCTTTGGAGAAAGCCTGTCCGGATTTTTCGGGAGGCTTGGGTGAGGTAGTTGCAATATTGTTAAAACCTTAACAACGGATGTGAAATCCGGCACGATATTGCATCCTTTGTATATTAATTGATAACTTTGAGATGAGCAAATCAACTACCATGTCGGCAACATTTGAAGCAGAAAAAAACAGGAAGGCATTTATTTATACAGGCCTTATTTGTGGTGCTATTCTTTTAATAGCCTTACTGGTTTCCTGGAAGAACACGCCGCCTGCCCCTAAAATTGCAGAAGAATTTATTGAGATAAACCTCGGAAATGATATAGAAGGTTTTGGTGAAGTACAGCCACTCATCAAGGGCGAAAAAGCACCTGCAGATGAATCTGCACCCCAGCAGCAACAAGCTGCACCGGTTAATAATCAACCCGACGAAGCTAAAACAGATGATAATACCGACCCGGAATCGGCACCGGTAACCAAACCGGTTAAGACGACTCCAAAAGTTACGCCTGCACCAGTTCCAACTCCTGCCCCACCTTCACCCAAACCGCAAAAACCAAAAATTGCCGGGTATAATGGGCCTAAGGGTGGCACAGGCAATGGCGCTACCGAAGACAATGGCTATAAATACCAGGGCAATAAGCCCGGCGGTACAGGCGATGCCGGAAGCCCCAATGGTAAACCCGACAGCTATGGTAACACACCCGGTGGTAAAACAGGTGGCGGCGGCCTGCGAGTTTCAAAAGGCGACCGTACAATTGTAAACAATTATATTTTTATGGGCGACCTGCCCCCTGCGACCATCAATGCGGTCATTAAGGTTTCCCCAGGTGGCCGTGGTACGTTTGTAGGTTTCGATAAAGGATCCACGAATACCGATCCAAAATATGCGACTGCTATCCGTGGGTATTTACCGAATATTGAATTCAATACATCCGATCATGAGTCTACTGTAACGGTTCCCTTCAAATTCAGGGAGCAATAATTTTTTTCATATCCCACAGCGACAAGATGCACAAAAAATTTGGTGGTAAAATTTAATTCTTTCTTTGTGCACTGAGCTAAGTCGAAGTGCTGTGGCTTTGCGGGATTTTTTTGACCCAAACATTTTTTCCTTGATTTAACTTCATTGGCACAGTTTATTCTGACAAAGGAAGCACTCCATTCAAAAGTTGCACTACTATTTTGCTTTACCTACATTTGCTGTCGTACATCAAACATCGTACATCGTACATTAAATGACCTACCAGCAAACCATTGATTATCTCTACGCACAACTGCCCATGTACAGCCGTATTGGTGCAGCAGCCTACAAGGAAGACCTGCACAATACAATTGCGTTATGCAAAGCAATTGATAATCCGCAAACAAAATTCAAAAGCATACATATTGCCGGTACAAATGGCAAAGGTAGTACCAGCCACATGCTGGCAGCCATACTTCAACAGGCTGGTTATAAAACCGGTTTATACACTTCGCCGCATTTAAAAGATTTTAGAGAACGGATAAAAATCAACGGAGAAATGATGAGGCAGGAATTTGTTATTGATTTTGTTGAGCATACAAAAACGATTTCCGAGCAAATTCAGCCTTCTTTTTTTGAGCTCACCGTTGCCATGGCTTTTGATTATTTTGAAAAAGAAAAAGTTGATATTGCTGTTATTGAAACCGGCCTGGGTGGCCGGCTAGACAGTACCAATATCATCACTCCTATCCTCTCAATCATTACCAATATTGGTTACGATCATATGGATATACTGGGCGACACGCTTGAAAAGATCGGATCAGAAAAAGCCGGCATTATAAAACCCGGCGTACCGGTTGTAATTGGCGAATATTTACCCGAAACGAAAAATGTATTTATTGAAAAGGCAAAACAGTGCAATGCTCCTATTTATTTTGCACAGCATGAGTATGCTGTTTCTAATATCAAATACAGCATGCAATTGCTCAGTTGCGATGTTAACAGTGTAAAAAATAATATTACCGAATCTTTTGAGCTCGATCTAAACGGTTTATATCAAACAAAAAACCTCCGTACTGTTTTATGTGCCGAAGGGATTTTAATCCAGCAGGGTTTCAACATAAAAAATGAAGATGAAAAACAGGCCCTGAAAAATGTAAAAAAAATTACCGGGCTTTTTGGCCGTTGGGATGTTATCAGCAGCAATCCCACCATCGTTTTGGATGTTGCCCATAACGAAGATGGTATTAAACAGTTGCTGCAGCAGTTGTCAGTGGTGAGTGGTGAGTCTTCAGTGGTGAGTAGTGAGTCGTCAGTGATAAGTGGTGAATTGTCAGTAGTGAGTAGTGAGTTACCATATATTCACTTTGTAATGGGGTTTGTTAAAGATAAAGATATTACAAAAGTGCTTTCACTCTTACCAAAAAATGCACAATACTATTTTAGCAATGCACATATTGAAAGGGCATTACCTGGTAAAGATTTACAGGAAAAAGCAAAAGCTTTTCAACTGCATGGCGAAATTTTTGATAATGTAAATGAAGGTATTATAGCAGCCAAACGCAAAGCTGCAGCAAATGATATTATTATTGTTTGTGGAAGTGTGTTTTTGGTTGCAGAAGTGGATTTGGATTTATTTAAGTCCATCTAATTTACCAAACCCATAAAACATACAGGTTGAATGCATGGCCTGTATAATTTCATTATTCATCAGCATTATCCTCACTTCTACCAAAGGAAAAATCTTTATTTCAATCTCTTCGTTAAAGTCCAGTTTCTGCACAGCAACTTTTTTACCACCGGTTGCCAGGTACAGGTTAGTAAAATTATTAAGCACACCAGGGTTGGCGGCTGTTCTTCCTAAATAATAGAATTTGGAGAACTGATATCCAGTCTCTTCCTGCAACTCACGTGCAATGGCAGTTTCGGCTGTTTCTCCTTTATCAACAAAACCGCCTGGTAATTCTAAAATACTTTTGTCGATGGGATGACGGTATTGCTTTACCAGTATCACTTCATTGTTTTCAGTAAGCGCCATGGCACAAACCGACTCGGGCATTTCTACCACAAAATATGGATCTACAATAGTGCCATCTGGCATTTCGCAAATATCCTTACGGGCTGTAAAATATTGGTGGTTGCTGATGTATTGGGATGAAAGTTTTTTCCAGTTCATTGAAACGTTAATTGGTTAATACGTTTATTTGTTAATCCGTAAAAGTAGCCCAATTGTTTACTAAATCTTTAATCTGGTTACTGCCTCACGGATTAATTAATTAACAAATTAACGGATTAACCTTGTTACCACCCCATTCTTTCCCTAAGCGATGTTACATGTGCTGTATGGTGGCGGCTATGCCAAGCATACGTGCCCAGTAAAAACCATAGGGTCATTTCTTTTTTATGCTCCGGGTGATAAACGGTTCTTTTAAAGTCAGTTTCAGTAAGATTCCTTAAAATTTCGTACCAGCGAATATGTAAGGCATGCAGCATAGTTAATGAAATATTTATAGGTATGTTTTTAGTATCATTCATTTCGGCCCAGGCTACTTCATCATAAGGCCTGATGGTGGGATTATCTTCGGTAAGGCCGAGTTTAAAACGTATGTAGGCATTCATATGGCTGTCTGCAACATGATGCAGCACCTGCTTCAGCGTCCAGCCCCCATCGCGGTAAGCTGTGTTCAGCTGTGGCTCATCTAAATTTAAAACAGCATTCTCCAAATGCTGCGGCAGGTTCTTAATATCAATCAGCCATTCTCCAAATAATTTTTCGGAGAATGGCTGAGCAATATATTTACCTATTGGGTATTTTAGATCTTCATTCATTGAATATCTGTATTTTATTGGCCTGCGGTTACTGCCGGCCTTATATCTTCCAATGATATCTCGAATTTTAAGGTAGAGAAAGGCGGAATGCCAGGTCCATTACCAGCAGCACCATAAGCCAGTTCGCTTGGTACATATACTTTCCAATGATCGCCTTTGCGCATTAACTGCAAAACTTCTATCCATCCTTTAATTACTCCCATTACCGGAAACACAGCAGGCTGACCACTTTTAAAGCTGTTTTCAATATCATCTCCATCAAACAATGCTACCCTGTAGTTTACAACAACGGTATCTACCGATTTTGCAGTAGGCGAATTGGCATCGCCGTTTTTAATAACCTCGTACTGCAAGCCGCTTGGGGTAGTGGTTACTTCTTTACGTTTTTTATTCGCATCTAAAAAAGCCATACCTTTTTTATTTGCTTCTGCACCTTTTGCCAAAGCAAAAATATCCAGCTGCTTTTGCATAGTTGTGTTTATCAAATCCTGGGTTAATGCAGGTGTATTCTTTTTAAACACATCCTCTACACCCTTAGTCATCATGGCCGTATTCAGTTGGTTAATGCCCTGTGCCTGCATATTGGAAGCAACATTAAAACCTGCAGCATAACTGAAACTATCCAGCAGGTTTTTGAATTTTGGAGTGCCGGCAGCGGGCACTTTTACTGCAGCCTTGGCAACTGGTTTGGGAGTGGTTTTAGTACCGTTTTGTGCTGTAACGGTAAAAGAAACAGTTAATAAAACAACAGATCCAAGTAATACTTTTTTCATTAAAATTTATTTTATTGTAAAAAATTCCCCGAAAGCTTTCGGGATGCAAATAAACGGATTTTTTATTCATCCCGGATGTCCTTCCCTGTTAAATGTATAAAAACGTCTTCCAGGTTGGCTGCTTTTACCTGTTTGGGACGTTCAAAGCCAGTAGAAACCAGGTCATCTATCATCTTATCCGGACTGTCCAGTGATATAATCTTTCCTTCGTCCATAATGGCAATGCGGTCGCAAAGCTGCTCGGCTTCATCCATATAATGTGTGGTGATGATCACCGTGGTTCCCTGTGCCTGTATGTTTTTTATAAGATCCCATAAATTACGCCTGGCCTGCGGGTCAAGGCCAGTGGTAGGCTCATCTAAAAAAACAATTTTAGGTTTATTGATCAGCGTTGTGGCAATAGAAAAGCGTTGCTTTTGACCGCCACTCAGGTCCTTGAATTTGGATTTTGCTTTATCGGTAAGATTTACCAATTCCAAAAATTCAAGCGGCTGAATATCTTCATTATATAAACCGGCAAATAATTGCAACAATTCAGTTAATGAAAGGCCGGGGTAATAACCGGACGACTGCAACTGCACACCGATGATCTTTTTTATGTTCTCAGGTTCTTTATCCAGGTCCATTCCGCAAACAGTAATTTCTCCGCTGGTTTTCTGGCGCAGCGTTTCAATAATCTCCAGTGTGGTTGATTTACCGGCGCCATTAGGGCCAAGCAAACCAAATATTTCACCTTCGTACACTTCAAAAGAAATTCCTTTTACTGCACTGAAATTGCCGTAGTTTTTAACCAGGTCTTTTACCGTAATGATCGTGTTCATTTATTATTTTTTATCAGCAAATTATCCAAAAAAAAATCTTTTCATATTAGAAGTCATTATTCGCCTTGCGCAAACCTTGACAAATAAAAAAAGTTGTCATTATGTCTTAGTGTCAAGTTTACTAACTCCTTTTCTCTATTAAAACTTGCATAGTAGAATGTGTCTGGGAAAGTAGAATTTGTGCTATTGGTTTTATAGATAATTTTCATGCTTTCTTTATCCAGTGTCCAAGTGAAACTTTCAGTAATTAAAGTACTTTTAACTACATACCCCGTGCCCCTTTTTGTAAATGTGATTGTAGGACAAGAATTCATTTGATACATCATTCCGTTATTTGAAGTTGCACACATGGCCCATGAATCAAGAATCTCCTTATTATCGAATTTGTCAGTAGCTACATTTACTTCCATGTAATTAGAGTTACATGAAGCTAGTAGCAAAATAGACACAGTGATAAATAGTAGTTTCATTTTAATGCAGTTTTCTCAAAACTGTAATCGCAGACTTTTCAAAGAGTTATTGTGATTCCTTTTATGGCTAACAACACATTTATATACTCCATAATAGTTCCCCCTTCAGGGAGCGGAGGGGGTTGTTATTACTTTTATCTCCCCCTTATAATACTTATCCATCTCCTCCATCATCAGCTTGCTGCCAATAAAAAAAGCGGTTCTTTCATGTAACTCGGTTGGTTGAATATCCAGTATTGGAATTTTGCCATTGGTTGCCACCCCTCCAGCTTTTTCCACAATAAAAGCAAACGGGTTACATTCATACAGCAGCCTTAATTTACCGCCGGGCTTACTGGTGGTGGCGGGATACATAAAAATGCCACCTTTAATTAAATTGCGGTGCACATCGGCAACCATGCTGCCAATATAACGTTGTGTGTAAGGACCGCCATTGGTATTGTCTTTTTTCTGACAAGCTGTTATGTATTGTTTAACCCCGTCTTCGTACTGAAAAAAATTGCCATGGTTTACAGAATACATTTTACCAATTTCGGGGCATTTAATATCGGGGTGACTTAACGAATACTCACCAATAGATGGATCTAAAGTAAACCCGTTTACCCCACGGCGTGTTGCGTAAACAAACATGGTTGACGAACCGTAAATAACATACCCGGCAGCCACCTGTTTATTTCCGGGTTGCAGAAAATCTGCTTTGGTAGCCGGCTTTCCCAATTCGCTAACTCTTCGATAAATACTGAAGATAGTACCGATTGAAACATTCACATCAATATTGCTGCTACCATCCAGCGGATCAAACAGGCAAACATATTTGCTTTTGTTACTCACCGGATCATCAAAAACCACAATATCATCCAGCTCCTCGCTTCCAATGCCGGCACAGCTTATGCCGTGTTTAAGCACACCCATAAACTGATTATTGGCGTACACATCCATTTTCTTCACTTCCTCTCCCTGCACATTTATACTTCCGTCATCGCCCAGAATATCAACCAGACCTGCTTTATTTACTTCCACATTAACACGCTTTGCCGCCAGGCCCAGGTCACGCAACAACCCAGATAACTCTCCGGTTGCATGTGGAAAATCACGCATTTGCTGAATGGTAAATTCATCTAAAGTCTGTATCCTTCGATTCGTATTCATGAGCAAGCTTTTTATTGATTTTGCGCCTATCCCTCTTGGCGTTAAATTTGCAAATCAAAAATAAGCATTTAACAATTATTACTGTGCTGTATCTTCATTAGCAAATTAGCACATCAGCAAATTAGCAAATTATATCTATGAAGGTTTATAAGTTTGGAGGCGCCAGTATCAACACAATAGAAAGAATTATAAACACAGGCAACATCATCCGGTTGTATGAGGGAGAAAAATTACTAATCATAATTTCTGCCATGGGCAAAACAACCAATGCTTTGGAAAAAGTGGTGGATGCTTTTTTTGATGGAAGAAAGGATGAAGCCTTGCACTTGTTTGAACAGGTAAAAGATTCGCATTTAAACACGCTGAAATACCTGATAACCCTTAACTGGCAGCAGGCCGAAAACCAGTTGAAGGATTTTTTTACCGAAGTAGAATGGTTGCTTCACGATAAACCGGTAAGAGAATACGATTATTATTACGACCAGATAGTTTGTTGCGGCGAATTGCTGAGCACCGTATTGGTAAGTATTTATTTAAACGAACGAGGCATTAAAAATAAATGGGTTGATGTACGTGATATTGTGCGTACCGATGATAATTTCCGGGATGCATATATTGACTGGAATTTTACCCAGACAAAAGTAAAAGCAGATATTGAACCTTTATTTGCCGATTTCGATATTGTAATAACGCAAGGCTTTATTGGCGCAACCGACGAAAATGAAAGCACTACTTTGGGAAGAGAAGGTAGCGATTTCAGCGCTTCTATCTTCGCTAATATCCTGGATGCCGAAAACCAGACCATCTGGAAAGATGTGGAAGCTGTGATGAGTGCCGACCCTAAAGAATTTGCCGATGCAGAAAATATTTACGCACTAAGTTATCGTGAAGTGATAGAGATGGCCTATTATGGTGCACAGGTAATCCATCCAAAAACAATCAAGCCATTGGAAAATAAAAATATTCCATTGCATGTACGTTGTTTTTTAAATCCCGAATTGCCGGGTACTGTCATCAGCAGCAAACCGGTACACAACCTGCCTCCGATAATTGTTTTAAAGAAGAACCAAGTGCTGATGGAACTGAGTTCGAAAGACTTTTCTTTTGTGGAAGAAAAGCCAATGAGTCAGTTGCATGAAATGTTTGCTGCAATTAAAATACGCCCCAATCTTTCGCAGAATGGTGCTATCAGTTTGTTATGTTGCTTAGATGATAAGCCCGAAAAAATAGAAAAGCTGGCATTGGCTGCGTCTGAAATTTTTAATGTGCAGATACAAAAAAATCTCACACTGCTTACCATCAGGCATTACACCGAAGCAAAAATTGAGGAACTTACAAAAGGAAAAACCATTGTTCTGGAGCAGAAGACCCCGGAAACGATACAGTTGCTGATGCGTTAATTCAACATATAATCGCCTTTACCATTTACAAGAACGATCGGCAGTTTTTTCTTCTTTTCAAAATAATCGTATACCGCTTTTACACTCAGGATAGATTTGCTTACAGCCTGTTTACCTTTAATAGATGAAGCCAGATAATCAAGCGATTTTTTTACAGCGTAATTTACCGGGTAAATATGTACCGGCACAAAATCCTGTCCATTGGCTTTTGCAATGGCAGCAAGTGTATAAACTTCTTCAATGGGTTTATCCTGTATAGCAATACAACCAACAGATACACAATTGCCATGTATGTAAATATCGCCGCCCGGCTTTTTGGCATCGCTCAACACTTTATCAGATGCGTTGGGATAATTTAAACCCAGCGCCAGGTGATACATACTACGGGGATTGTATTCATTGATGTAATAAAACCCTTCCGGTACCTGGTTATCCCCTTCCGAACGTTTTGGGCCAATACTCCCGCTTTCCATACAAACCTTATAGCTTTTAAAAAGTGTAAAGCTGTCAACGTTTTTATTTTTAACCCATACTTCCAGCGAACGATCGTATTTAAAAGAGCGGATGAAAACATTTTGCGGCGGCCAGGTTAGTTTTTTTTCTTTAAACTGTTGTTTTAAAGAATCTTCAAGCCTGGCAGAAACTACGGATGTAATGTAACCCCTTTGAGGATTTGTATAAGAAGTTTGCGCAAACAGACTATTTGAAAAAAATAAAATTGCAAAGCAAGCCAGGATCGCACTATGCCAATGTGATTGTTTCATGTAGAGAGGTAATTTAAATTGCCAGGGCAAATTTAAAAATTTTATTGAGAAAATGCTCAAGAAAAGTTTAATCAACTGCTTTACAATGCTTTAGTGCACAATGAGAACCCCAGTCTACGAAGAATCGCCCCGGTTGACATCCCCGCCAATTGGTGATTAGAAATCTTTATATTATCAATTTATAAGTTACCCCTGGCATCCTGCTCTCTTTCCAAAGCTTCAAACAATGCCTTAAAGTTTCCTTTACCAAAACTTCTTGCTCCCTTGCGTTGAATGATCTCGAAAAACAATGTAGGCCGGTCTTCCAATGGTTTACTGAATATCTGTAAAAGGTAACCCTCTTCATCCCTGTCAATCAATACACCAAGATCCTGCAGGGGTTGCAGATCTTCATCAATTTTACCAACCCGGTCTAAAACGGTTTCGTAATAACTATCGGGTATGTTTAAAAATTCAATGCCTCTTTTTTGTAATTCGGTTACGGTTTTTACAATATCGGCAGTTGCAATGGCCACATGCTGCACGCCTTCCCCATTATAAAAATCAAGATATTCCTCTACCTGGCTTTTCTTTTTGCCTTCGGCAGGTTCGTTTATCGGGAATTTTACAAACCCATTTCCATTGCTCATCACCTTACTCATCAGGGCTGAGTACTCGGTTGAAATATCTTTATCATCAAAACTTAAAATATTTTTAAAGCCCATCACCTGCTCATAAAACGAAACCCAGGGATTCATCTGGTTCCAGCCTACATTGCCGACACAATGATCTACATATAACAAACCTGTGTCTGTCGGATTGTAATTCGATTCCCATTTGCGGAAACCGGGCATAAAAACACCGTTGTAATTTTTTCTTTCCACAAACAGGTGTACCGTATCGCCATATGTATGAATACCACTCAACACTACTTCCCCGTGTTCATCTTTTAAAACAGTGGTTTCCATATAAGGCTTTGCGCCACGTTTGGTTGTTTCTTCAAAAGCACTTGCAGCATCATCTACTTTTAGTGCCAGCACTTTTACTCCATCGCCGTGTTTATAAATATGGTCGGCAATTGTATTATCTGTGCGTAAAGGTGTTGTTAAAACAAATGTGAGTTTATTTTGCCTGATCACGTAGCTTACTTTGTCTTTCATGCCCGTCTCGGGGCCTGCATAGGCAAGCGATTGAAAGCCAAAAGCGGTTTTATAAAAATGAGCCGCCTGCTTGGCATTGCCCACGTAAAATTCTACATAGTCGGTGCCCTGTAACGGCAAAAAATCGGTTGTATTGTTATTAGATATAGTTGGTTGTGATATGGTTGTTTGCATTGTAATTAATTTGAAGTTTGAAAAAATTGCCCGCAGATTTCGCGGAATACTCAGATAATGTTCTGCGACATCTGCGCAGTCTGCGGGAAAATAAAAATTAATTTGCCGAATCCATGGCAAGCGTCAACATCAACAGGGAGTAGTTGTTGCGCTTATCGGAGAATAGTTTATGTGGATAATCGGGAATCATAATTTACTCAAAGGTAATAAAAGTCCTGAGCGAAGTCGAAGGAATTTTTTGCAAGTCCCTGGCGGAGGCAAAGAACGGGTAGGTTGAAGTATAGGTTAAATTGAAAGAAAATTCATAAATCTACATAAATGCCCTATAATACTTAACAGGAATTATGTTGGGGGTTCTCTTTATTCCATAATCATTAACTGGTCAATACGGTCAAAATGTTTTATGTTCAAAGTTGAGAATGGGAGCGCATAAGCTATTGCAGTAGATGCTATAAAAAGATCAGCCAAGTCAATTTGCTTTCGCTTGAGTTTCAGTTTTGCATTTATTTCCACTGCTTTATCAACTGTTAACTCGTCAAAAGGAATTACGGTAATCTCTTGCAAAATACTATTCCAAAATTGCAATTGGTTTTCAGTGGCTCCAGAATAAATCTCATATTTGGTTATTGAAGAAATAGCGAATTGAAATCCTTGCTTAACTAACGAAACCCAAACGGTCTTATTCTTGTCAGTCTTTCTGTAAAAGTCAATGAGTATAGATGTGTCAACCAAAATTACTTTATACGCCATTGGTTTATTGCTTTTCTATTGTTTGCAATAACAGTTAATTGCTTTTTTGTAGCAATCGGGCCTTTTAAAAGCAAAGCCTCCAAACCTTTCATTGATTTGTGAATTTTAGTTTCCTTCTCAATCTCAGCTTTTAATTGCCTTAATTTTCCAGCGGGTAATTTTTTAACAATTTTTAATAACTGATCGTATTCTATGTCTACTTGTACTTGCATAATCACAAATGTAAGAATTTTCACCCGAATCGTAAAAGGTCTGCAGGTGTCGTCCGACAGATAATCTAATGCAAAGAAAAAAACATTGATTGAAGGGAATTTCCATAAGCTTCAATTACTTTCGCAATGCAATAATTTATCTTACCATAAATATAAAGATTTGGAAAAGAGTCTTGACTACGCTCAACCTGCAAACCGCCCTTCGACTACGCTCAGGATCGGTATCCTTGGCGGCGGCCAATTAGGCAGAATGCTCTTACAGGCAGCGGCAAACTATCCCGTTGAAACCTTTGTAATGGAAAACGATGATACCTGCCCTGCAGCTCATCTCTGCCATCATTTTACAAAAGGCGATATCCGCAATTTTGATGACGTTTACAATTTTGGTAAAGGGCTTGATGCGATAACCATTGAAATTGAATCGGTAAATGTAGATGCACTGGAAAAGCTGGAAGCAGAAGGTATACGGGTTTACCCCAAACCATCAGCCTTAAAAACCATTAAAAGTAAAATTTTACAAAAGCAGTTTTATAAAGACAATGAAATTCCCAGCAGCGAATTTATCATCACCCAAAATAAAGCAGATTTAAACCAGCATATTAATTTTTTACCTGCAGCACATAAAGTGGCGCTAGGCGGTTATGATGGCCGTGGCGTTGAATTGTTGAAAACCAAGGATGACCTTGAAAAAGGGTTTGATGCCCCGGCTGTTCTTGAGAAGCTGATCTCAATAAAAAAAGAAATTGCTGTAATTATTGCGGTGGCCGATAATGGCGAAAATGCGTTGTACCCATCGGTGGATATGGTTTTTGATAACCGCTTGAATTTACTGGAATACCAGGTAAGCCCGGCCGATATAGCTGAAAATATTTTATGGAAAGTAGAGGCCATTGCTTTAAAAGTGGTAAAAGAGCTGAAAAGCCCCGGCATTTTTGCAGTTGAATTGTTTGTTGATTTTGATGACAATGTTTTTGTAAATGAAACCGCCCCAAGGGTACACAACAGTGGCCATCATACCATTGAGGCAAATTACAGTTCGCAGTTTGATATGCTTTGGCGGGTAATGCTTGGATACCCGTTGGGAAGTACCGAACATATTTTACCGGCGGCCATAGTAAATCTTTTGGGTGCAGATGGGCATACCGGCGAAGCCGTTTATGAAGGTCTGAATGAAATACTGCAGATAGAAAATGTGTTTGTGCATATTTATGGTAAAAAAGAAACAAAACCCGGCAGAAAAATGGGGCATGTTACCATACTCAGCAAAGAGAAGCAAGAGCTTATACACCAGGCTAACCGGATAAAGCACACCTTATTTGTAAAAAGCCGTTCATAATTTTTTTCCTTCTTACTCAGGCATTTAGCCTTATTTTTAATGTTTAAACAAGCATTCAAATGAGGATGATTTTATACAAAGTGGCTTTAGTGGCAGGTAGTGGTTTACTGCTGTTGGGGTGTGGGAGCGATAAAAAGGCAGAAACACCCAAACCTAAGGGGCCACAAGTATCCAAAGCCAATGGTTATATTGTTACCCCGCAGTTACTATCGCAGGATATTGAAGTGCCCGGCAGCCTTGCCGCTTTTGAAGAAGTGGAACTGCACCCTGAAGTAAGTGGAAGGGTTATTGCTGTTTATTTTAAAGAAGGCAGTACGGTAGGCCAGGGCAGTTTACTATTAAAAATATATGATGGCGACCTGCAGGCTCAGTTACAAAAATATAGAGTACAGCTTAAAACTGCCGAACAAACTACAGAGCGTTATGCTGCGCTTTTAAAAATAGGTGGAGTAAGCCAGCAGGAGTATGACCTGCAGGTATTATCGGTGAATACCATTAAAGCCGATATGAATATAGTGAACACCAGTATTTCAAAAACATCACTCAGGGCGCCATTCAGCGGCAAAATAGGAATCACTACCCTTACAAAAGGGGCCTATATCTCTCCACAAACTTTAATTGCTACTTTACGAAAAGTAAGCCAGCTTAAACTTGATTTTACTGTACCTGAGTTATATGGCAACAAAATGAAAATTGGTACATCGGTTAATTTTTCGATAGAAGGAAGCAGTGACATATTTGAAGCCCGTGTTTCGGCAACAGAAAACATTATTGCCGAGGAAAACCGCAGCCTGCGTGTTATAGCGAATGTAAATAAGCCATCTGCCCAGCTTATAGCAGGTGCTTTTGCAAAAATTAAAGTGCCGCTTGGCAAAAATGAAAATGCATTGATGATTCCCACACAGGCCGTAATACCCGATGCAAGAAATAAAAAAGTAATTGTAGTAAGGGGTGGTATAGCATTTATGGAAGTAGTTACACTGGGTGTAAGAGATTCTGCCAAAGTAGAAATAACAAGCGGCCTTAAAGCCGGCGACACTGTTTTAGTTACCGGACTTTTAACAACCAAGCCGGGAAGTAAAGTAGAAGTAAATAAAATAATTTCTAACTAAATAATAAAACACGGTGAATATATCTGAATTAAGTTTACGCAGGCCCATACTGGCCATTGTGTTAAACTTAGTTATTGTATTATTTGGTTTAATCGGGTATAAATTTCTTGGTGTAAGAGACTACCCTGCCATTGACCCTCCCAATATAAATGTAAGGGCATCTTATCCCGGGGCCAATGCCGATATTATAGAATCGCAGGTTACCGAGCCGCTTGAAAAAGCCATCAATGGTATTGCCGGTATAAAAAACATTACATCCAGCAGCAGCCAGGGAAGCAGCAATATTAATGTAGAGTTTGAACTGGATGTTGACCTGGAAGCCGCTGCCAATGATGTAAGGGATAAAGTATCGCAGGCCTCCCGTTCTTTACCTGCCGATCTGGATGCCCCGCCGGTGGTTTCAAAAGCCGATGCCAGCAGCGATCCCATTGTTTTTATGATCATCCAGAGTTCAGTAAAAAATCAACTGCAACTGAGTGAGTTTGTACAGAATAATATTGTAGAGCGAATACAAACCATACCTGGTGTAAGTGCTGTAAATATATGGGGCGAAAAAAAGTATGCCATGCGTATCTGGCTAAACCCCGGTAAACTGGTTGCCTATTCTGTAACTCCAAGGGATGTGCAACTGGCGCTGGCAAAAGAAAATATTGAATTGCCATCGGGTAAGTTATCCGGCAATAATACCGAACTTACCATACGCACATTTGGCCGGTTGAATACCGAAGAGCAGTTCAGTAACCTGATCATAAAAAATACGGGCAATGCTGATATCAAATTAAAAGATGTTGCCGATGTAGTGCTTGGCCCCGAGAATGAAGAATCGGTTTTAAAAGAAAGCAGCATTCCTATGCTGGCCATTGTTACCATTCCGCAACCCGGCACCAATAATATTGCCATAGCCGATGAATTGTTTAAACGCTTTGATGCCATAAAAAAAGATATGCCCGAAGATATCAAACTTGAAATCAGTTATGATCAAACCAAGTTCATTCGCAAATCAATTTCAGAAGTAAAGGAAACATTGATCATTGCCTTCATTCTCGTTGTACTCATCATTTATCTTTTTTTCCGCGACTGGATCATTGCCATACGGCCTTTAATTGATATTCCTGTTTCGCTGATTGGTGCATTCTTTATTATGTACCTGGCTGGCTTTACCATAAACCTGCTTACCCTTTTAGCCATTGTATTGGCAACCGGCCTGGTGGTAGATGACGGTATTGTGGTTACCGAAAACATTTTTAAAAAAATGGAAAAAGGTATGAACAAGTGGCAGGCAGCCAAAGAGGGAAGTAAAGAAATTTACTTTGCGGTAATTGCCACTTCCATTACACTGGCCGTTGTGTTTTTACCTATCATTTTTTTAGAGGGATTTGTAGGAAGGCTGTTCCGTGAATTTGGTATTGTAGTGGCGGGTGCGGTATTAATATCTGCCTTTGTATCCTTAACCCTCACACCGGTGTTAAACGTTTTTTTGGCAAGAAAAGATGTACACAAGCATCCCTGGTTTTACAATAAAACCGAGCCCTTTTTCCGGTGGATGGAAAACGGTTACCAAAATTCATTAGCCCGGTTTATGAAGATACGCTGGATAGCGCTCCCCATTATCATTGCCTGTTTTTGTATTATCTGGTTCATTGGCCGCAGCCTGCAGTCGGAACTGGCGCCTATGGAAGACCGTAGCGGATTCCGCCTGTCGGTAACAGCGCCTGAAGGTACATCATACGATGCCATGGATACTTACATGGATAAACTAACTGGCGTAATCATGGATTCGGTACCCGAAAAAAAATATGTAGTAAGTATGACGGCACCTGGCTTTGGTGGCGGTGGCTCATCAAACAGCGGATTTGTGAGGGTAGTATTAACAGAGCCCGGCGAAAGAAACAGGAGCCAGAACGATATAGTAGGCATGGTAACTAAAAGTGTTTCCCGTTACAGCGAGGGAAGAGCGTTTCCCATACAGGAACAAACCATTTCAGTTAACCGCCGCGGCGGCCAGCCGGTGCAGTTTGTTATTCAGAATAACGATTTTGAAAAGCTAACAAAAGTACTTCCTGCATTTCTTGAAGAAGCTTCTAAAAGTACCATACTGCAGAATGTTGATGCAGATCTGAAATTCAATAAGCCCGAAATCAGGTTAACGATTGACCGTTTAAAAGCCAGTGAGCTTGGCGTAAGTGTGCAGGATGTATCAGAAACCATGCAACTGGCTTTTAGCAACCGCAGGCTGGGG